>Ga0315279_10005567_pt1 | contig 16275 bp, 10 predicted proteins | sample YL17G06_20_MG_FD_203694 | JGI IMG/M metagenome (GOLD analysis project Ga0315279, IMG submission 203694) | Sediment microbial communities from Yellowstone Lake, YNP, Wyoming, USA - YL17G06_20 | ecosystem: Environmental > Aquatic > Freshwater > Lake > Sediment | place: USA: Wyoming | collected...
AATGCGCAGCTTCCTTCAAGGCCTGAGTGTGCTGGCTATCGTGTTAGCCGTGTACGTAACAGTCATTTGGATCAGCCAGAACGAGTTAGAAGCTCGCGCGGCCAGTTTCGCCACTCTAGTCATCGCCGACCTCGGTCTTATCTTCAGCAATAGAAACTGGACCGAATCTTTCTTCAAGACTTTGCGGACACGCAACGTGGCGTTGTGGTGGGTGTCAGGCGGTACTGCGCTGTTTCTGTTCTTTGCCTTGACGGTACCCTCTCTTCAAGGCCTGTTCCGGTTTGCTCCACTCCATACGATCGACCTAATTCTTGGACTAGGAGCAGGAGCGCTATCCATCTTGATCTCAGAGCGCCTGAAAACCGGATTGTCTCATGAACTGCTAGGAAATAGGCGAGGCATCGAGCGTGTCACTAAGAGCGAAAAGCAATAGTTGCTCTCGCCATGATAGGTGAGCACCGGGCCGAGGTCATCACGAGACACAAATCACCGCTAAGGTTCCTGAAAGAGTCGGTAATTCTTATTAGAGCTGCCGGCCGAGCGGACTAAGTGATGCACCAGCCATGGCTGAGAAGATTCTGGTTCCCGTGGATGGTTCCGAAACGATGGAGCGCACCATCAGGTACGCCTGCCGCCTCGCCAACCTGTTGGGTGGAACTCTGACCTTGATTCACGTTGTGGCTCTGCCTGTCGCACCAGTCGACCCCAGACCTTGGGAGCAAGCGGGAGAAGCGATCTTGCGGGATGCAGAGAGACTGGTGGAACAGAAAGGTTGCAGAGCTGATACAATACTGGAATTGGCTCTTGGAAATCCCGGCCACAGGATCCTGAGAGTTGCCCGTGAGAGAGACTTCACGCTGATCGTAATCCACGCGAGAGGCCGTGGCGAAGTTGCTGCTCTGCTGCTTGGAAGCGTCTGTGATACTGTGGCCCAAGGCGCCCATTGCCCCGTATTGATCGTTCGACCATAGCAGTACACGGAAAGGGCCGGAGTAGCTAAGGTCTTCTAGCGGTGCTTCCGCTGCTCGGACTTGTCATGAATCATTGACCGCATTCCGCAGGGCCTAACTTATCCTCAAGGTCGGGGCAGCCATCGACCAAATGCTTGACTCAGCATCAACAACGCAGAAATACATCCAAGCAGGACGATTCGTCGTCTCAGAATGCAAGGGCGAAGGAGCAACCGCGCACCCAATCTGAGATTGGAGACGCCCCTCCCGCACTCACCACTCCTCAGTAGCAACTCTGTCATAGCCACAGAGCTTGGCGCGAGAGAGCTCCGAACGGAAGGTTCAGCGTCGTGACTGCGACTCTTGCTTCTCGGGTACCACGAGTAGCAGGTCTCTTTCAGGCATTGAGATCAGGGAGAATGCCAGTTTATTGACCCCGGTCTCAGTTGTTCGTCTTGAAGCTGTTGGTAAGACCTAGACTCTTGCAGCAAGTTCATGCCTTGGATAGCCTGTAGAAAGCTACCCTTCAAGAAGACAATGGAGACTTCCCCCAAGAAAGAACGCATTCAAATCATGCTCGCTCCAGTGTTCAAGCCATGAGCGACTCGACTGAGATGTCCGCTGGTTATCTTGAGGGCGAAAGGCTAGCGAAGGTCTCAGTTTGGACTCTTGTCGCTCTAGGGGTAATCGAGGTCGCAGCCGGGCAATTCACGGGCAGCATTGGTCTGTCGGCCGATGGAATAGACTCCATATCCGACGGTTTTGTCTCATTCCTGGTCTGGCTCGGCCTCAAAATGTCCCAAAAGGCTCCAGATGAAAAATTCCACTTTGGTTACCACAAAGTCGAAACACTAGTTGCCTTCGTCACATCGATTGGGCTCATGGGATTGGGCGGTGTCGTCATGTATCGGTCCTATCTTGCTTTTGTCAAGCCGAAACCGCTTACATTGCCGGTCTTGGCATTGGCAGTCTTGCTGATCGCCGGAACTATCTCCCTCTACAGAGCCCTTCAGATGAGGAGAATTGCGAAGAGGTACAACCTATCTTCCCTCAGACTGGACGCCAACAACGCCATCAAAGACGGCTCAGCATCTTTTCTGGTCTTCTTCACGGTTCTTGCCTCCTCGCTTGGTTTCCACCAGATGGACGGGGTCGGAGGGATGGCCGTGGGAGTCTTCATCGTCGTCGTCTCCTATGTTGTCTTGAGAGAAACGACTCTGGTGCTATTGGACGCTTACCACAACCCTCAGCTTGTCGAAGAGATAAGAGGAATCGTTGAAAGCAACGGAGGAGTGGAGGTGAAGGACGTACTCCTAAGGGCCTCCGGACCATATGTGCACTCCGAGATACACATAGAAGCAGAGAGCGATATGACGGTGGGCCAGCTGGATGAAATCAAATCCTCCATCGAGAACGCGGTGAAGGAGAGGTTCACCGGTATCCGAAGAGTCGTCGTCTCAGCCAGAGCGCGTCAGAGGTAAGTCAACTCAATGGATCGGGAAAGAGCTCACATAGCTTCTGAGATCAGAGAATCGAGGTCTTGGCATTCGCTTGCAATCCGAAACGTGATCTCTAAACTCGGCTCAGACCTGAGCGGGCTAAGGGAAGAGGAGGCCAGGTCAAGGCTTGGTCAGTTTGGATACAACGAACTTGAGCGAGAGAAGAAGCCTTCATCCGTAGCGGTCTTCCTTCGCCAGTTCAAGAACGTTCTTGTGATCATCCTCTTGGCGGCCGCACTAATTTCGTTCGCGCTAGGAGAGACGGTCGACGCGGCTGTAATCCTTGGAATAGTCTTCGCCGTATCGTTGCTGGGTTTCTTCCAAGAGTATCGGGCCGAGAGAGCGCTTGAAGCCCTCAAAAGGATGGCAGCTCTTACCGCCACCGTGATCCGCGGCGGGGTCGAAAGTGAGATTCCCGCAAGAGAGCTTGTGCCGGGAGACATCGTGGTCCTTTCAGTCGGGGATAAGGGTCCCGCTGATCTTCGCCTGATTGAAGCAGTCAACCTGAGGGTTGACGAGTCCGCGTTGACCGGTGAGTCGGTCCCCTCTGAGAAAGGAATCGATCCGGTTCCTAAAGATGCGCCACTGGCCGAGAGACTCTGCGTCGTATACGCAGGAACTGTGGTATCATACGGTAGGGGAAAGGGAGTCGTCTTCTCCACAGGTCAGCAAACAGAGTTCGGCAAGATTGCTTCCATGATGCGGGCCGCTCCTAAGGTGAAGACGCCGCTAGAATTGCGCATCGAGAGAGTCGGTCGCCTTCTTGGAACCATCATGGTCCTCGTTGCGGTCTTGGTCTTGCTGCTGGGTCTGGCTAGGGGATCTCCGCTCCTGGAGATGTTCCTGTGGGCTGTCAGCCTAGCCGTTGCGGCAGTTCCTGAAGCGTTGCCCGCTGTCGTAACGGGCGGACTTGCCATAGGCGTTAGACGAATGGCCAAACGCAATGCGATCGTGCGGCGCCTGCCTGCAGTGGAAACACTTGGGTCCACGACGGTGATTTGCTCAGACAAGACCGGCACAATGACCAAGGGCCAAATGACTGTCCGCCGAATACACTTAGGCGAAGATTTCTACGAGGTCACCGGTGCAGGATACGAACCGAGAGGCGAGATACTCAGAGACGGAACACCCAGCGTGAACGATGACATAGCTCTGATTGCCAAAGTTGCCGTCCTCTGCAACGACGCTTCCTTTAACGCCACAAGCGCGCTGAAGATCGTGGGCGACCCAACTGAGGTCGCTTTGCTTGTGGTGGCGGCCAAGGCAGGCGAAAGAGAGGAAAAGCTGAGAAGCGCTTATCCGAGAGTTTTCGAGGTCCCGTTCACTTCTGAACGGAAACGAATGACAACAGTTCACAACACGCCTGATGGTCAATTGCTATACTGTATGAAGGGAGCGCTTGAGGCTGTCCTCCCGAGTTGCGAAGCCGCATACTTCCAGGGTAGGCATGTCCGCATCGATGAGGGCACGGTGCGTCGCATTCACAGTGTAGGTGAGCAGATGGCAAAGGACGCGCTGCGTGTCCTTGCCTTCGCTTACAAAACTCCTCCAGAAGAGTTGCAAGCCTTGGAAGAGAGCGGCTCCGAGAGGGGGCTCGTCTTCCTAGGGTTGATGGGATTGATGGATCCGCCGCGAGAGGAGGTCAAGGATGCTGTTCAGAAATGCTACGATGCAGGCATCAAAGTCGTCATGATAACCGGCGACCACAAGGGAACTGCACAAGCAGTAGCCGAGGAACTCGGCCTATTGAGTTCAGGAGGAAGGATTCTCACAGGCACTGAGCTCGACTCCCTCGGGCCACAGGAGTTCGATCAGGTGGTCGAGGACGTGGTGGTCTACGCAAGGGTTTCACCGGAACATAAACTACGGATAGTGAGGGCGCTGAAAGGGAAGGGACACATTGTTGCGATGACAGGCGATGGTGTCAACGATGCGCCTGCGCTAAAGAACGCAGATATCGGTGTGGCTATGGGCGTTACGGGAACCGATGTCACTAAGGAAGCAGCAGACGTCGTGCTGGCCGACGACAACTTCGCCTCTATCGTTGCAGCAGTGGAAGAAGGCAGAGCGATTTTCGACAACATAAGGAAGTACCTGACGTTTCTCCTATCGGCGAACACCGGCGAGCTTCTGATAATGCTCTCAGCAGGTTTGCTTGGGTATCCGTTGCCGCTTGTTCCAGTTCAGATTCTGTTCGTGAACCTTGCTACTGATGGTCTACCCGCACTCGCTCTTGGCATAGACCCTCCCATGCAGGATCTAATGCACAGGCCCCCAAGAGACCCTAAACTCAGTATATTCGCAGGCCTGAAGGGCTGGATTGCGGGCATCGCCGTACTGCTTAGCTTAGCGATGATGGGTCTGTTCGCTTACAGTCTAATGTCCGGAAGTCTCGCAGAGGCCAGGTCTCTCGTCTTCGCGTCGATTATCCTATTTGAGTTGACCTTTGTATTTAGCTGTAGATCACAAAGCCAGACAATCCTCCGTCTCGGCCTCACAAGCAACAAGTATCTTGTTGCTGCTGTGCTATCGCAATTGATGCTATTGCTCTTGATCCTGTACACGCCGAGCATTGCCTCTCTTTTCGAGGTTTCACCGATAGCTTTCGGAAACTGGTCGACAGTGATAGCGGCTGGGATTTCCGGTTTCATATTCGCCGAGACAACCAAAGCGATTGCAGGCAGGCTCCGGAGGTGACCTTGACGGTAATCCGTGTAATTGCTGGCGTGACTTTGCGCGCGGTCAGATTCGAACCGTCAGACAGACGGGAGTACTCTCGTCGTAATTGTCGGTGAGACGGATGGCATTTGAACGCCGAGGTGTCTTGAAACGGAATCCAGCACGAGAGTTGCGGGCTTGGAGAATGCTGAAATACGTTGAAGCGCGTTTGTTGGTCGTCTCAGAATGCAAGGGCGAAGGAACAGTGCGCACCCAATCTGAGATTGGAAACGCCCCTCCCGCACCACGATCTTCCCTCCGTATCATCCGTAGTTGCCGCGGATTTCATCGTACGTGGATGTGGGGGACACTGGTCAGCATCCTGCTAGCTCGTGGGGTGATGGTTCCTCATGCTTGGTCACAAGTCGACCCAACCCCCCCAAGGGGGGGTACCCCCAGCTCAATATGTAGAATCAAGTCAGGCAAGCTGGGACGCTCCCTCGTCGCCTTCCACGGGTCTGACCCCTACCTTGCACGCGCTACTTTTGCCTGACCCAGACTCGCGGCACAAATCACTCCGAACAGGCTCACGGGATCCTTGAGGGGCATGTGCTTCAATTGTCTGACACTGGAAATGAACTGTGTGACAATTCAAATGAACCGTACGTACGATTGGAACGGTTCCACGGTCTTGTACACGGCGAGCCTAGAGAACTGCTCGCCATCAAGCATGGTTGCTGTAAGGACTTAGCCTCGGGGGCTATGCTCTCGCGTAGGAAATCCTCCTTTCCAAGTAAGGATGATTCTCATCGAATTCGTGCATGGGTGTCATACAGCCAAAAAAGGGTGTCATACACCCCCCAGCCGCGTCAAGACTCTCTTGGAAACTCCGGAGACCCAAACGCGCGCGTTGCCTTCGCTGGTGAGAATAAGGATGGTATTGATGGTCACAGGCATTGAATTCTCCTTTCTGGAGGGGGATATCTCCGACCCTCTGCGCTCGCTCACGAGGCATAGATGTGGAAAGAGTGGTCGATAATCGAGGCGAGACTCTCGAAAGTGTACCCGTTTGCGTTGGAAAGGCGGGCGATTCGGCGTATGTGGCGCTCTTTGGACACGTGCGGCGGCTTAGGTGGCCCATTTGAGCCTACTGGAGCGAGAAAATCAGGGTGTCACACACTGCGTCACATACCCTAGCTTTGATCGTGGAGGGGATCAAGAAGCTTTGGCACAGGCGTCTCCTCCGGTCCCCACCAGTGCGTGCGCGTCTTCATATCAAGCTTAACGCCTGAATCACACGGATCTATGGCGCCGGCTGTTGTGCCTTGGGCTCGAATTCCTCCTCCCACACTCACGATTCTTCAGCAGTAGCATGTCACTCCAAGGCGAATCACTGAGGGTTCGAACCTACGCGGCGCGGGGCCCTAAGCTCTATGTCGCTGGATTTGGCTTCGGAATTCACAGAGCAAGTTATTCTCTTGAGATGCGGGGATTTAGCAGGTCGCTAAGACCCTCGCCTAGTAGACTGAAGGCAATTGTAAGAATCATGATCATCACGCCTGGAATGGTAACCAGCCACCAGTAACCTGAGGGAAGGTAGATCTGGCCTGATCGTAAGTCTGAGCCCCAATCAGGTGTAGGAGGCACGACCCCGAGTCCCAAGTAACTCAAAGCAGCCTCGGTCAGAATCGCGTCTGTTACATTGAGAGTGAAGACTGTGACAATGACCGGAACAAGGCTAGGCAGGACGTACCGTATCATTAGGTCGTAGGCTTTTGCACCCATCATCCTGCCGGCCAGCACGTAGTTCTGTTCTCTTATAGTCAGAGCCTGTCCACGCACCATTCTGAAGTAGGTTGGGATGTAGACCACTGCTATCGCAGCCGCTGCATTGTAGATCCCTGGCCCCAGTGCTATTGAGATAGCAATGGCCAGCACTATATCAGGAAAGGAGTACATGCTATCCATAATTAGCGTGAGGATCCTGTCCCTGTAGCCTCCGAAGTATCCCGAAACTAGGCCAAGCAAGACTCCCACTACCATCGAAAGGGAAGTTGACAAGAATACTATGTACAGAACGACCCTTGTACCATACAGAGCTCGACTGTACATGTCATACCCTAGATTGTTGGTGCCAAAGGGATGCACAAGCGACGGTGGCAATAGTGCACCTGCAACAGATTGCGTTGGATCATATTGGGTCATGAAAGGGGCTAGCAGCGCTGTCGCTATGACTGTAAGTACGATCCCGCTCCCTGCGTAGACAAAGCGTTTGGCTAGACCCGTTGGGATGCGTATCCTTGACAAGGCGCTGCTGAAGCTGAATCGGCTCATGCTCAGAACCTAATCCTGGGGTCAACGTACGCGTAGATTATGTCGATGATGATGTTGACGAACACGACCATGAGTGCGAAAAATACCAGTATGCCCTGTATTGTGTTATAGTCACGGTACAGTATTCTCTCAAAGATCAGATATCCCATTCCGGGCCAAGAGAACGCCGTCTCGGTGAGAACCGTCCCGCCTAGAAGCAAGGCGAACTGTAGTCCCATCATCGTAAGCAGCGGTACCAGAGCATTGCGCAGGATATGGTGTCGGAATACGGTTCCTTCTTTGAGGCCTCTTGAGCGTGCAGCGAGCACGTGATCTTGTGCGGCAACCTCCGAGAAGCTTGTTCGGCTCAACTTGGCATAGACGCCGGAGATGACAACGCCTAGCGTCAACGCGGGTAGGAAAAGGTGCCAACATGCGTCAGCAAACGCCTGTGGATTCACAGTCACCAAGCTGTCAATCAAATACAGGCCAGTTAGTCTGGTGGGCGCCATCCCTGGGTCGATTCGTCCCGAAATCGGAAACAGGTGGAGCCAAACGCATAGCACGATTTGCAGCATTATGCCGAGCCAAGGTATGAAGAAGGAGTATGAGATGATTCCGTACAGTCTCGCCCCCACGTCAGCCTGAGGCTTCTTCGAGAGAATAGTCATTGAGCCAACTGCTAAGCCGAGAATTGCCGCGATGATAGATGACATAATAGCCAGCTCCAGAGTCGCCGGAAAACGGTCCCATATCTCGGCCACCACAGGCCTCATGCCGAATATCATAGAGTGCCCAAAATCACCAGTGAAGACCCCGCCTAGATAGCTGAAATATTGAACATACATTGGCCTATTCAGTCCCAGCTGCTCCCTCATTCTCTCCCTTTCTAGAGGCGTAGCCTTCGGGCCTAGAACAGCAAGGACCGGGTCACCAGGCAAGACTCGGATGACAAGAAAGACTAGGGTTAGCACTACCAGAAGCATTGGAATTACTAGTAGTAGGCGAGTGACGACGTATGCTCTGAGACTTGCCAATAGCGGTCAGGCTGTGGTGACTTCTTTGTAGAGAGTCCTGTAGTGGAAGATGGACGTCGCGTCGAGCATGACCCCATTGATGTTTTTCGTTGTTACCATGATTGTTTTGCCTTCGAAGACCGGCACAACGGGAATATCCCTGAGCGAGATTTCCTGTATTTCTGAGTAGATGCGGATCCTCTCCCCCTGATCTATTGTTGCAACGGCCTTGTTGATCATGTCATCTACAGTAGAGTTGCTGTAGAAGTTACCACACCAAGAGTTGCCTCCCGTGAGCAAGAAGGGGCTTATGTAGTCATCAGGGTCGAGGTAGTCAGGATACCAAGTCTGTATGTAGACCTTCATGACACCTTTCATTGCATTGTCCAGGTACGTCGCCCATTCGGCCGTGCTCAACTTGACTGTAACGAGTCCTGTCGCTTCCCAGTTCTCCTTGATTACGAGCGCCATGTCTCGGCCGGGTTCACCCATCTGAGTTGTGGTATACCACAACTCCACATCGAGCTTGTTCTGCTCTGAGTAGCCTGCGTCTTTGAGCAGCTGTCTTGCGAGGTCAAGGTTGGCATCGCCAAGTTGCTTGAAGACTTCGTTGCGTCCCCATAGGAAGCTTGGAACGAGCGTGTAGAGGTTCTCAACTGTATTGAAGAAGGCTTTCGTCTTGATCTCGTCTCTATTGAGTGCAGCGGATAGCGCTTTCCTCACTCTGACGTCGTTGAGTGGGGCGTCCTTCGTGTTGAAGACTAGGAATCCTATGTAGGAAGATGGGACTTCGTACACATTTAGACTTGTGTTCTTTCTGAGACTGTCGAGGTCGACTGGGTTCAAGGCTCTCCAAGCAATATCAATTTCGCCATTCTCAATGGCCAGACGGAGGGCCGATGCGTCTCGGTAGAACCTCACGATGATGTTCTTGGTGACTGGGGCAGTGCCAGAATAGAACGGATTAGCTTCAAGAACCAGCTCTTGGTCTCTAACCCAGCTCTTGATCCGGTACGGTCCCGCACCGCCAGCCTTTGACTCGCCTGCTATCTGATCCTTCGGATAACCCACGGGATTCACAGGGAAGTAAGGCGGAGTGGCGGTCAAGGCGGGGAAGAAAGCTGCGCTTCTGATCAGGGTGAACTTGACCGTCAAGGAATCTACGACTTCACACTTCTCTACGAAGGTGGTTACGAGCCACGAAGGATCTCCCTGAGTTGCAAAGACCCTGTCTATCTGGTATTTGACAGAGGAAGCGTCGAGTGGCGTACCGTCGGCGAAGTGGAGGTTTGGTTTGAGTTTGAAGATGTAGACTTTTCCTCCTTCTTCGATGCTATAGCTTTCGGCCAGATTGTAGTTCAGTTTTGCTGTGCCCGGTTCATATTCCATGAGACCGCCGAAGACGTTGTGGAAGACTTCCCAAGTGTAGAAGTCGTATCCTTTAGCCGGATCGAGCTGAGTGATTCTGTCGGTAGTGCCTATCGTGAGAGTGTCAGCCATGGTCACTTTTGGTTGAGTGACCTTGGGAAGGGACATGTAGTAACCGGCTGCAGCGACAATTACGATCACTATTGCTACTAGACCTAGGATTACTTTCTTTGATGGCATAACTACCAGCCTGTTCGGGTTCGCGTTGATCGCTGTTTTGCCCTAGTTGTGTTATTATGGTTTGCTACGCAGTCCCCGGAATGGCAGGATCGGACAAGCCACATAGTGGCCGGCCGAGACTTCATTGAGCGCAGGTTCTTGGGTGCGGCAGCTATCTACTGCATAGGCACAACGCGGGTGGAACCTGCAGCCAGGTGGCGGGTTGATCGGACTCGGGATTTCGCCTTTTGGTACGGTCTTCTCTCTTCTCTCAGTTGGATCGGGAACGGGAACTGCGGCTAGGAGCGCTGCGGTATACGGGTGTTGGGGGTTATCGAACAGCTCGTCCTTGGGAGCAACCTCGAGCACCTTGCCGAGGTACATGACGGCGATTCGGTCGCATACGTAGCTCGCAGCCGAGAGATCGTGTGTTATGAAGACGTAGGTCAGGTCGAATTCCTTCTTCAGCTTCATCATCAGGTCGAGGATCTGTACCCTTACTGAGACATCGACCATGGCGACCGGCTCGTCCGCCACCACCAGTTCGGGATGAAGGATCAGTGCCCTCGCGATTACGACGCGTTGTTTCTGGCCTCCGCTGAGCTCGTGAGGATATCTATCGAAGAATGTCTCCGGCGGTTTGAGGCCCACGGTCTCAAGCATCTTGAGGGAGTGCGCTTTCCTCTCTTGCGCTGAACCTATGCCATGGATGCGGAGAGGTTCGGCTACGTTTTGACCGATCCTCATTCGTGGATGAAGTGCACTCGAGGGATCCTGGAAGACCATTTGCATTCGCGCTCGCATTTTCCTGAACTCCTCTTCCCCGATCTTTGTCATGTCGGTTCCATCGAAGAGGACGCTCCCCTCATCTGGGCGGATGAGTCCGAGAATTACGAATCCGGTTGTTGTCTTTCCGCTGCCACTTTCTCCCACTAGGCCGAAGACCTCGCCTCTCTGAACTTCGAATGTGATGCCGTCGACGGCTCTCACGTACTGTTTCTGCCCAGAAACGAATCTCTCAATGAAGCTCTTCTGAACGGGAAAATACTTCTTGGCCTTTTCTAGGTAGACTATGCCTTGCATATTCATCCCCCACGCAAATAGCAGGCTACTTGACGTCCGTTGCCCAGCGAAACGAGCGGTGGATGCTTGACTTGGCATCGTTCGAAAACATGAGGACACCTCGGGCTGAAAAGGCAACCCTTGGGTGGGTCAACGAGGTCAGGAGGATTCCCAGGTATCGACATTATGTTCTGCTTTCTATTTCTCAAGTTGGGAACGGAATGCAGGAGCGCTTCTGTGTAGGGGTGTAGAGCGTTCCGGAAGATGGATCTTGTGTCCCCGACTTCGACGAGCTTTCCTGCGTACATTACGACTATTCTATCAGCGGTTTCGGCTACAACTCCCATGTTATGTGTGATGAGAGTCAACGTTAGATTGAGATCTTCTTTGAGACGTTTGAGCAGCTGGAGTATCTGCGCTTCTACCAAGACATCCAAGGCCGTCGTAGGTTCGTCCGCGATTAGGATTCGTGGGGTCAAGGCTATTGCTAGTCCAATGCAGACTCGCTGCTTCATTCCGCCACTCAGTTGGTGAGGATAGTCTTCCAACCGTTCGGAAGGAATTCCCAACTGTAACAGGAGATCTCCTGCTTTCGATGCGGCGTCAGATTTGGAGAGGCTAGGCTCATGCGCAGCATAGAGCTCAAGGAAATGGTCTCTAATCCTCATCAGCGGATTAAGAGTCGCTGAAGGGTCTTGGAACACCATGGAAATCTCTCTGCCTCTGACTTTTCGAAGGGTGATCTCGTCTGCAGTGACTAGGTCTGTGTTGTTGTAGAGAACTCGTCCACTGGTGATATGTCCCGCCGGGGGAAGAAGCCGGAGTATTGACAGCCCAAAGGTGGACTTGCCACAGCCCGATTCCCCTACCATTCCAATTGTCTCGCCTTTCTGTAGTCCGAAGCTTACTGAACTTACCGCGTTGACGGCGCCCCGAGGCGTTGTGTACTCCACCGAAAGTTCATTGACATCTAGGATGTTCATTCCGCCCTCTCTTCCTATGCTCTGCTTGCCAGTTCACCCATGTAGTCGAGTATGCTCTTCCAGATCCATCCCTGTTCGTGCATCCGGTTCTCAAAGTTATTCATGTTGACAAACTCATGGAGTGCCTTGTTTGTTGCGTCATCTAGGACTCCAGTGATATCGCCCTTGTACATTCCGAGTTTCATGAGGTTTTTCTGCAGAACGACCGCAATATCGTGGTCGATTGTCAACAGGTTCTTCGGGTCCTCCCTCGAAAGCATTGTCATATCGTAGACTCTCAGGACGCGTTTCAGTTCCTCGATTGGTGCCGGGTGGTCGTCAACTCGCAGATCCACGTATCGGTCAGTGAATCCCTCGTACCCTCCCTTCTCCCTCACGACGAGGAGTGCGGCTGACTGCTGCCCTCTTCGATCCCCGCCTGCAGCTTGACCTGCCGAGAGAACTTGTATGAGTCTGTCGATTAGGTCTCCGGATGTTTCCTCGTAAGCTCTGGCCATGGACTCCACGACTTTCGCACCGGCAAGTATGTTCCCCTGGCAACTGTAACCCTTCCCGGTTATGTGTCCCGCCCATTCGAAACACTCAGTCCCAGTGTGAGCGGCCACCTGTCCTTTGGCGTCCACGACCGCGAATTGGCGTACTTGCGGATTCGTATCATCAGCAAGTAGTTTCCGCAGTGTCTCTTGTGCGGAGAGGTTCGCTTCCAGCATCTTCAAACCGGTGGGTCCATAGGCTGTGTTGCACCAGGCTTGAGTGGCTATGGCGCCCACCTTGGCCTTTGCCCAGGGCACAACTGCTCCGACAGCGGGGAACTTGGACTGAACCGCCACACCGAGATCTCCGTTCTTGAAATCAAAGGCCACTATCGAGAAGGTTGAAGGTTTCAGTATGTGTGATTGGGGCGTCATCCCTGGACTGCTCCGACACCTATAGGACACTTGATTTCCTGTTTAAGGCCTTGCCACTTGAAATTGCTGATAGAGGATTTATCTCAGGCCACCCCATCACTGAACAAATCACAGGAATCGCGGAAAGGCTGAGAAGTTTTGGACTTGGCGTTAAGATCGGAGGATGAAATCCGTGAATGAGAGGGTGAGAAAGCCAAGGCAAGCGAGTCTGGACGCTCAGCCGTGGCTCTCCAGAGAAAGAGCGGAACTCATGACTGAATTCTACAGACACTCCAGAGAGACCTCCGCTCCCGTCCGCAGAGCTTTGGCTTTCAAGTACCTGATGGAGAACAAGACCATCTACATCGGCGATGGAGAGCTGATCGTGGGAGAAAGAGGCCCCGCACCCAAGGGGACTCCGACCTACCCGGAATTGTGCTGTCACAGTCTTCAGGATCTGCAGATCCTTAACGATCGGAAGAAGATCTCTTTCGCAGTTGACGACCAGACGCGTAGAGCCTACGAGGATAGGATTATTCCGTTCTGGCAAGGGCGGTCGATTCGTGACATTCTCTTCGCCGAAATGTCGGGCGAGTGGAAGAAGGCCTACGAAGCCGGAGTCTACACTGAATTTATGGAGCAGCGGGCTCCGGGTCACACCGTTGCGGATGATAAGATCTATCGCAAAGGTTTCCTCGACTTCAAGGCCGACATCGAGAGGAGCCTGCAAAGCCTAGACTATCACAACGACCCAGAAGCCCACAACAAGCAGAAAGAACTGGAGGCCATGTCGATATGTTGCGACGCCATCATCAGGTTCGCCGAACGACACGCGGAGAAGGCACGCGAACTAGCTGAGGATGAAGCTGACCCACAACGAAAGAAAGAGTTAGAGAGAATCGCAGAAGTCTGCTCTCATGTCCCAGCACATGCACCGCGAGACTTCTGGGAAGCATTGCAGGCCTACTGGTTTGTTCACCTGGGCGTCATCACTGAACTGAATACCTGGGACTCGTTTTGTCCAGGTCATCTCGACCAGCATCTATACCCATTCTACAAGAAAGGCCTCGAGGATGGATCGCTAACCCGCGAACAAGCGGAGGAACTCTTGCAGTGCTTGTGGGTGAAATTCAATAATCAGCCGGCACCGCCAAAGGTCGGAGTGACCGCCGAAGAAAGCGCCACGTACACGGATTTCGCCAACATCAATCTTGGCGGTCTTCGGTCGGATGGTTCCGACGGCGTCAACGAGGCCAGTTACTTGCTATTGGACGTAATTGATGAGATAAGGCTCACGCAACCATCGTCCAACATCCAACTAAGTAAGAAAAGCCCTGATCGCTTCTTGAAGAGGGCGTGCGAGATCATCCGAAAGGGTTGGGGCCAGCCATCCATCTTCAACGCCGACTTGGTTGTGGAACAGCTCGTTCGTCAAGGCAAGTCAATCGAGGATGCCCGATCTGGCGGGACCAGTGGCTGCGTCGAGACAGGCTGCTTCGGTAAAGAAGCCTACATACTCACAGGATACATGAATCTACCGAAGATACTGGAAGTCACGGTCAACAATGGAATCGATCCCCGCACAGGCAAGAAGATCGGGTTGGAGACAGGAGACCCCACACAATTCACGTCATTTGAGGAGCTGTTTGATGCCTTCACAAGACAGCTCAAGCATTTTGTTGACATCAAAACCAAAGGGAACAACGTCATCGAGAGACTATTCGCCACCCATATGCCAGCGCCTTTTCTTTCCATATTGATCGATGATTGCATCAAATCCGGCAAGGACTACAATGATGGTGGGCCCCGCTACAATACGACCTACATAATGGGCGTCGGAATCGGAACTCTGACAGACAGCCTAGCCGCGGTCAAGTACCACGTCTTCGACGAAAAGAGCCTGACCATGGAACAATTGCTTGTGGCGCTCAGACATAACTTCCAAGGTCACGAGAGGATCCGTCAGATGCTGTGGAACAAGACACCCAAATACGGAAACGACGACGAGTACGCGGACTCGTTGTTGAGAGCATCATCTGATGCCTTCGACCAAACAGTAAGCGGCCGTATGAATACGAAAGGCGGATTCTACGCAGTCAACTATCTCTCCACGACATGTCACATCTACTTTGGCTCAGTCTTGGGAGCAACTTCTGATGGAAGAAGAGCGCAGGAGCCTGTCTCTGAGGGTGTATCGCCGGTACAAGGTGCAGACAGGCATGGGCCCACCGCGGTGATGAAATCAGTAGCCAAAATGGATCAGGTCCGTACTGGTGGAACACTGCTAAACCAGAAATTCTCTCCCTCGCTCTTGGAAGGCGAAGAGGGCATCGACAACCTGGCGCATCTAGTGCGATCGTACTTCAAGTTGGATGGCCATCACATCCAATTGAATGTCGTTACAGCCGAGACTCTTCGATCAGCACAAGCCAACCCGGAGAAATACAGAGATCTCATAGTCCGAGTGGCTGGCTACAGCGACTACTTCTGCGATCTTGGCAAGGTCCTGCAAGATGAGATCATTGCACGGACGGAACACAAGTCCTTCTAGCAAGATGCGGGAAGGAGGAAAAGGACTCGGACGAAATTGTGGCGGGGCCGATGGGGCTCAAGCTCGTGCGCCCCCTAGCACCATAACCTAGCGGTAGAGTCGCGGGCCTGAATGTTCTTCCTTCACTTTCTATGCTCACACTCACGTCTCATCGTTGCATAGATGCAACCCGCAGACTTGCAGCTATCTTGCGGGACTGGAAGATATCAATTCGGTCACTTCAGAGCCTATTCCGGATAGGCTTATGTAACGACTACCGGGCTCTCTTGCATGGCCGGGCTCCAAGCATGAAGACTGGCAGCGGAAGATAGAAACCACGCTGGAAGAATGCCCACGGAGCTCGTGTAATCGATGCAACGCATTTTCTACCCCCAGAGCATTGTCGTTATCGGCGTCTCGGAACGACCCGACAACTTGGCTCGCACGATCGTCAGGAACCTTTGCCATTTTGGTTACAAGGGTGAACTGTTCGCGGTTGGACGCAGAGAAGGAAACGTGCAGGGAATTCCTATCGCTACCTCATTGGATGAGGTTCCTGATGGGCTCGACTTGGCAGTGATCCTCACGCCGGCGGCTACCGTGCCGGACCTGATGGAGGCGTGTGGTCGGAAGGGCATCCGTCGCGTGGTCATCGAGTCAGGAGGCTTCAGTGAGTTCTCTCAGGAAGGGCGTCGATTGGAGCAGCGGCTTGTGGAGATTGCTCACCGATGGGACGTGCGCTTCGTCGGTCCCAACTGTATCAGCGTTGTAAATCTTGAGAATGGGGTGT
>Ga0315279_10005568_pt1 | contig 16272 bp, 13 predicted proteins | sample YL17G06_20_MG_FD_203694 | JGI IMG/M metagenome (GOLD analysis project Ga0315279, IMG submission 203694) | Sediment microbial communities from Yellowstone Lake, YNP, Wyoming, USA - YL17G06_20 | ecosystem: Environmental > Aquatic > Freshwater > Lake > Sediment | place: USA: Wyoming | collected...
AATAATGAAATCTCTTTCTCTCCCTTGTAACGCATCTTCTCCCCTCACTTCGGACACCTCGGCCCAGGAATAGGCAACCGCCCTTCTTGCTCTTCCACCGCCATTTGCGCAATCTCTTCCCCTAACTCCTTACGCAACTTCAGCGCTATATCTTCTCTCTCCATCAAGTCAGGCCGGGGACGAGTCTCTTCTCATGCCAGATATTCGTCAACCACCTTCTCAGTTCTCGCCAGCAGTCGTGCTCGCTTTTCTTCCTTACTCCGCTTCATGGCTATCTTCTTCATCCAAAGATAGCCCCATTTTCTCATTCTCCTTGCCACAAAACTGACATACACCCTTTGCGCAACCAAAAAAGACAGGGGGCGATTACACCGCTCCCTGTCATGTCGCTTCCACTCAGGCGCAAAGAATACTATTGCTTCTCATAAGGTGTGCCATCCGCAGCCGGCGGGTGGACCCGGCCGACGACGCCGGCCAGGACAATTATGGTCACGATATATGGGGCCATCTGAAGGAATTCGCTCGGAATGGGAGTTTCTAGGATCTGCATTTTCACCTGAAGTGAGTCAGCAAAGCCGAAGATCAAGGAAGAACCCAATGCCCCAATTGGATTCCAATTGCCGAAGATCATGGCAGCCAAACCGATGAACCCCTTACCGGCTGTCATGAGCTTTTCAAAGCGACCGACGGAACCGATGGTAAAATAAGCGCCTCCAATGCCTGCGATCAGGCCTCCAAGAATGACATTCACGTAACGCGTCAGGTAGACATTGATGCCCAGCGTATCCGCAGCTTTGGGATGTTCGCCTACCGCCCGCGTACGCAGTCCCCACGGTGTATAGAAAAGTAGTACATAGATGATTGCAACCAGGATGAGCATAATATAAACGATGAAGTTATTTTCAAAGAGAACCGGCCCCAGGATGGGGATTTTAACCACGAAGGGAATCGGGATGTTAGGAAAAATTCCGGAATTATTAAGCTGATCGATATTCGCCTGCATGAAACGTTTGGAAATAAAACTGGATATGCCTGTACCAATGATATTGATGGCCACTCCACTGATAATCTGATCGACCCTGAACTGGATGACCAGAATTGCATGAAGAGCAGCGATGATCATCCCGGTCAGGATCCCTGCCAACAGGCCAATGTAGAGATTATGTGCCACAGTCGCTGCTATCACCGAAGTCATGGCTGACACGAGCATGATCCCCTCGATGGCAATATTGACCACGGCAGCTCGTTCGCTGATCACACCGCACAATGCCGCCAGAGCGATTGGAGTAGCCCGCACTAATGAGGTGTTCATCGTCCCCACCAGGTCCATTGACTTCCCCTTGGTCGCCCAGATCAGGAAAGAAGAGACAAAGCAAAACGCCACCACCCCGACCAGCGCGGTTGATGAGCGAGTGCCACGCGCCAATTGCCATGCTCCCGCGAAGACTGCGATCAGAGCCAGAATATATATGGCTGGCTGAGCAGGCAGCACTAGTGCCGGTATGGGGATGACATATTTATCATCAAGCGGTGACAGGCCGAAGGTGGATTTCATTCCTGCCTGGAGACCCAAGCCGAACAAGAGCACGATCAACAACCCAATCGCGATCAATACAATGCCTAATGTCAGGCGAGAACGCATGTTCGTTGCCTTTCCAGAATTCAGGGCAGTTTTATTTTCCATGCTTTCCTCGTTTAACTGCGTCCTAAATAAAATTCTTCTTTACCCACCCCAACCTCGGGTCAGTATGATCTGCTCTGCGCCGATAGCGCGGATGCGATATATCCAGCGGATCACAGCCGGCGCTGCCACAAAAACAATGACCAACCCCTGGATAAGGGAAATGATTTCGATTGGGACGCCTGCCAGGGATTGCATGCGGGTCGCGCCACTACGCAAGGTACCCCATAACAATGCCGCCAGCACCACACCCACAGGATGGCTCTGCCCCAGTAATGCAATCGCGATGGAGTCGAAGCCATAACCGGCTGAAAAACCCTGACCGACCCAATGATCAATCCCAAGCACCTGTGTCGCACCAGCCAGGCCGGCCAGTGCCCCGCTGAGCGTCATGGCGATTACGAAATTACGCACTACACTCATGCCAGCATAGCGTGCTCCGGCCGGGTTTGCCCCGACTGTGCGGATCTCGAACCCAATGGTGGTTTTGAACAGGAACCAGTATACAAAGACGGTCACTGCCAAGGCCAGGAAAAAGCCCCAGTTAAAACGCAGCGGATCCGGGAAGAAACGCGGCAACATGGCCGAGTTCTCGATCACAGGTGTAACGGGGCGATAGCCGGTCGCTTTCATGGGACCGTTCAACAGCCAGTCGCTCAAGCGAAAGGAAATATAGTTCATCATGATGGTGTTGACAACTTCATGCGCGCCGGTGAGCCCCTTAAGATAACCGGGGATCGCCCCCCATATGGCGCCTCCGACCGCTCCAGCGAGCAGTGCCAGCGGCAGATGCAAATACCAGGGCAGACCTTTAATGCTATAGCCGACAAAAGCCGAACACAGCGCCCCGATGCCGAATTGCCCTTCGGCGCCAATATTGAACAACCCACATTTGAAGCCAACTGCAACCGCCAACCCTGCCAAAATGTAAGGGGTTACGGTGGCCAAACTTTCAGTAAAAGGATAAATGGCTAAAATAAGAGGCTTGGTATCACCGGTGGCAAAGTAGGCTTTAATTCCTTGGAAGAGTTCTGGGATGCTGCCAAATGATCCGTAGAACAATGCGCCGTATGCAGTGAAAATTGCATTCCATGTCGCCATGAATGCTGCACCGGGAGCAGAAAAAAAGTTCCGGTAGGTCGTGATCGCGGCTTTATTTGAAATAACGATCACGATCGATCCAATGATGAAGCTGGTAAAAACTGCCAGCGCCGGTATCAGCAAGGTCTGGAGTATTTTCGAATTTACGCCCAGCTTGCCCTTCGTTTTTGAGGCTGCCTTCGGAAGTGGGGTTTCAGCTTGTGGTTTGGCTGCTTTGCCTTTCAAGGTGACTCCTCCTAAAAAACGCGCTCTACTTCGGTTTCTTGAATGGTTGCTGGAACTGTCTCAAGCGCCTCATACGGCTTGACTCCCGCCATAAGCAGGCCCAGGTAAGCCTTGTTTATCTTCTCTGCTGACAAGATCTCTACAATCTGCCCTTTATACATTACAGCAATCCGATCGGACAGGGCGATGATCTCATCAAGCTCAGGAGAAACTAACAACACTGCAGTGCCTTCGTCCCGTTTCTCAATAATCCGACTATGAATATATTCGATCGAGCCGACGTCCAGGCCGCGCGTCGGCTGCGAAGCAATCAGCAATTTGATCGGCCGCGAGAATTCACGTGCCACGATCACCTTCTGTTGATTCCCTCCGGAGAGGGTAGAAACCGGTACGAAAACATTCGGGGTGCGTACGTCAAACTGGTCTGCCAGTTTCTCGGAAGTTTCGATGATTGTTTTTTGCTGTAATGCCACTCCCTTTGCAAATGGAGGCTGATAATATGTGCACAGGACCATATTATCGTGGACCGGAAAAGGAAGGATCAATCCGTGCCGCTGGCGATCCTCTGGTACATGAGCCACTCCTCTCTCCAATACATTTCGTGGAGAAGAGTGATAGACCGGCTTGTCCATGATGCTTATTTTCCCGCTGACCACGGGGCAGAGGCCGGTCAGTGCATAAACCAGCTCTGTCTGCCCATTGCCTTGCACACCGGCAACGCCCAGGACTTCGCCCGCGCGCACATCGAAAGAAGCTCCGTTCACGGTCAGATTCTGTCGCTCATCCCGGACGTATAGATCTTTCACATTCAAGACCGCACCTTTGGGAGTGGCTGGTTTTTTCTTTACGACCAAGTTGACCTCACGACCCACCATCATGGAGGCCAGTTTCTCCTGGGAGGCTTCCTTGGCATCTACTGTACCAACAACTTGGCCGCCACGCAGAACCATAATGCGATCAGCAACAGCCAGGACTTCTTTGAGTTTGTGGGTAATGAAAATGATGGATTTTCCATCAGCCACCAGGAACCGCAGGACCTTGAAAAGGCCCTCCACTTCCTGAGGCGTAAGGACCGCCGTAGGCTCGTCCAAGATCAGGATTTCTGCTTGGCGATATAAAACCTTGATAATTTCAACACGCTGTTGAGCGCCTACAGGGAGTTCCCCGATGTAGGCATCCGGATCTACCTCCAGGTTATATTGCTTGGAGATTTCGCGGATTCGTTTGGCCACTTTGGTTTTATCCAGGAAAATCCCATTTCGGACCGGTTCCACGCCCAACATGACATTTTCAGTAGCCGTCATCACCGGGATCAGCATGAAATGCTGATGGACCATTCCAATCCCATGAGCGATGGCATCGCTGGGACTATGGATTGCTACTTCTTCCCCATTAATCAAAATTTGACCTTTATCCGGTTTATAAAGGCCATAGAGAATATTCATCAAGGTCGTTTTGCCTGCACCGTTCTCGCCTAACAAGGCGAGAATCTTGCCTTTCTCCACAGAAAGGTCAATAGCATCGTTTGCCAAAACGCCGGGAAAAGATTTCGAAATCCCGCGTAGTTCCAAGACCATTGGCATGCAATATTCTCCCGGATAGATTTTTGAATTTACAGATTGAAGAAGGGCCGGGGGTAATCCCCGGCCCTATTAACAGAACGATTAACTTTATGGCGATGTCAGAACGCCGTCAACGGTAAGGGCACCGCTGATCAGGTCTGCCTTTGCCTGAGCGATCTCGTCTTTCAAAGATGTAGGCACCTGGCTGGATAAGTCGTGGTAGGGAGCCAGATCCACACCACCATCGGAGATCGTGTAGGTGACCGTTCCGCCGGTGAAGGTGCCATTTACAACGTCCTGGATGGTTTTGAAAACGGCCACATCGATCTTCTTCTGGACGCTGCTCAGTTCGATGCTGGCGTATTCATTGGCGGAAACATACCAGTCTGTATCCACGCCGATGATCAAGCACTTGCCGCTGGTCTGGCAGTAGGCAGCCGAGCCGAGGCCGACCGGGCCGGCCACAGGCAGGATGATATCGGCGCCTTCCTGGACCAGGGAGGTGGCAAAGGATTTGCCATCATCCTGGGAGGTAAAGTTGCCGGTGAAGAGGCCTTGTTGTGTAGCCTCGTCCCAACCTAATGCCTCTACACTGGTGCCGTGCTTCTGGTTGTAATACTTGACGCCAGCCTGGAAGCCCTTCATGAAGATAGTAACTGTTGGCAATTGAATACCACCGAAAGTACCAACCTTGCCGGTCTTGGTCATGCCAGCAGCCAGATAGCCAGCCAGGAAGGCCGCCTGATCGGTCTGGAAGGCCAGACCGCGCACATTGGTTATGTCAGTAGCAGAACCGCAATCCTTGCCTTCTACGGCACCGGGCCAGCAATCCGGGTAAGTGTAGTCGACGATGGCGAACTTGACATTCGGGTTGGCCTTGGCTGCCGTGGCGGTATCCACGCCCAGCAGGAAGCCGACCGTGATGATCAGGTCCTCATTCTCGCTCAGCATCTGCTGGATGTTCTTAGCATAATCGGACTGCTGGCTGGATTCCAGGTACTTGCCGTCCACGCCCAATTGGGTGATGGCATCCTGGACGCCCTTCCAGCCCAACGCATTGAAGGACTTGTCATCCACACCGCCCATATCGGTCACTTCGCCGACCTTGACCTTTGGGGCCGCTGTAGGCTTCGGAGCGCAGGCGGACAAAACCATTGTAGCCATCAGGATAATGGCTATTACAGCATATAGCTTTTTCATAATTCTTCTCCTCATTTGTGAAATTGATGCGGAATTGTTTGATAGAGACAGTAGACGTGAAGAAGGGTCAACTTATGTCAGACATCCACCTCCTCGTGAGTAGAACGAATTGTCGCCAGCCCCTTGTTTCCATCCAGAATAAGTATACAGCGACTTCCACCTTTGTGCAAGTCTTTGCGACCACGTTCTGGGAATTCATGGTTTTGTTGGAGGCACGTCGGTCTTGATCGTATCCTCGTGCAAACCTTGGTTGATCTCTTCCATCCTGGCTTTGACCTCGGCAGGCACCTGCGAATCGAGATCATGGAAAGGAGCATAGCTGCACTCGCCAGAATAGTTACCGCCCGCAAACGCGCCGGTGCCAGCCTGGGCATCCCTGGCCAGCTCGATCAACGCGTAAATTCCAGGGCTGACCAATTTCACGGCGCTGGAGAGCAGGAGCGGGGCCGCCTCGGGTTGCAGATAATACTGATCCATTTCCGCGCCGATGGCATAGATTCCGCGCTGGACGGCCGCCATGACCGCGCCGTCACCCGTCGTGCCGCTGCCGCCGAAGAGCACGTCAACGCCCTCGTCAATCGTGGTGTAAGCGGTCATCGCGCCCCAATCGGGGTCGAAGGACGCTTTGTCGAGGTCGGCGTCGTTATGATAGGCGACAGTCACCTCGATCTCAGGGTTGATATATCGCGCCCCAGCGCGAAAGCCCTCCCCGTAACGCCAGACAGGCGGATAGGCGTCCGCGCCCAGCACCGCTCCGACCTTGCCCGTTGCGGTCATCTGTGCGGCCAGGGCGCCTGCCAGGAAGCTGGCCTGATCCTCCGGGAAAACCATACCGGCCAGGTTTGGCTTCTCAGCACCGGCTTCCTGGAACTGGTCTACGCCGATAAAGTAGACCTCAGGATATTCCTCTGCAGCGGCAGTCGTTGCTTGGCCCATGGCAGAGCCAACCGTCACGATCATGTCGTAACCGGCATCGGCAAAGGCGGAAATGTTCTCGTCGTAATCCCGCGCATCCACGCTCTCGATGGTGCGCGCCAAATGGACGAGTCCCTCTTCTTCCGCCTGCTGGATGCCTTCCCAAGCAGACTGGTTGAAGGAATGGTCGTCCAGCTTGCCGACGCCGGTCACCAGGCCGACGCAAACAATCTCCAGCTTGGTACAGTCAAGCGTCGATGAGGAACAGGCCGAGAGGAATGTCGCGGCGATCAGTAAAACCACGATCGCGAACCATCGCTTCTTCATCGGACCTCCGGCCTTCTCCCGTTTATTCGGCTGTAGCCTCCCCGCGGCGGACGCCGAGCATCAGCACCAGCGCCACGAGCAGGAAGAGCGGGCCCACGAACATCATGGTGTTGTAGTTATTGCCGCTGAATTGAACGATCAAGCCATTCAAGTTAGGCCCTACGATGGCGGAGAGTGTGGAGAAGAGATAGTAAAGCCCGGTGAACGTGCCGATGCGCGCCGCAGTGGTTAAATCCACGACCATCGGCAGGGAGTTGATATTGACGAAGGACCAGGCGATGCCCGCTCCCATCAGGAACAGGTTGATCACCCGGATGGTACCCAGCATCGGCAGTTTCGTCAACGTGATGGTCAGAAGCTCAGGGGGCAGCAGGGCGATGCACAGAGTCAACGCGCCCATCCCGATAAGGCCGGAGGAAATGGTGATCCGGCGGCCTATTCGGCTGCCGGCATAACCGGCCACCAGCGCGAACAGGACGAAGAAGATGCCCATGTGCCCCATCAGCCGCCCGGCATCGCCCTCGGAGATTCCCAGCCGCTTGGTGGCATACAGGGTCAGGAACGCCTCGATGCCGGTGTAGGCCAGGAACCAGAAGAAAATGGCGAAGAGTATCCGCAAACCGCTTTTTTCTTTCTCCTGAAATAACTCGCGCAGGCTGGCGAACATGTCTGGCTTGACATCTTCTTTTTCGTATTCCTTCGGCTCTTTGATGAAAATGAAGACCAACACAGCCGCCAGAACGACCAGCACCGACCCCATCCAGAAGGGAAAGGCGATGTTGATCTCATACAGCGTGCTGCCGGCGAGGGAGGCAATGATCGTGCCGATGCCGCCCATCAGGTTGATGACGCCATTGGCCTGCGAGCGATATTTGGAGGGGGTGACATCCGGCATCAGCGCCACGACCGGCGTGCGCCAGAAAGCCATGCTGAGCAGCAGCGTGCTGGTGCAGGCGACGAACAGCGGCAGAACGGAGGCGAGGGGGATAAAGCCGAAGGCAAGCGCCCCAATCGGCGCGCCAATCAGGATGAATGGCATGCGCCGCCCGATTGGCGTGCGTAGGCGGTCCGACCAGGCCCCGACCGGAGGCTGGATGAATAGCGCGGCGATATTATCGAGCGTCATAAAAAAACCAATCATGGCAGGCTGAAGCCCAAACTTGTTGGCTAGAAAGAGCGGCACGAAGGCATTGTACACGCTCCAGATGACGCTCACGCCGAAGAAGCCAAAGCCGAGCAGGAAGATCTTGCCATAATTGAATTTCATTGTGCATCTCCTTTGCTGAAAGTATGGTCGCGCGTGGTGATCGAGGTAAGCGCTTGCATTTTACATGTCACACGTTCTTACTTGTTTACGTGTGTACTCTTCATGTTTTCGAGAAATGCCACATCCTCCTCACTGAGCGAAGCAGTATCGAGTAAATCTGGCCGCCGTTCCAACGTGCGCAGCAGCGACTGTTCACGCCGCCATTTCGCAATTTTCGCATGGTCGCCGGAGAGCAAAATCTCCGGCACGCGCCAGCCGCGGAATTCGGGTGGACGGGTATAGTGCGGGTATTCGAGCAGGCCCGAAGCGTGGGAATCGTCTGCAGCTCCGTCTGGGTCGCCCAGCACGCCGGAGATGAGGCGCGCAACCGCGTCAATCAGGATCATGGCGGGCAGCTCGCCGCCGGTCAGCACATAATCGCCAATCGAGATTTCATCGGTTGCTAGGTGCGCGCGGATGCGCTCATCCACGCCTTCGTAGCGGCCGCAGATCAGAGCCAGGCGCGGGTGGGCAGAGAGTTCAGCCGCCACTTTTTGGGTGAAGACGCGTCCTTGGGGCGTCAGCAAAATGACCGGGCAGGCAGCCCTGCCTGCCCTGGCGGCCAGGCCAGGGAGCGCAGGCGAAGGTCCGAGCACGCTTTCGACCACCGCGAAGACCGGTTCGACTTTCATGACCATGCCACCGCCTCCAGCATAAGGTTCGTCGTCGGTGACGTGGTGGCGGTCGTGAGTCCAATCGCGGATGTTGTGCACGTGCACGTCAATCATCCCGCGCTGATGGGCGCGCTGTAGTATGCTGCTTGCCAGGTAGGGGGAGAATACGTCGGGTAAGAGCGTGAAAACGTCAAACCGCATGTATCCATTCTAGCATAAGAAAGAATATTCGCAATAGCCCTAAACGATAATTTGCAGGGATGGCTCCCCGGCCATCCCAACAGGGCGTGGGAGCCTTGTCTACATAATTCGCTAAACCAAGTCATCTTGACGTGCCTTAAGGGGCAATGGTAAGATGAACGCATGTATCTTCGTGGCTCAAAATGGAGTATGAAACGCCGGCGGAAGCCGATCAACTTTTTCCGCATCCTCCTCCTGCTGCTGCTCGTTGCAATTGGCGTCTACGTTAACAAAGTGGTTATACCAAGTGTGCCGCCGCCGTTCGTCCCGACCCCCACCGCCACCCGCGACCCCGAATCATACGTGGCCGAGGCGGAGGGGCTTTTCAACCAGGGCAAACTGCTGCAAGCCATCGAGTTATATCAGGAAGCAATTCGTATCAAACCGGATGATCCGGCGACATTCATCGCCCTGGCACGCGTCCAGGTTTTTGCCGGGCAGTACATGGAAGCTCAAACCAACACCGAGAATGCGCTGCTGCTGAATCCCAACAATTCGATGGCTCACGCGGTGCGCGGCTGGGCGCTGACGCAGGATAAAGATTATCTTGCCGCCGAGGCCGCCATCAAGCGCGCCTTGGAGCTCGATGCCAACAACGGCATTGCCCATGCCTATTACGCCGAACTGCTGGGGGACATGTTTTTCGATAATACCGGGCCATTCGATGCCATCACCCTGGCTGGTGAGGAATCGCGTGTCGCAACGACGCTGGCGCCCAATTCGCTGGAAGCGCACAGCGCCCGTGCTTTTATACTGTACCTCACCGATAATCGTGAAGAAGCAGTGCAGGAGTATGAGAATGCCATTGCCATCAACGGCAACATCGCGGACCTGCACCTGGCTCTCGGAGTTACGTACAAGGCCATGGCCGTGTTCGATAAAGCTATCGAGGAATTTACGCTCGCCAACACGCTCAATCCTTCGGACTCCACTTCATCTCTCTACATCTCGCGCACCTACGTTTCCGTCGGCGAATTCGCCAAGGCGGCGCAGTATGCCGAGCAGGCCGTAAAAGTGATGCCCACCGATCCTTACTTGCGCGGGAATTGGGGCGTGATGCTTTACAAAGTCCCCGATTGGCCGAGTGCGGTCGAGCAGCTATCCCTGGCTGTCAACGGCGGCGCGACCGAGGATGGCCAGATCATTCAACCGCTGACCCTGACCGGTGATGACACGCGCCTGGTCGAGTATTTCACCACCTACGCCCTCTTGCTGGCGCGTATGAAACGCTGTGGCGAGGCGCTGCCCGTTGCCCAACTAATCCTGGGGAGCGTACCGTCAGACGAGATCGCGGTCTATAATGCGCAGGAAAGTATGCGTATTTGCCAGAACAACCTGCTGACGCCATCCCCGCTCCCCCAGCTATCGCCGACTCCAGGAATGACTCCTACGCCATGAATGTGATGCCACGGCGTCCGCTCTTTCACCAGCGCCGGCGCACCAGCTTATACCGCGTGTTCGTATTGGTGGTTCTAATCCTAGCCGCTGCCTGGTTTGCCAGCCAGGTGGACAAGGGGGCCATCAAACGTCCATTCCTGCCGACACCCACGCCCACGCGCACGGTACACTCCTTCGCCCTGGAAGGGGAGGCCTCCTTTGCTGCCGGCAAGCTCGAAGAGGCCATCACCGCCTATCAGGAGGCGGCCAGGGTTGAGCCGTCCAACGCCGAGGTGTGGGCAAAACTAGCCCGCATCCAGACCTATTCCTCCAATTTGTTGACCACTGACGCCCAGCGCAAGGCGCGCCTAAAGGAGGCCCTGGATTCGATCAATGAAGCCTTTACTCTCGCTCCGGATGACAGTACGGTTCACGCCATGCGCGCCTTCGTGCTGGACTGGAACTCCAACCCCATCTTGGCCGGCGACCAGTCGCAGGCCCTGCTCCTGGAAGCCGAGCGGGAAGCTCTGCAAGCGTTGCAATTGGATAACCAGAACGTGCTAGCCCTGGCTTTCTATGCTGAAATCCTAGTGGATGAGCAGAAATGGTCGCAGGCCGAACAAGTCATCTTGCAGGCCGTTCAGCGCGACCCAAGCCTCATGGACGTGCACCGCGTCTACGCCTACGTGCTCGAATCCACCATGCGGTACCGGGAGGCCATCGAAGAATATCAAAGGGCTATCGAGATCAACCCCAACCTGACCTTTCTCTACATCTCCGTAGGCGCTAATTACCGCCGGCTCGCATTCGATAGCACGATCAAGAACGAGAGGGACAGTCTCTATGAGACCGCCCTGGAGAACTTCGCCAAGGCCGCAAAACTGAACAAACAACTGGAGATCAAGGACCCGATTCCCTACATCGCCATCGCCAAGACCTATTCTCAGCAGGGCGATTTCTTTACCGCCGCGCTGAATATCAAGAAGGCGCTCGAGTTCGACCCCGCGAACGCAGACATCTACGGCCAATTGGGCATTATCTATTTCAAATCCCGCAACTACGAAGGTTCTATCCCAGCCTTTAAGTGCGCAGTGCGTGGCTGCACAGCCGACGAATCCTGCCAGGCTCGCTTCGGCAGCAGTTGCAGTGAAGATCAAATCGGAGTGGAGGTTCAAGGCCTGGCCCTCTCTCCGAGCACAGTCGTTTACTATTACACTTACGGGTCTGTACTGGCGGCTCTCAGCCGCCCGCAGCAGAACTACTGTACCGACGCGCTGACCGTCCTGGACCAGGTGCGCGCCGCGTACGGAAGCGACCCGACCATTGCCGGCATCGTGGACGCCGGTGAGCAGATCTGCATTTCGCTGGCCCAATCCCTGGTTCAGACGCCAACCCCTTACTTTACCCCAACGCCGCTGCCCACGCCGCGTCCGTGACCCCGCGGGCATTTGTGAACGCGAAAGACGCGAATGATAGCCTAATGGCGACCAGAACAATAGCGAAAGGCGCGAAAAAAAATCTCAAATCCTTCGTGTGTTTCGAGATCATTCACGGTTTTCGCGTTGATCCGATGGTGTGAAACACACAAATTTCATGGGGGCAGAATATCAGAATTTCGTTAAAATTCCACTTTCGCCCCTTGACGGGCATCTCGAAGACAAGTATGATAGCCTTTAGCACTCTATACAACGAGTGCTAAATTGCTGAAACCCTTTATTCCAGGAGGCGAATAATTATGGCACTATCCCTTAAACCCCTCGGCAACCGTGTTGTGGTGGAACCCCTTGAGCAGGAAGAGGTCACTGCGGGCGGAATCGTCCTTCCCGAAACGGCCAAGGAAAAGCCCCAGCAGGGCCTCGTCCTATCCATCGGCCCAGGCGATCGCGATGAAGACGGCAAGCGCATCCCTATGGATGTCGCCGTCGGCAACAAAGTTCTGTTCGCCAAGTATTCCGGCACCGAGATCAAGATGGATGGCAAGAAGTTGCTCATCCTGCGCGAGAGCGACTTACTCGCGATTGTTCAAGGTAAAAAATAGTAGCCTACGGGCTACTAAAATCCCCAAATGGCAGCCGGTAGGCTACCAAAAACATAACTGGAGGAATTGAATTATGGCAGCAAAACAACTTGTATTTTCGGAAGACGCGCGCCGGCGGCTCAAGAATGGTATTGACGTCCTCGCCAGCGCCGTTGCCACTACCCTGGGGCCGAAAGGCCGCAACGTGTCGTTGGATCGCAAGTTTGGCTCCCCCACCATCACTCACGACGGTGTGACCGTGGCCAAGGAAATCGAACTTGAAGACCCCTTCGAGAACATGGGAGCCCAGCTCCTGAAAGAAGCCGCAACCAAAACCAACGACATCGCCGGCGACGGCACCACCACTTCGACGGTCCTGGCGCACGCCATCGTGACTGAAGGCCTGAAGAACTTGGCCGCCGGCTCCAACCCGATGCGCCTGAAACTGGGCATCGAGCAGGCCACGGATGCCGTCGTCGAGGCGCTGCGCAAGATGTCGCAGAAGATCGATACCAAGGAAGAGATCGCCTCGGTCGCCACCAACTCCGCCGCTGATCCCGAGATCGGCAACCTGATCGCGGACGTGATGGACAAAGTCGGCAAAGATGGCGTCGTCACCGTCGAAGAGTCCAAGTCAATGCAGTTCGAGACCGAATACGTCGAGGGTATGCAGTTCGACCGGGGCTACATCTCGGCCTACTTCATCACCGATCCCGAACACATGGAGGCGGTGATCGCCGAACCCTATATCCTGGTCTACGAAAAGAAAATCTCCGCCGCCCAGGATATCGTCCCCCTGCTCGAAAAGCTCGTCCAGATTGGCAAGCGCGAGCTGGTCATCGTCGCCGAGGATATAGATGGCGAAGCCCTGGCGACCTTGGTGCTGAACAAGTTGCGCGGCATGTTGAACGTTTTGGCCGTCAAAGCCCCCGGCTTCGGTGACCGCCGCAAGGCTATGCTACAGGATATTGCTGTCCTGACCGGTGGGCAGGTCATCTCCGAAGAGACCGGCCGCAAGCTAGAGACCACCACCATCCAGGACCTGGGCAAGGCCGAGAAAGTGGTTTCCGACAAGGACAACACCACCATCATCGGTGGTAAGGGCGATTCGGCTGCTATCAAGGGCCGCATTGACCAGATCCGCGTCGAAATCGACAAGAGCACCAGCGACTACGACAAGGAGAAACTCCAGGAACGCCTGGCCAAACTCTCCGGCGGTGTAGCCATCATCCGCGTCGGCGCGGCGACCGAGACCGAGCTGAAAGAGAAGAAGCATCGCGTCGAGGATGCCCTCTCTGCCACGCGCGCGGCCATCGAGGAAGGTATCGTCCCCGGCGGCGAGATCGTCTTCATCAACGCCGTCTCCGCGCTGGATAAGGTGAAGATGACCGGCGAAGACGAAGCCATCGGCGTCGCCATCGTCCGCAAGGCGCTCGAGTCTCCCATCCGTAAACTGGCTGAGAACGCTGGCCAGGATGGCGCGGTTATCATCGAGAACGTGCGTCGCATGGCCAAGGAAAAGCAAAACAAGCACATCGGCTACAACGTCATCACTGACGAATACGTGGATATGATCAAGGCTGGCATCATTGACCCGCTCAAGGTTGTACGTGGTGCCCTCGAGAATGCCGCCTCCATCGCGGCCATGATCCTGACCACCGAGTGCCTGATCACCGATGTCCCTGAGAGAGAGAAAGCGCCTGCCATGCCCCCCGGCGGCGGAATGGATTACTAAAAGCAGATCTTGGTAGCCTGTAGGCTACCATAGTCAGAAACCCGGTTTCTTCGAGAAACCGGGTTTCTTCTTTCAGGTATAATCCTGCAGATGACCGCTTCAACGCTGAAAATTATTTTTACTTATTTTCTTCTTCTTATCGCGCTAACGCTATCTGCCTGCGGCCCGGCGACGGCAACCGGCACGCCCACGCCCTCCTCGACCCCCATCCCGCCCACGCTGACCCCGACCCCCATCCCGATGGAGGCAATAGTCAATGGGGAGGGCATCACGGAAGCAGAATTCGAGGCCGAATTGGCCCGCTTCCAGTCCGCGCAGGCGGCTTTAGGGAACACTATTTCTCTCGAAGAGGCTACCCACCGGGTGATATCCGACCTGGTTGACCAGTTGCTCCTGGCGCAAGGCGCCCAGGCGGAAGGCTTCAACGTGGACGAGGCTACGGTGCAGAGTCGCGTGGATCGTTTGGCCGAACAGGTTGGAGGTTCGGATAAGCTGGCCGCCTGGGAGTTGCAGCACGGTTACAGCGACGAGTCCTTCCGTCTAGCACTCAGCCGTCAAATCGCGGCAGCCTGGATGCGCGATAAGATCATCACCGCCGTGCCCGAAACCGCCGAACAGGTACACATCCGGCAGATTTTGCTCTATAATTCAGATACAGCGCAAAAAGTGCTGGAGCAGTTGAAATCTGGAGCAGATTTTGACATCCTGGCTGCGCAGTACGACCCCGCCACGCAGGGCGAATTGGGCTGGTTCCCGCGTGGCTACCTGCTCCAGCCGCAGATCGAGGCGGCAGCCTTCGCCCTCCAGCCCGGCCAAATCAGCGAGGTTATCCAGACTTCGGTGGGATCCCACATCTTGAAGGTACTCGAACGCGATCCCAACTACCCGTTGTCCCCTGATGCCCGCCTGACGCTCCAGAACCAGGCACTGGCGAACTGGCTCGAGGAGCAGCGCGCCAAGAGCGCGATCACCCTGACACCCTGAACGGGAGAAACCGCAATGGACAATTTTGACATGCAGACTGAAAAGCGTCCCCTCAATCCAATTCTGTGGAACATTGCCACCATCGTCGTCTTGATCGGCACCCTCGCCCTGGGCATCCTCTTCCTGGACATTTTTATCAGTCCGACCTCCAGCCTGAATCCTTTCCCGCCTCCTCCCGCGCCTACCCTGCTCCAATTCCCAACCGCGACGATCACGCTTCTCTCCTTACCTGCCACCTGGACCCCCAGCCCGACCGTCCCGCCCAGCGAGACCCCAACGCCGAGGCCAACTTATACGCTCGAGCCATCGTTCACGCCTTTTTATCTTGCCTCCCAGGAAAACACGTCCACACAGACAGAGATTCCCACAATCACGTCTACCGCCACTCCCATACAAACTCTTATTACCACGACGCTCGCGACGCCCACGATCAGCCCATCGCCGACGGGTATGGCCTTCGCCGCGACGGTGGATTATATCGCCAGCACTACCTATCATCCCGACGTCGGTTGCAACTGGATGGGCGTGGCCGGGCGAGTCGTGGACATGAACGACAGTTCCATTTTGTACCTGACCATTCACCTGGGTGGGAAGGTGGGCGATCAGGTGATGGATTATCTCGGCCTTAGCGGCACCGCGCCCAGTTACGGCGATGCCGGCTTTGAATTCGTCTTGGGTAATAGACCGATCGCCTCCACCCAGACGCTCTGGATCCAGTTGCTCGACCAGCAGAATATGCCCTTCAGCGATAAGATCTACCTGGACACCTTCGAAGACTGCGCGAAGAACTTGATCATGGTACGCTTCAAGAAAGTGCAATAACAAAACCTGGGCCTTCTCGCCCAGAGTAACTTGTAAATAAGGGGTTGTCTAAAAAGCGATACAATGTGGGGTAAAAAAAATGAAAGATGGCCCAAAAATGGGCAGAGACAAAAAAACTGGCGGTCAGAAAGCCGCCAGTTTGCGCATATTATGGGCGATGCAGACC
>Ga0315279_10005569_pt1 | contig 16271 bp, 16 predicted proteins | sample YL17G06_20_MG_FD_203694 | JGI IMG/M metagenome (GOLD analysis project Ga0315279, IMG submission 203694) | Sediment microbial communities from Yellowstone Lake, YNP, Wyoming, USA - YL17G06_20 | ecosystem: Environmental > Aquatic > Freshwater > Lake > Sediment | place: USA: Wyoming | collected...
CTCAATTTTTTGAACGATTTAAAGATATTCAAATCCATTTCATTATAGGGAACCATGATTCAACAGAAGTTATTGAGTTGGCGCGCAAATACTGTGTCAGCGTTGCATATCTAAAAGATATCACTATTAATAATCAAACGATAACGTTATGCCATTACGCGATGCGAGTGTGGAATAAGAGCCATTATAATACATGGCAGTTATATGGTCATTCTCATGGTAAACTAGCCTCAGTAGGAAAACAACACGATGTGGGAGTCGATAATAACGTTTTCGCACCGATCTCCTTTGAAAAGCTCGTGAAGATTATGGAGGGAAAGGATAATAATGTCAATTATATCGTAAAAGATATTTGAACAATTTTAGGGAGGGGAAAAAAAGGAGCAATTTTTATAGGGCTAGTATCCAATTTTAGTATTATATGAATAAAAATATCTACTTATCAAAATCAGAGCAAGAGATATTCAACCCGCTATTAAGGTCAAATGAATGGATGGTGGGCAATGATCAAATAAAAAATATATTTTTCCAGATGAACAATGTCAAAGTAAACAAAGGAATCTCAGGTTTGATTAAAAAGGGATATTTACATAAGATTAAGAGGGGAAAATATCTCATTCAAGAGATTCCTTCAGAAAATCCGTTGATCAGAGATCCATACAGATTAGGGCTGAGCCTTTTTGAGGGGTATCTGGCATTTAGTACCGCATTAAAGATATACGACTTAATAGATTATGAAAATTTCACTATTTTTGTAGCCACTGCGAATATATCAAGAGTCGCAACAGTGGGGGAATATATTTTCAAAGCAGTGGCCTTGGGAAGAAGAGCAATGGGAATTACTAATTATAGGAATTATTACATATCAACCCTCGAAAAAACGATTTATGATTGTCTTATCAAACCTCAATTTGCCGGAGGGTATGCCGAAATTACAAAAGTAATATACACACTGAAAGAAATTGACTGGAATGCAATCCGCAAATATATTGAAGCGTATTCATCAAATTCCATGAGCCAGAAAATAGGATATATACTTGATTTACTGAAGACAGAAACCGATAAAGAAATACCAAGGGAGATCTTGGAATATTTGGAAAGTCGGGTTAAAACCAAGTCAAAGTTGCTATCTATTCAAAAGTCAATAGGCCATTATAACAGTAAATGGAAGGTACTGGATAATTTAGGGAAAGAGAACATACTTTCATGGTGGTATTATGGTTGATCCTGAAATAATCAAGCATATTGCACTTAAAACCGGATTAGGAATTAATTATATTAGTAAAGATGCAAAAATCTCAGAGGTCATTGAACAACTCAGAATACTGTTTAAAAATGAAATGCTTGTCTTAAAAGGGGGGACTGCAATTAATAGAGGATATCTAGAAGAACCAAAAAGATTTTCCGAAGATTTAGATATAGACTATATTTCTGAAGAGAAATTAGAGGTGAAGATAGAACATATAAAAGAAAGAATGAAAGATATAAAGGGATTTCAGCTAGATAAACCGGCTATAATACACCGAACACTCAGATTTGATTGTCGTTATGAAAATGAATTTCAAAAAAAGGATACCATTAGAATTGAATTTTATCTTTCACATAACTTGTTAGTTGCAGTAAAACGACCCGAGGAGGGACTCTTGAAATCAAATCTAGAAACAACCAAGCCCTGTCTATTTACGATATATTCACTAGAAGATGTAATTGCAAGAAAATTATTAGCATTATATAATAGAACAGAAGGAAGGGACATATACGACACATTCTATCTGTTAGATTTAGACCATGATCCAACCCAATTAATAAAATCTATAGAACTCATTCTGGAAGCTTATAAGCAAGAAATGACGGTCGAAGAATTTCTAGAGGGTATAATTACAATTTTAGAAAAATCTTTAGAAAATGCGAGATATATCGGGAATTCTACTAATCATTATTTGATGAAGACCTTTAGACCAAATTGGAGAGAATTTATTGCGACTCTTAAACAAAAAATGGAAAAACTCAAAATAAATTTGATAAATTAAGGGACCGGAATCAATAAATAAGTTCATTTGTTATCGTCCCTGTTTTTATATAAAAGTGCATCTACTTTTCCAGAGCCAAATTGTACATCAGCGAATCCTGCCTTAAAAGTAAAGAAAGAATCATTCGGATCAAATCCTTTCTTGCGTCTGATCCAGTCTAGAATTGCAATTCTTAGCGCTTTTCTCTTAGATATTTTTTCACGCTTGCAAATTTCTTCAAGTTCTTTTAATTCATCGGGATTTAAATTTGTTTGAATATTTGTCATACTAATCAATAATGATGAATGATAAAATTTAAAGATATTATTTTTTTAGCGTATTTGTTTTCAGTTAATAAAATATTAAATGATAATTGATGCAAATGTCATCGTTTTCTGACTTATTCTCGGTTTCTGTAATTTCTTGGTTTTTACATGAAGGCTTGATTGATTATATCATTTAATATATCATGTTTCTGAATGAAATCATCAGCTTCTTTGATAAGAATTCGTTTCCTGTAAACTTCCACTTTTTCATGTGTTTTTTGATTTACTGCCTGTTTTTTGAATAATTCGAAATACAGAACCGTTCCGAGTCTTTGCCAAAGGGGTATTTCATCAAATATAATTCCGAACTTCACCCTCAGCATTTCTTTTTTTCCATCTGTCTTCATTTCATTCAACATTTTTTCGGCTTGGGTTTGGTTGACTCCATTTTGCCTTAACGAATAATAACAGTACGAATGCAATGCATTATTCATACAATTCTTCTGACGGTTTAGGAAGTATTTCTTGACAACTTCGAGAGTTGGTAGAACAATGATTCTAGAATCGAAAATAATTGTTAGGCTATGCGCATCTATCAACTGTCCAAAGCCATCTCTGGCCAGTTCTTTATTTAATTCGACTGAGATATAGGCTGCAATAATACTATTTAATTTCTCTATCCTTCCATTGAAAATATTACTATTTTTAAATGCCAAAGAAATTTCATCGCTCTGGATATATGCCAGTACTATGTTGAATTCGTTACTCTCCATCAATTTTGCTACGGTACTAACCATCATATCTCGCAATCTTTTGTCAAAAGGTTTTTCGAGTCCTAATTTTTCGGTAATGCTATGAAAAGTTCTTCCGTCTGCACGCATAACCAAATAATTTCCTTCGGGGATTTTAAATTCGCTGAAATACTCGAATTGTTCCATATCTTCCGAATTTCTTTCATTCACGATGATCCTCTTATCAAGGGAAATATTTAAATTTGATACATTATTTTCATAGGCCCTATCAACAAGAGAGCATTGTGTCTTTGGTATTAAACTTTATAAGGGAAAATTCCTAGTCTACGCTTGTTATGAAAGAGAATCGCGCCATTGAAAAGGCAACGCTCCTCGTCATTGGGTTTTTTATAATATACGAGGTTATTACAGCCATATTCCAGTTTATTTTTTTGATAAGAGGGGAATTAATTGAAATAGGATTTGATCTTTTATTTATTTTATTGCTGGTATTTTATTATGATATAGACGCCCTAATTCTGTTGTTAGAATTAATTCCGTTTGTGGATATTCTCCCCTTATTCGTAATTTATATGATTTACAAGATTTCAACCCCGAAGAGACCGAGAAGGCCATTATTGGACCTCATTTTTGGGCCATCATCAGATAAGAAAGCACCCCCGCTCCAAATTAGCCCTTTGAATATGAAAGGGCAGGAAAGGAGAGTGATTGCATCAAAGGATAAAGTCTATCGGGCAAACACCGAGAAAGTATTCTGTGTAATTTGTATGCGACCGCTGCAAGATATGGATGAAATCATAACCTGTGATAATGGACATTTAGCCCATGTGGCACATATTCAACCTTGGACAGCCATGGATCGGGATTTTTGTCCCTTATGCCGAGTAAAATATCCGAAGGTGCTGATCGCTAAGATCTATCGGAAAAATCACGCAGTAGATTAATTTTTATACGCCGGGTTTTTTTAATTTTTAAATATTACGGCTTTTATGGGAATAAAAGTAATAAAGGAACATGCCTCTAGCGAAATAAATGGAAACCGCATTAAAAAAACCAAAGAAGTTTTAAAGGAATTATGAAGTATTTCAACCAATCATTTATTATTTGAAATCGTGTATGATTTTACTGAGAAGTAGAGAGCGCAAAGAAGATGAGGCGAACCATGCAAAAAACAAGGAAAGCAACCCAGATAATCCAAGTGGCAGTGTTGCTAAGCATTATAGTGGCGATTCAATTTTATGCAGCGATGTTGAATACAACTAGGGCAGTTTATGTAGGGATTCAGTTTGGAACCGAGGCGCAGGTAAGTTCCGATGGAATGAATGATATTTGGCAGCTTGAAAAAGTGCGATATACCTATATTGCCAACAATCAGACAAAGCCAGAGGTGGATTTAGTGGGATTGCACATTCAAAGAAATGCGGATGCATTAACGTCTCATTCGGATTTTGAAATTGTGAGTTTGCAGTCAAGTGACAATAAAATTAATTATAATCACAGTTATTCATTCAATGTTCCCGTAACGGATGTAATCAATGTATCATACACATTTATAACAAATCAAACATACAGCGCCTCAGCCCTGGAAGTGTATAATTGGGCGGTGGATCAATTTCAGAATCAATCGCTCGTGATGAATCAAAGTAAAGTGTTGCTTTCAGACGATTATTATGAAACTCAGCAAATTCTGATCCATTTCAATATTACTTATTCGCAAGAATTCGGGTTTTGGTATAATCTGACCTTTGAATTGTGGTATATAGCCGCAGACCAAGTTATTTCCCTTCAATTTGCCTCCCTTACGCAGGGGAATGCCAGTCTTGTGGATCATTTACAAGCGTGGATTTTTTTGGATGTTGACGGAGATGATAAACTCAACTATGCAATTCATTGGATATATGAGAACAAGACCTTTCTATATCAAATAAAAAACAATTCATTCACTCTGGGGGGCGCTTGGAATGGGGTTTTTGGGAAATACTGGACAGGAATGAGCTGGGTATCGAAAGGAATCTCACAACAGAATCTTGGTAGTATAGATGCTATAACGAAAATGGTGAATGTAACTATTCCGGATTTTGCAGTGAATCTGACTACAGCGGTTCGCTATGCGGTATGGGCGCAGAAGATTGAAACTAATTACGATTGGTGGGATGCCCTGCCGGACGACCCGTATTGGGAACTGAGTGTTCCAATTCCCGGCTTTCAATGGCTCCTATTAGGTCTGAGTTTAGTGCTCATCGGAGTTATTTTTCTAAGAAAGGTCGTAATTAAAGTAAAACAGATGTAAGGAAAGGAAGGAAGATGGAAGATTTATACTGGGACGAGGATGAGAAAAAACCTTTAACCTTTGAAGAACTGAAGCAAATTGTTGAGAAGTTCTTTAAGATAACGAAAGCCTTCATTGCGCCAGGTACTCACATCCCGACTTTTATCGTGCAAACGCTCGAAATTCCAGATTTTAATTTAAAAACGAGTTTTAATCAGCTTGCAGAGGAGTTGGACGCGCACGAGCAGTTTCCCTTACTCCGGAAGCAGATGAGCAATCTTTTTTTTGGCGAGACGAAACCACTAGCCCCTCAGGAAATGAAAGGCTCTGAAGAACTGATCCTGAGGTTATTACCCAAGAAGAAAGAAGAAAAGAAAGTCCGAAGGATAAATATCAATGTTCTGCTATTAATCGTTACTATAGCAACAGTTATGGGCGCGGCAATTTATATGCTGATGTCCGATATGTATGTGCGACTCTTCAATACTTCTTCAGGATATTATTACGCCCTCATGTTCGGGTACACTATTGCAATTTTGTGTATTATCGGCATTCATGAAATGGGTCATTTAGTTGCTTGTCGGAAGCATAAAATCAAGAGTTCTCTGCCCTATTTTATTCCCTTTATTCCGCCATTAGGCACAATGGGGGCGGTTATCATGCAAAAATCGCCTCCGAAGAATAAGGATGAGTTGTTTGACGTTGGCTTGTCAGGGCCTCTATTTGGTTTTATAGTTACTTTTATTGTTACAATCATTGGTTATGTCTTGACTATCGTGTTTACTAATCAACAAATTTATGATGTGACAGGCGCTACCATTGCGCAATTGTCGTCGATGCAATTTCCCGATCCCCTGCTCTTTACGATTTTACAACAATTCATGTTGAATGCCCTGCCATACAACGTTTATATTACAGCTCCAGGGGGTAGTATGGTCTTTATGCTCCACATCATTGCCTTTGCGGGATGGATTGGCTGTTTCGTGACCGGGTTGAATCTCTTCCCTATCGGTCAGCTGGATGGTGGTCATGTTGCCAGATCAATCTTCGGGGAAAAGTATTACCGCTATGTCAGCTGGGTTGCGTTCATCGGATTATTCTTAATTAATTGGCTAATGGCGATCCTAGTGCTTCTTTTGAGTCGATTTTCCTTTGAACATCCGGGACCATTGAATGATGTGAGTCCTCTGAGTCACTCCCGAAAAATTGGGAGCATTGCGTTTTTCGTGGTTTTATTACTTACCGTGCCCATGGGAAGTTTCTGGATGTTCTTCTAAAGAGAACAAAGAGAACACCCAAGTTCAAAAAATCTTGGTTAGTTCAATGTAATGTGACTAAGTTTGTGAGGCAAAGATGCAGGATTCAAATTATTTCATTGGAGTTTTATTAGCGATAGGCGCTGGAATACTAAATAATTTGGGGACTCTCGTACAAAAAAAGGTAATAAATACACTTCCTGTAGGCGAGAATGTAAATCGAAAGCTCCTGAAAAATCCGCTTTGGATGTTTGGGCTTCTGCTCCAGCTTGCATTTGGAACAGCATTTTTCCTCTTAGCCATCGATATCATTGGGCCTGCGTTGACGCCGGGTTTAATGGCGGCAGGTTTAATTGTTTTAGCCGTCGGGGCAGTCAAACTGATTGGAGAAAAATTGAAGCGGGCGGAATACCTCGGAATTGTTTTAATGATAATTGCCATTGCCCTTCTGGGTTTTAGTCGATTAGACATTACGCAACCGGAATTATATTTACCGGATACAGGATTTCAAATCAGAATTACTATTTTCAGCATAATACTGGTCATTATAGCACTTTTCTGTGAAATGATTCAAAGGAAAAATGCTCGCTATAGAGGACTCTATCTGGCAATTTTTTCGGGGTGTATGTTTGCCCTCTCAAATTTCTGGGTGTCACCATTGGTTGCAGTCATCGCTGATGTATTTAAGGGAGTTTTTCAGAGTATTGAATTGATTTTTTTTATAATTGCTGCCATTATTTTATGTATTACGAATTTTTTCGGGATATTGAAGATTCAACAGGCATTTCAGTATGGGCAAGCCAGTAATATGATTCCTATTCAACAAACACCCATCCAAATCACGCCTATTTTTGTATATTTTGCAGTATTTTTATTGATACCGCTCGAATTTTATTCTATACCGCTTATGATTGTGGGAGTAGTCTTCATCATCGGCAGCTCATTTCTCTTGGCGAAGCGGCAAGCCCAGGTTGAAAAAATAAAGTAGCGATCTGAGGTTTCGAGGGAAATTATTTCTAATCTAGGGGAGGCTTACCAGGGTTCATGATATTATTGGGGTCGATGAGCCGTTTAAGTTGGCGCCAGATTTCACCATACATGCCTAATTCTTGGGAGTATACCACGCCAGGAAACGCGCGGAAGAAGCCATAAATACCGATTTTGAGCAAGGCTTCTCGGAGGTCTTGATGGAAGGCACGGATGCGCTTAACCTGATCCGGATCCCCGCCATCCCAAAGGACGCATGGGTCGAAGTAAGTTAATTGCCCATGAAAAGGACTAACAGGTATCCCTTCGAAGTGATAGCCTTCAAAACCATGTTTTTCACAGAGTTCCTTTCCCGCCTCATAATATAAAGTTAGATTTTTCAATGCTCCATAGAAGGAACTTCCATATAAATTCCCCTTGCGCCAACCACGGACATCGCCCCGCATGTAGCGATGATCTAAGACAAATTCATGCTCAAAATCAGGGGGTAACCGCATTTGTTCACCTTGGGTATCTTCCGCAATCTTTAGAACTAGTTCTTCCTGTTGCTGAATTTCAGTCGGAGTACCCTCTAAGTAAAGAAGCATGGAAAACCATTCTGGATTTGGGGAGTGTATATTCATTATGGTGCTTAGTGCATCTTGTGTAAAACTCCAAATCCATGCACCAGCTACTAAATTTTGTAGGGTATACTTTTTTGCAGGTTCTAACATACATTCGAATTCCGGGAATGTGATAATAAGCGCCTTTATTTGTTCAGGCATAGGGTAGAGCCGAATGTGGCCTTCTACTGCCACGCCCATAGTGCCGACATTCGCTTGAAACAGTTTCGTGAGATCGGGTCCATTAACAATATTACAATATGGACCAATGGAATTGGGCGTCGCGGCGGAGCCGGTATCTAAAATTTCACCATTTGGCAGCACAATTTTCATGGTAATTAAATGATCAACTCCATAACGCGTGGAAGTAGCGTAGATGCCACGTAGCATGTAATTTGCTAAGACTGACGCTGTAGCAGGGGCATCAGGGGCGAGACATCGTAAATGAGGGTATTTATTCAGAGCAACCACCATTTGGGCAAAGTTTACACCTGGCTCAACAGTAGCAACCATCATTTCAGGGTCAATTTCAATCTGCGTCATTCGACGCAAATCCAACAGAATGCCGCCCTGCGAGGGAATACATAAGCCCTTCCGATTTATGCCAGAAGCAAATGGCACCACCGGAATTTTATATTGATTCGCCAATTTCAAGATCGCTTGGATTTCCTCAATGGTCGCAGGTCGAACCACATAATCAGGACGATGGGGCTCGACTCCCCAAAATTGATCATCGCGCTCATAGGGAATCAAATCTGCGGGATCAGCCGAGAGATTTTCCTCGCTCACGATTTCCGTTAATTTCACTAGTATTTCATCGTTATTCATCTAAGGCCTCCATGAGGAGTTCGCTAATATCGCGGACAGCAAGCTGAAGTTCGGGTGACTCCTTAAGGGTTTCAAGGAAATTAGCTTCGCAGAAAGGGCAAGCGGATACTAGAATGGAAGCCTGCGATTCCAAGGCTTCCTCAATACGAGCCTTGGCGGTCGATTGGGCGAATTCAGGGAAAGCCGCCCGGACTCCGCCACCTGCACCACAGCAGAAAGCATCCTTCATATTACGAGGCATTTCCCGCAAATCGACCTGGAGTTGTTGAAGAATTCGACGGGGTTGCTGATACACCCTCATATGTCGTCCCAGATGGCAAGGATCATGGTAGGTCACGCTCATTGAAAGTGGTTTCACCTTTAATTTCCCAGCACGGAGCAAGTCTAAGAAAAATTGGGTGGTGTGTTGGACATTGAAGGGTACAGAATAACCCAATTCAGGATAATCCTTCTTAAAGGCGCGATAACATCCAGCACAAGAGAAAATGACCGTTTTAGCTCCCATCTTTTCCAGTAGCCCTATATTATGGGAGGCTAACTCTTGGATTAAATCTAATTGACCCGTCCGAATGAGGGGTGATCCACAACACCATTCGTCAGACCCGAGTGTAGTGAAAGGCGTTTGAGCGGCCTCCAGAATTTTCACCGTGGCTTGGGCAATATGCTGCTGGCGATAGGACGAGGTACACCCTACGAAATACACCAAGGAATTATCCGCTGGTGATTCCGGAGATTTCCAATTTGCCCGCGTCTCTGAAGGTTCATTATAGGGATTGTGGTTTTTAGCAATACTCTGAGCAAAATCCAAGTGCTTCGGCAGCGGTCCCCAGCCTTTAGAAACACAGAAAGCCTTCATTGCTTCAAACAATTCCACATGGTCAAGTTTAACACCAGAATACTCATGACATTGCTCCATACATGCACTGCAACCTGTACAAGTATAAAGGGACTGCAGGAGGCGTGGCGTGCTCTCTTGAAGTGTACCTTCAATCAATGCCCGTGCAAGCTCAATTTTTCCGGAAGCGTAAAAGGACTCAAACCCGAAATGAGCCGCAGAAGGGCAGATAGGGCGCCAGTCATCAATTTTCTGCCAATTTGCAGCATAACACAAGTGGCAGTGGAGACAATGATTCAATTGGGATTGAAATTTTGCCAAACTCATGGTCTTTTCTCTCGCTTTACTGTTTAAATGTCCAAGTTTGTCCAGCTTTACCACATGCGTATCATTGTGTTAAACCTGGCTTCTAGATGCAATTTCTTGGTTAAGATGCTTTAATAGAATTATAGCGAATGGAATGATCCACACCATTATAGAGAACATTAAAATCCATTCGCTAAATATATTAAAGGTAGTAAAAAAAATTCCGCAGGCGATAGGGGGTAAAAGCATCATGAATATTCCAAGTAGTCTAGGAATGGGTGAGGGATAGAAGGTAATACTCATTCCAAAAAAGAGACTTGTGAGGGCTAATCCACCAAAATCAATATAAGAAGCAATTAAATGTAAATGCAAGGCTGTCGTGCGATCTTCACTAAATAATCCCGCCATAAACATGCCTAAGAGCGAAATGCATAGCGAAATAAAGCATAAATAACTTAGGGCAAGTCTTGGTTTTGAGCTTTCTTTTCTATCTTCTTCCTTCTCTGAATAAGTTAAAAATAACTTTTGCAAGTAAAAGGCAACAGGAATCATGGAACATGCACAGATCATCTGCCCCAAGTCCCATAGATATGGAAAGGGCGTATGTTCAAACGATCCCAAATCGCTAATATAATTTTCAAAAATATTATATCCATCAGGGTCAAATTGGGCGATTATAATACCAACAATCAACGCAAAGGCCAAAGAAAATACTCCAATAATGGCTGAAGTCCTGACATTTTTGGGATCCGTTAAAAATTTATATACCTTTTCTTTAAATCCCGTTTAATATCACCCATTTTAACAGTCTTTGAGGGAATTCTCCCATTTTCTCTCTTAAACGATTCTCTCTGAAATAAGATTTAAGTTCTACTATTTAAAGCAATTCATTTTTTTAATGAAGTATTTCGGCTCTATTTCTATCTCATCCAAGAGGATTTAATCAAAACAATTTTGACCATAAATTAAATCATTTTTGACCACAAGGAGTTTCAGGTGGGATTTTTAGAAATTCGATCGATCCATCATTTAACTCAAATATACAGTACGCAAATTCTTTCAATTGCCCGGGATTCATGCAAATGGTTTCTCCGAGCTTCACAGTGCCGGGGCTCTCATGGATATGCCCACAAAGCACCAAAGCTGGTTGATATTTATAAATAAAGTCTCGAATATCTTGTGACCCAACAGCTTCATTCTTCACCGTTATATCAAGGCACGAGTCATAAGGTGGAGAATGAAAAATATAGATAGCCTTGGAATAATCGTGTGGTTTAGGTAATTGTTCTAAAAGTTCGGCTATTGATGGTTGTGATTTTTTTAAGTAGGATTCAAAATCGATAACTGAAAAACTACCATCCTCTTGAAATAATACTGGATCCGCGAATTGTGCCTGAGTAATACCTCTCGAGTCCCACCGTTCAAAGTTCTTATTGGAAAAAGGGGTGGGGGGGATATATTTGAAGCCGATTATTTCAAAGCCTTCCACTTCAAAAAGCGAGTTATGTAAATGATAACAGAGCCCTTCTTCTTGCGATTCGAAGAGAAAATGTTCCAAGGACTCGATATCGTCGTTTCCAAGCATCAAGAGCGTTTGCGTATGTGTCTTCTCAGATTCTAATAGAGGGTGTAAAAATTGATCCATGAATTTCTTTTGTATGTCCATTAGGTTCTTGAAATAGCCCCGCTTTGGAAATAAATCGCCCCCAATGATGTGATAATCTCCCTGAATCCTAAAGAATTCTTGGTATCGCTTTTGATCTCCATGCAGGTCGGCGCAGTATACAATCCGTTTCATAATTCTCTTTTTAATAATTTATTGGAGGAAAGACGTTGGGCTTAAAATATGCGAGTTAACCACCCATCAAAATGATCATCATAAGATAGAATTTTTTCAATGGAATAATGGCGGCAGAGCGCAATATTTGTACAATCTACAAAGCTTATAACCTTATCCGTTTTCTTTGAATTAAGTTCTTGAAATACAGTCCAGGCATCTTTTTCAAGATCTTCATTTAATCGCAAAATTATAGCAATTTGCTCGTTTCCGATAAAGTATTGTTGAATTATTTGCATGGCGCGAGGATTCTTTTGAGTTCGTAATGCGACCAACGTTGCACTTTCACTCATAATCAGGTTTGATGTGAAAATTTGTCCATGTATTCCTGTTTTTAATTCCGTTAAAATTTGATAACTTCTCTTATAATACTCATCCTTTGGGTGTAATAAACCTACATAAAAACCAGTATCTAGAAAAATTGCCAAGTTCTCATGCCTTATTGTGAATAAATATCATAATCATCCTTACTAGCAACTTCATCTTCAGTAAGAGGCTCCCATGGTACCTCTATTAATTCTTTACTCATTGCTGCAATTCTATTAATTTTATCTTCATCGAGTATTGGTCCAATATTTAATTTTTTCATTAACTCCTCAAAATGTTCAATGCCCAGCTCTACACATAAATCTAAAACTTCTTGTTGGGTGGGTCTTCTTCCCATGCGAAGTGTGATTTTCGCCATTAGCGTGTCTAATTTTTCTTTCTTGGTTATTTTCACAACTGACATATAACAATTTACTAATAAACTTAAGTATAAAAATATTTTTCAACTAATTAATATTCTCAAAATTACCAGTTTTAAATGGCGATTTAAGAATGCTAGAGATTCAATTAAAATATGGTAAGTCGGAGATTTCTTATGAAATTCCTGAGAAGAATTTGTGGGAAATTGTAAAAGCCAAAAGCGAGCAAGAAGGAGTTGAGAATCCTCAACATGAAATTGGTTCAGCAATTCAAAAGCCTATTGGTTCTCCGAGATTAACTAAAATAATTAAGCCCAGCTCTAAAATAGTAATTACACAAGATGATCACACGCGAGGGACTCCAGGTTACTATATTCTTCCACCACTTTTAAATAGTTTAAATGTATGTGGCGTTCCTGATGAGAATATTACGGTGATTTTTGCCTGTGGTATCCATCGGGCGGTGAAACCGGAGGAACAGAAAGCCCTTGTGGGAGAGGAGGTATTAAGTCGCGTTATTTGCGTGAGCCATAATTGCGATGCAATCGATTTAGTGAAGTTAGGAATGACCTCGAGAAAAACGCCCGTAGAAATTAATGCATTAGCTGCCGAGGCAGATCACATCATTGCAACGGGGAAATGTGAGTATCACTATTATGCGGGGTTTTCAGGGGGGAGAAAAAGTGTTTTTCCGGGGATTGCAAGTCGAACCGGGATTAATAAGAATCATGCTTTTTTAATTGATGCGCGGGCTGTGACAGGGAACCTTGCTGGTAATCCAGTGCATGAAGATATGGTTGAAGCGGCAAAAATGACTAAGACGCCCTTCATTGTGAATATTGTCCAAAATACGCAACAAAACTTGATCAAGGCTTTTGCTGGCGACCTCGTTTTGGCACATTTGGCGGCAGTGCAATTCTATGATGCCTTTTATCGCGTTAGGGTGAAAAGCCAAGCGCCTGACATTGTTTTGGTCGGTGCAGGATATCCGAAAGATATCGATCTCTATCAGGCGCATAAAGCCATTGACAACGCTCAGCGGATCGTGCGCCCCGGTGGCGTCATTGTGAGCGCTTTAGAATGCGCCGAAGGGGTTGGCAACCCCGTGTTCTTGGAGTGGGCTAAGAAATACAGAACGTACGAGCAAGTAGAAGCCCAAATTAAAACAAGATTCGAGATGGGAGGCCATAAAGCCTATTATCTCGCTAAAGCGCTCCAAAAAGCAAAAATTATTCTGGTTTCAAAAATGAATCCAAAAATGGTCAAAGAGATTTTCAGGATGGAACCTGCAAAAACGGTTGAAGAAGCAATGGAATTAGCTTACTCTTTGGTTGGGCGAACCGCAAAAGTGACCTTCATGCCGGATGGAACCATTACGCTTCCAACATTGCCCAGCAAAAAAGTTAAAGTGTAATTACCCCGGCTAAAACAAGAATCCCCAAAACAAATTCCAAAATCCCGAGATATAAGCCACAGGAGGCTATAATTTTAAACCGAGTTTCCAGTTTCATTTCAACGGCAGGGGTAAATAGCGTAAGGGCACTACATACGATTGCGACGGGTCCTAAAAATACTGCCAAAATGAAAATTCCAATAGCGCTTGCTATTATACTGATAATTGCTAATATAACTTTCGTGTCATGACTTATTTGCACACCCATTATTCTTGCACCTCTTAGACATATCAAATCATAGAAGAATTAAACCTAAACCGGCATTTATTACTACTATATACTCTTTATAAAAAGAATTTTGTAAAGTTACCTAATGATTCTTGAAAAATTTTTTTATGGGATGGGATGTTTGCGGGGTCATTATTGTATGCTACAAAGACTATTTTATGGGTTTAAAATATTTGTTTTTTGAAAAAAATAGCTTTTTTAGGTAGGTGTGCTAGGGTTTTTATACTGGTGAAATAGTTAATTTTTTGACTTACTGATTTTTTAAGATGATAGTTTTGAAGTTAATTAAAGAAACGACCTCAATCTGCCCGGAGTGCAAACAGCAGATCAGGGCAAAAGTAGTGGAAGAGAACGATACGATTTATATGAGGAAGAATTGTGCGGTACATGGAGACTTTGAAGATATCCTTGCTAACGATGCCAAATACTATTATTGGCGGCGAGGATATCATCATGATTCCAAGGAAACGGTGCAAGTTCCAGAAACATTGTTAGATGGAGGCCCCCAATCCAGTTGCGGTGGTAAGGAAGGACTAAAGGGGTGCCCCTATGATTGCGGCATATGCGAGAATCATAAGTCTGCAACGTGCATTTGCCTCATTGATGTCACGAACAGGTGTAATCTGAAATGTCCTATCTGCTTTGCAAATGCTAATGTGACAGGCTATGTGGTCGAACCGACCATGGAAGAGCTTGAGCAGATCATGGGACATTTCCGGGAAACCAAACCGATGCCACCCGTAGCAATACAGCTATCCGGGGGAGAACCCACGGTTCGAGATGATCTCCCAGATATTTTGAAAATGTCCGTGAAACTTGGTTTTAAGCACCGCATGGTCACGACCAATGGATTGAAGTTCACCGATATTGATTACCTAAAAGAGATTATTGATGCAGGTATGAACGCAACATACATGCAATGGGATTCTGTCACAGATCCAGCGGTATATAAACAAACACGTGGCGCAGATTTACTATCGAAGAAATTGAAAATCGTAGAAAATATGCGAGAACTGGGATATCAAGATTTAGCCCTTGTCCCGACCATAGCTCGGGGGGTGAATGAACACCAAGTGGGTCCTATCCTCGATTTTGCCGTTCAAAATCATGATGTGGTTAGCTGCGTCATATACCAACCAATCTCACTATGTGGGAGAATCACGAAAGAGGAGATACGGCAACTGCGTTACAATGCTTCGGACCTATTTGCAGAAATCGATAAACATACAGACAATCTCTTTAAGGGGCGGTTCTATCCAATTCCAGCATTAAGTAGTTTCGTGAAAATGGTGACATGGTTTGACAAGACAGAGGGATTTGAGATGACCTCTTCCGAAGATTGCGGATTTGCAACCATCGGCGTCGTCGAAGAGAATCCAAAGGATAGGACTAAAAACAAATTACACTCTATCGATGAATATATTGATATTGATAAGTTTGTAAAATCAGCTGACCGCATTTGGGACTTTGTCAAACGCAATAACCTCGAACAGAAGCCGGAATTCTTCTCAAAATTGCTCAAATTCAATGGAATCGGCTCCCAGCTTGGAAGTTTTTTGGATGGGATAAATCACACACTTTTTCGGAAAGCGCTCAAATACGGTTTTCTCGCGAATACCTTACGAACTCTCAAATTACCTGATCTAAAAGGCTTACCGAATTTCGCCAATACACTCCAAAAACTTACGAAACTTCTTGTGCAGCCAGACTGGAGCACCGCCGCCAATTTTCTCGAGGATCGCGCATTGCTGGTCAGCTGCATGCATTTCCAAGATGCTTATAACATAGACACAGAACGTGTGTCCAGATGCCTTGTCCATTACGGCTACTACGACCGCGAACTGAAGCAAGTGTTTCGGGTACCTTTCTGCACTATGAATACCATTCATCGCGAACGGATTGAACGCAAAAACGCGCAATATCAGGCAAAAGAAATCCCTGTGGAACTAATTGCAC
>Ga0315279_10005570_pt1 | contig 16267 bp, 16 predicted proteins | sample YL17G06_20_MG_FD_203694 | JGI IMG/M metagenome (GOLD analysis project Ga0315279, IMG submission 203694) | Sediment microbial communities from Yellowstone Lake, YNP, Wyoming, USA - YL17G06_20 | ecosystem: Environmental > Aquatic > Freshwater > Lake > Sediment | place: USA: Wyoming | collected...
GTGATCTCCTGGGGTCAAAAGTAAAGTTTTCGCAAACTCTCTTTTTATCCCAGTTTTAGGGGGTCCCCAAATGGTTTTCTCAGGTCAGAGTACCATCCAATCCCTCATCCCGTGCATAACTCAGGTGATACAGCTGGTAAGTAAGCGCCGTTCCCGGCAGCGGCAGATGCAGCTTGCGAGCCGCGTCGAGAACCAGCCGCAGATCCCTTTGCTGCAGTTTGACCATAAAGCCGGGGGAGAAGTCTCGCTTCAGGATCTTCGGAGCCAGCACCTGAAACGCCCAGGAATTAGCGGCTCCACCCTGCAATGCCTGCAAAACTCTCTCCGGGACCGCGCCCGCTTTCATGGCAAAAATCAGCGCCTCGCCGATCGACAGATTGTGTAATCCAACAGCAATCTGGTTCGCCAGCTTGCAGACCTGTCCCATGCCGTTGGGTCCGATATGACGAATGACGAATGACGAATGACGAATGACGAATGACGAATGACGAATGACGAATGACGAATGACGAATGACGAATGACGAATGACAAATGACGAATGACGAATGACGAATGACGAATGACGAATGACGAATGACGAATGACGAATGACGAATGACGAATGACGAATGACAAATGACGAATGAAATGCGAGGTTCAATTAAAAAAGACAAAATATCAACTCCAATCGGACGAAAATCGAGAGCGCGGCGATTAAACTATTTTTCTCTCCACCACGCCTTTTTATTCGTCATTCGTCATTTTTGACCCCGCTCTGATCCTGATCCAGTTTTCACAGGAGTAGCAGACTGCTGAGAATGTGCTTAATCGCCGAGGCTGGTGCCAACGCGGCGTGCGCTTTCGATCCAGGGGTGATCCAATGGGACCGTCTTGCGCTTGCCCACGACTTCCTCAAGCGCTACCGGCTCTGTTCTGTCGCCCCGTGCGGCAAGCATGACTCCATAGGTGCCCTCATTAATCAGGGCCGCGCAGGCTGTACCGAGCCGCGTCGCCAGAAGACGGTCTCCCGCCGAGGGCGTGCCGCCGCGCTGCAGGTAGCCGAGGATGGTGACGCGCGACTCGAGGCGGGTGAGTTCCTCGAGCTGCCTGGCCAGGCGCATGGTTTTGCCGTCTGGCTCGGGTTCATTATCCGATGGATTCTTTTTCTTGTCTGCCTTCCTCTTGTCGCCCTTCTTATCCTTTTTCACGTCGTCGGAATCCGCTTCCGCTCCCTTCGGCAGCGCTCCTTCCGCCACGGCAACAATACTGAAGTGCTTACCGCTGCGGCTGCGTGTGAGGATTGCTTCCGCGACCCTATTGACGTCATACGGTATCTCCGGAATGAGGATGACATCGGCTCCGCCGGCGATGCCGGCTCCTAAAGCGAGCCAGCCGGCCTTGTGCCCCATTATTTCCACGACAACGATGCGATGATGGCTGTGGGCAGTGCTGTGCAGGCGGTCAATGGCCTCGGTGGCAATTGTGAGCGCTGTGTCGAAACCGAAGGTGACGTCCGTCATGGCCACGTCATTGTCGATGGTCTTCGGCAAGGTAATGATGTTCAGACCTTTCTCCTTGAGCCGGTAAGCGCTTTTCTGCGTTCCGCCGCCGCCGAGGCATACCAGGACATCGAGGTGGTGCCGCTTGTAGTTGTTGACTATGACATCGGTCATGTCCAGCAGTTTATCGCCCACCGGCATCCGGTGAGGCTTGTCCCGGCTGGTGCCGAGGATCGTGCCTCCGAGGGTCAGGATGCCCGAGAGCGTATTCCCGTCCAGCCGCTCCGTGCGATCCTCCATCAGCCCGCGAAAACCATCCCGAAACCCGATGACCTGCATGTCGAAGTATTCCAGCGCAGCCTTGCCTATGCCGCGCAGCACAGCATTCAGGCCCGGACAGTCGCCTCCCGCGGTCAGCACGCCAACATGCTTGTTCATCTCGGATGCCCTCCTTAGCAAACCCATTATTCCTCATTGGATTGCTCATGTGAATTCGGAAATCCGGGGATTCACCACGGAGGCACAGAGAACACGGAGGATTTGGTATACTTTGAGCGCGGGTCGCAATCCATGACTTCATTTTTGGTATCCCACCGCCTGCCTGTGTTTTGCCTCCTGTTTTTTCTGTCATCACTGGCATCGGCCGCTCCACAGGTCCAGGTGAAGGGCAGCGTGGTCGACGAGAATGGCGTTCCGGTTGCATCCGTCCAGGTAACCGCGCTCTCAACTTCCGGTGAAATGCGCACCATTTATACCGACGCTGCAGGGCGCTTTGAGCTGGCCGGACTCCAGCCGGGCCAATATCGTCTCACGCTGAACAAATCCGGTTATTTCCGCCTTAAAAACCAACTCGTGGAGCTCAAGGAAGGATTGAACGAGATATCCTTCGGGCTTGCCCATGAGGCGGAGATCCACCAGGAGGTCGAGGTCAACTCTGCTCCAAATCCGATCGAGCCTCAGGAGCCCGCGCATCAGGAAATCCTGGTAGCGCGCGAGATACGTGACCTCCCGGCGCCCAACACCCATGATCTTCAGAGCGTGCTTCCGGCCCTGCCCGGTATCGTGCGCGACAACGCGGCTCAACTGCACGTGGCAGGAGGGCGAGCGGGCGAAACCCAACTCCTGCTCGATGGTTTCGAAATCGGCGATCCCATCACCGGCGCTCTGACTGCCCGGGTGAACGTCGACACAGTGCGCGATGTCGAAGTCGACGCGGGAAGGTACGGCGTACAATATGGGCGCAGCGGAGCAGGCGTCCTTGCACTCGATACCACAGTCGGCGACGATCGCTGGCGCGCCGGCACGACCAACTTCATCCCCGGGCTGGACGTGGAGCAGGGAGTGCATCTCGGCAACTGGTTCCCGCGCTTTACGTTTTCTGGCCCTCTGCACAAGGGTCGAGCCTGGTTTTCAGAGGCACTGAGTTTCCAGCATACCTTCAAGCTGGTCAGCGAACTCCCACGCAACGCCAACACTACCACGCAGTGGGCCGGGGATAGTCTTTTCCGCGCCCAGGTCAATTTGACTCCACGCAATCTCCTTCAGGGGAGCTTTCTCTATAATCGTCAGGACAGTTCTCACTTGGGTCTTGGTCCCTTTTCTCCGTTGTCAACCACGACAAACCTGCGGTCACAGCGCTCCTTCGTCTCCATCAAGGATCAAGCCTGGACCGGGCGCACCCTCTTCGATTTCGGCGTCGCTGCCGACCTTGGACACCGGAACAGCCTGCCGATGGGATCCGAACCTTATGTCGTTCAGCCCAGCGCGACGGCAGGGAATTACTTCGAAACTCTCCGAGAACGAGCCCGCCGCTGGCAGATGATTGCCGGCGTCACGATGCCTTCGCGCAACAGGTGCGGAAAACATAACCTGCAGGCAGGAGTCCACCTCGAAAGAATCTCCTGGATGCAGACGGCCTCACGCAGCCCTATCGAAGTCGAGAAGCAAGACGGCACGCTGATCCAGCAAACATCATTCGCGGGTCCGGCGAGTTTTCAACTTTCCGACACGCAGATCGGTTTATACGCGCAGGATTCGTGGACGTTATTCCCGTCGCTCATTCTTCAGGTTGGCGTGCGCGGGGATTGGGATCGATTTCTTCAGCACGCAATCGCGTCTCCGCGCATTGCGGTCAACGTCCTGCCATTTCGTGATGATCGCGCGAAACTGGCGCTTGCCTGGGGAGCCTATTACCAGCCCTTGCGGCTGGACAACGTCGGGCCAGCTTTCGATCAGCGGAGGCTTGATACCTTCTACGATCCGTCGGGCAAAACCGTTACTTTCGGTCCTGTGACGAGCCGCTTCGCACTGCCGTCAGGGGGGTTGAAACTGCCGCGGTTTTATACGACGAGCGTGGAATGGACGCAGAGAATTCGGCACAACACTTACGCCGGCATCAACCTCCTCCTCCGGGACGGACGAGATGGACTTGCTTACGAACTCCAGCCATCCATCGAGACCACGAGGTTCTTCCTCCTGCAGAACAACCGGCGCGACCGCTACCGTGCCGTTCAGATCTCGCTGCGGCACACTTTCGGAGATCGGGCCGAGTTGTCGGCCAATTACACTCGCTCCCGCGCCCGTTCGAACGAAGTACTCGATTATTCGCTTGGGACACTCCTATTTGCTCCGCAGCAGGCGGGACCTTTGGAGTGGGACGCTCCGCACCGCTTCATTTCGTCGGGATGGGCCCCGGCACCTATCTGGAACTTATTCCTCAGCTATTTTTTTGAGTACAGGACCGGATTTCCTTTCAGCGTCGTGAACCAGCAACAGCAACTCGTTGGCGCTCCCAACCGCCTGCGCTTTCCAGACTATGTGAACCTCAACCTCGGCATCGAAAAGCACTTCAAGCTCTTCAGCCGCGTATGGGCGGTCCGGTTGGCAGTTGTCAATGTCGGCGGGAATGCCAATCGCAGCGCCGTGATCAACAACATCGATTCCCCGAACTTCCTCCAGTTTGCCGGCGGGCAGAAACGGGCGTTTACGGCTCGAATACGCTTGGTGGGATGAACAGAGAACGAGCGAGTACATCCCTGGAAATGATGCAGAGCGACCGTCCCGGTCAAGGCCGCGCTCGTGCGGCTGCGGAGATTGCGTTTGTCATCCTTTGCGTCGTGATCGCCGAATGGGTCATCATTCCGATCTTCGGCCGGAACAAGAAAATCGGCATGATTCCGATCGCCATCGTTTTTCTCTTTGGTTACCTCTCCCACCGGACACGCCGTGAAAGTGCACGGGATATAGGTTTCAGCCGACACAATTTCTTGCGCGCCTTTCGACTGCTCGTCTACTGGATGATTCCAGCCGCCGCTGTCATTTTTGCCATCGGCTGGACCGCGGGCAACCTGCATTTCAGCCGCCCTCGAAGTTGGAGCATGTTTGCTCTGGGCCAATTCTGGCTTTTCCTGTGGGCATTGATGCAGCAGTACGCATTGCAGGCTATTGTCAACCGCCGCACGCAGGAGATCCTGGGTAGGGGAAGCGCGAGCATTCTGGCGGTAGCGCTCGTTTTCGCGGCTCTTCACCTGCCGAACCTTTGGCTGACGGTTGCGACGCTCGCCGGTGGAATCCTTTGGGCGGCGGTTTATCAGAGAACCCCGAATCTCTACGCACTGGCGCTCTCCCACAGCATCATGACGACGGTATTGGCGTCCTCGATCTCCCCGGCTGTGCTCCATGGCTTGCGTGTCGGCTACAACTACTTCTGAAAGAACCATTGGACACAGATCTCCACAGATTCACGCAGATCTAACAAGAGAAGATCCGCGTGAATCAGTGTGAATCGGTGTCCGAACCTTTAAAAGCTCAGGCGGAGGCCGAGGCGGAATGCGCGCGGGTTTTCGAGGTCCAGGGGCCGTCGCTGGGGAAAAACGGGCCCTGAGATATCAAATTCGCTCAAGCTCTTGTTCAGGTTCAGAAGGTTAAAAACGTCGACCATCAACGACAGTCGGGCGCTTCCTAATTGAAAGCATTGACGTTTTTGTCTCAAGGTGGCAGCCTCGACATCCATGATGGAAGCCTTGCTTTGCATGATCGCCACGCTCGGATCTATGCTCAGGGATCGACGCGAATTGGCCCTCGAAAACCTGGCACTGCGACAACAGCTCGCCATCCTGGCTCGTGCTCTCAGCCCCACCGCCGACTGCGAAAGATGGACCGCTTGTTCTGGTTCTGGCTATCCCGAATGTGGAATAGCTGGCGGGAGTCGTTGATCGTCGTCAAGCCTGATACGGTGGTTCGATGGCACCGGAAAGGGTCTGCCTTGTACTGGAGGCGGCTGTCGAGACATAACCGCGCCGGTCGCCCGGGAACAGGGAAAGAGATTAGGAAGTTGATCCGCAAGATGGCTGGGGCGAATCCGCTTTGGGGAAGTCCGCGGATACACGGGGACCTCCTGAAGCTCGGGATCCACATCTCGGAGCGGACCGTTGCCCGACTGATGCCGAAGAGGAAGAAACCGCCGTCACAGACTTGGCGAACATTCCTGGACAGTCACCTCTTGGACCCCGTCTCAATCGACTTTCTCGTTGTGCCCTCGGCGACGTTTCGAGTGTTGTTTGTGTTGATTATCCTGGCTCACAATCGTCGACGCGTAGTGCACTTCAACGTCACGGAACATCCACCGGCGCTGTGGGCGGCGGAACAGGTGGTGCAGGCATTTTCTGGAGGGACCGATCCGCGGTATTTGCTGCGGGATCGTGACGGGATCTACGGGGGAGAGTTCAGGGGCCGGGTGAGGGCGATGGGCATGGAAGAAGTTGTCATAGCCCCGCGCAGCCCTCGGCAGAATCCTTTCGCGGAGCGCCTACTCGGGACGGTACGGCGCGATTGCCTCGACCACGTGATTGTGCTGGGAGAAGCACACCTGTGGAGAACCTTGAGGCGCTACTTCCGCTATTATCATAGGTATCGGACGCACTTATCGCTTGAGAAGGACGCTCCCGAACCGAGAGCAGTCCAGGACGCTAACCTCGGGCGGGTGATTGAGTTTTCCGAGGTTGGAGGCCTGCACCACCACTATGAACGCTGGGCCGCGTAATCTGCCGTCCGCGCCTCACAAATGTCCCCAATTTCGCTGCAAACCTTTGCTGATCCGAAGTGTCCGCCGAACCAGGAAAAATCGTTGGCCAGTTCCCAGGACTGGATATCCATGCGCTGCCGGCGGCTCGAGCGTTCCTCGGAATGCCGGCGCCACGAGGCTTTAATACTGTCGCAAGCAGTTTTGTCAAAGCACAGCCCGGAAGCTGTGGTCCGCACCTGAAAGGGCTATTATGCCCGCAGGGACGCCAGCCGGTGACACTCAGACTGCCAGATACCCCGCACTGGCTTGCTCGAGTCTTCGCGTCATAGCGGTGCCTTTAGAACCCTACCGCCAAAACACAATGAATCTCGGATTGTACTGGCTTTAACGGTCCACCGATCAAGCTACTGGATAAAAAAGGCCGCCTTGGTAGGCGGCCTTTTCTGTTGAAGTGACCGGGATTGATTCCTGTCGCAAAAGTGAGTGGCTACTTATTGCCCCCCTTCACTTTCACATGGGTATGTTTCCCCGGCGCTCCCGTCAGTGCAAATCCATCGATCCCGGGCATGTAGATCTCGGACAGGTAATACTGGTCGCCATCTTTGTCGAAGACAACTAGTGCCGCGTTATCCTCTCTCGGGGAGAGGCGTGTCGTGAAGGGCACGATCACTCCTTTGCCGGTGTCCATGCTTCGGATCGTGAGCTCTTCTTCAGGGCTCTGGTTGATACTGTATTTTCCAGCGGGAAATGTCGTCTTGCCTGCTTTGAACGGAAAATCAATGTTCGCGACCACTGCTTGAGCGTAGGCGACACTGCCAACCATCGTGAAGGCAAGCAGTGCGAACGCTAATACCACCAACTTTGGCTTCTTCATTTTTTCTCCCTTTGTTGTTTCTTTGTACGCTGAATCAGTAACTTCACCCTTGTGCCCAGTTCGGCAAACCGTATAGCTATACGTCCAGCAATGGGATTCCCACGTGGCGTGGCAGGCGTCTTCGTCCCAACGCATTATCAATTTGCCGTTTCAACTTCCCGAGCTTCCACCGTTCAAATACGCACAGGTTCAGCTTGGTTACAGGTTTGTCCTCGGTGAAATGGTTCGACAAGCTCTTGTTAGGCGCTGCTCTGTGCTGGCAAAGCTGCGAGGAGGGAGCAGCACCAGCGGGTCCCAGGAGATACAGCACCATGGCAAAGACTGCCGGCAACAGAACCTTTAAGTGTGTTGAATAACGACGTCTCATGCGAATACCCCCAAACCCGAGTTCGCCTCTTGCGCGGATTTTGAATCTTCCCGGATAGAGCAAATCCGCGTTCGGGCATACTAACTGCACAGCCATCAACCGTTGGTTGCCAACGGCTGATTGGCTTGCGACAGCCAATCCCGACTACCTCGTTCGATTCAAATCGCCGGCGATCGGTTCAGATTTTTTTGCAGCGAGGCTGCGTGTCGAAGTACCAGCCGCCATCATCGCTTCCGAGGAAAGTCCAGTGCCCTCTTGTTCCGACAATCCGCTTCTTCTCGACACTTCATGGGGCGTAACAACGTGAATGAAGTTCGTATTGCATTAAGTGTATCAGCTGAGCCACGGCTTGTGGCTTTGGAAGACGTCACGAAGAGGGATGTATGAAAATGCGGATTCTTTCGGGGATTCTGATGTTGAGCCTGGCAGCCGTTTTGGCCGGAGATTATGCCTATGCAGGCACCTTGACTGTGAATATTCGGCAACCATTCATCGTTGGGGGAAAGAGTTTTCCTGCCGGGCGCTACAGGATTCTCGCAGATGATGAGAATGATCAGTTTGTGAATATCCGGAATCTCGCTACGGAAACCAGTTCAGAAATACGCTTCGACACGCGCTTATCTGCTAGAGAGGGGGAAAATGGATCAGTTGTCTTCGACAAGGTTGGGAACGAATTGTATCTTGCCGAGATTTACATTGTTGGGATGGATGGATTCTTTTTTAAGGGTGCGCCGGGCAAACATAAACATCTGGTCGTGAAAGAGGAAATATAATACTGAGCATTCTCATGACCAGTTTTCAGTCTTTTCCAATTTGCCACTCTCTTCGCTTGCCCTGGCCGCAGGCAATGAGAAGTGTTTCTTGCGCCGGCCCTTTGTCAGGTCGATGCCCTCCAGGAGTAGACCGAGCTTCCAGGCCGCAATTTCCTTTCAGCCCGTCTGCGTGAACGGAGACTTGAATATTCCCGCTTTTAGACGCTTGTACCAAATGGCCCAACCGTTCCGGTCCCAGTACAGGATTCTTACCCTGTCGCTGCGGCGGTTGCAGAACGCCAGCAGGTGACCCGAGAAGGAATTGCACTGGATGATGTGCTCGGCCACGAGCAGAGCGATGCATCACGAGAGCGAAGGGGAGTACGGCACCGATCATGAACACAATGAACCGACATCTCAGCAAGGCACTGACAATCTGGTTGGAAATCGGGATGTTTGGGCTGGTGTTGGCAACACTCTCGCTGGATGAGTTTATAGATCTGCCCCACCGGTTGTTCAATGCCGCGCCGACACCTTACCGCATCGAAGAGTATATATTTGAAACAACCTCGGTGACGATCGTCGGCATCACCGTAATTGTGCTAACTTGGGTTTTGATGAAGCGCCTGGAGCGTGTAGAGGAGTTTGTCCGCGTATGCTCCTGGTGCAAGCGCGTGTTCCTGGATAACCGCTGGGTAAAATTCGAGGAATACTTGCGTCAAAAGCAGGATCTCAGTTCCATGCACGGCATCTGCGAAAGCTGTGCGCAGCAGGTGAGAGCGGAAATGGGAATTGATAGACGAAAAAAGGGAGCGCCATTTTCGTGAAATCTGCATGCCGTATGCCCCGTATCGATCAGGAGAACCCAGAAGAGAGGCTGTCAATCTGCGAAGGGAAGCGTTCGATATAAGGACGATGTCGGGATTCTTCGGATCGACGGCGACTTTGCAGAACTGCCCGCCGCTTGCCCAGATGGTTGCGTCTCCTTGGAACTTGCAGGCGGCAGGGAGAGTTTGTCGGTGGGAATTGTTTTCTTCCGACGCAGGGCCAAACGGCTGCTGCGTCGGAAGACGGGGCGAGTGAACCTGCTGGGCACAAGGGATTTACGACTTGGGCGCAGCGACGAGATCTGCTTTTACTTGCATGGTTTTGCCCGGCATAAGGTAGATCCGCTCGGCGTATGGTGCGTAGCCCGCAGCGCGGATCTCAAGGTTATATGCATCGGGCCGAAGCCACATCGATTTCAGCTTCGCGGCTTTCCCGGCGTAGGCGCCATTGATGTACACATCGGCGTCCTTCACGTTCGTCTTCAGCTTCAGCTCACCGGCGTTCGAATAGTACGCCGGGTAAGGTCCGTAAGATCCGTACCACCCATACGGCCCGTAGAAGAACGGGCTATACCAACCCCATGGACCGAATGCCGGACCCACAACGATGCCTCCCCGGAACCGGACGGCCGCGCTTGCGGGCAACGTCATAATCAGGAAGGCGCCAAGAACCAATCCAGCGACCTTGAGACTTCTCATCGACTTATCCTCAACTTTCCCAACCACCCCAATTTGGGTGACTGTTCGATCTATATTGATTCATTTGTACAGGAATAGTTTCATCGGCCCGCATGGCTGCCGTGTTTCATAGCGAAGCAGCCCTGAGGCCCGGGCCGCTGCGGCTGCCACTTTCCTGCCTATATCGCGGACAGTCCCGGTGTTCAGAGTGTAATTCCTGATGTGCAGATGCGCGGCAGGGAACCGGCCCATGGGCGATATGCTTGGAAACATAGCGTACGGATGCTCGTATTCTTTGGTGCTACACTCAATCGGCTGATAATCAGGCCGAGCAAAAGAAGTATGGGTGATTGAACGGAACAGATAACAGTTGTTGGGGGAATCATGACAAAACAGCCTTTAATAGGTCGCTTCGGCACCGCCGTGCGGATCACAATCGGTCTCTTCTGTCTGCTCTGTGCCGTGGCGGCCGGCGCAGGTCAGCAGGCACCGTCACTGGGTGCAAGTTCCTGTCAGGAATCTCTTCCAAAACTCTATGAGCGAGTTTCCCCGGCCGTAGTCTTGATTCGAGCGACCTCGATCGACCCGTACGACGCGGAACACCGGATGCAACGCGTCACGGGATCAGGTGTAATCATCACCTCATCCGGCCTGATCCTGACGAATTCCCATGTCGTCTTCGGCCGTGCTGTAATAGCGGTGACCCTCGATGACGGCACGACGTTGCCCGCAGAGCTGGTGGGTGCAGACCCCCTTTTCGATATAGCGTTGATCCGGATTCCCACTCCGAAAAAGGGCACTCTGCCTTCTGGCGAGCTCGGCGATTCGGATCGCGTGCAGGTCGGTGACGAAGTGTATGCCATCGGAAACCCGCTTGGGCTGAGCCAGACGCTCACGCGCGGGATCGTCTCGGCGATCAACCGCATACTCCCCAGTGCCGCGTGGTCGCTGACGGAGCCGTTGATACAGACGGACGCTGCGATCAATCCCGGCAACTCGGGCGGCCCGCTGATCGACCGTTGCGGCAACATCATCGGAATTACCACCGCGATCATTCCCGAAGCCCAGAGCATCGGCTTTGCAATCCCGGCGAATCTTATCAAGGGAGTAATGCCAAAGCTCATGGCCGACGGCCGGCTAATCCGTCCTTGGGTAGGGGTCCAGGGACAGTTTGTCCCAGCAGTTTTGAAAGATCTTCTCCGGATCCCGCTGGCGGAAGGATTTCTTGTTGAAGCCGTGGAACCCGGGAGCCCGGCGGAAAAGGCTGGCCTGCGCGACGGCGAATTCGAGTTGACGATCGCTGGCGAGCCTATCCTGCTGGGAGGCGACATCATCACCGAGTTGAACGGGACCAAGTTGGATGACGTGGACAAGCTGCAGCAGACCCTAGCGTCGCTGAAAATCGGCACGAAAGTCCAGTTGACAGTTTTCCGTGAAAACCGCCAGATTCATGTCGACGTGGCCATCGTCGAGCGCCAGTTTACGCCTTGGGATTTTCAGAGTCGAAGGACCTACTCTCCCGCTGCAGGAATTCCGCAAAAGGGCAAATCGTCGCAGCCAGGATATGGCACGGCGAGTCGGAAGCGAGTGCTGTTCTGAACGGCACCAATCACGAAGCTCTTCGAACATATAGCGATCGGTGGGATCAGTGTATCGGTGCGGACCAGAACCTATTCCCGATTCTGCCTAGGCCAGAGGATCTCGCCTTTGACCACCAGGCAGCGCCGCTGGTCATCATCGAGCAGGATGCGTTTCTTGCCGAGCTTCTCTCGTAGCACGCGATTCTCGGCTCGAAGGTACTCGATGACATCCTGCTCTCGATGATTGATCCAGCCAGGCAGGATCAGGAGCAACAGCTGCCAGGGTTGCAGAAGGGACCTCATATCTCTCCGAATGCGGTGCGAAAAGATGCAGCATCCGGGATCGGCGGATCCCTGTCAACCGTCCGAAACAGGGCTCGCGGGTGCTTTGGCAAAAGGCGTCGTTTCAGCCACTTGCAGAGCGGCTGAGTTTACCTTCCAGTTGCATAATTTAGCGGGGCGATGATAGCCGACGCCTCGTCAGTCAAGGTCTCAAGTACATTCGAATTTGAATGTGTTGAAATGTACGGACGGTGTTGTGCAAGTCCACGATGGTAAGACAGCTTGAAACGGTCGGAGCAGTTAAAAACAAAGCCATCGGGCATATTTCAGCGGCTGTTCCGTTATTTTTATGCAACGTTTAGGTTTCTTTACCCTAGGGCCACGCACTGTAGTTTCCCTGCTTAACCGGGATGAGCCATTCTGACCAGACGCGCGAGCAATACTGAGCCGACAGCTGCTGTCATCTCGGCCCCCGATTTGAGCCTGGCCGCCCGTTCGATGAAAATGTCTCGACGCCACTCGTGAGCGAGCTGGTAAACTCGCTTCTTAGCTTTCTTCTTCGATCCGTCTGCGAGCGCCGCTATCCCGATTTACCTGTAGTGAGCAAATCTGACCAGATGTGTGAGCAAGAGTGGACTGACATGCAATGACCCATGGTAGTATAAGATGTGTGAGCCTTGGGTTGTCGGCCAGGAACTTGGTATGAGGTGAACCTCAGAGGGGATACACTGGCTCCGGGCGAAGAAGACACGATCGAGTCAGGGAGAGAATCATGAACATTCATACACGCACTGTCGGGGACGTTCACATTTTGGATATCAGCGGCAAGATCATCCTCGGCCAGGGAACAATGGTCGTTCGAAACACGATAAAAGATCTCCTGCACAGCGGTGTGAAGAAGATCGTCCTCAACCTGGCCGAGGTAAATCACATCGACAGCTCGGGCGTTGGTGAACTGGTGAGCTCCTTCACCACAGTTGCCAAGGAGGGCGGGCAGCTAAGACTCCTGAATCTGACCAACAAGGTCCGGGAGATTCTGGCAATCACCAGGCTCTTGACGGTATTTCCGGTTTACGATAACGAGAAGGCAGCTGCCGGCTTCCCTTGACGGAAAACGTGCCGCTTCTCACCTGCACGAGCTGCGTCTGACAGCCTTGGCGCGCGGGTATGGCCATGGATGCGGTGGATCGGTTGCTTGTGAACGACTGTCAGGAAGGCTCCGTCGAGGTGAAGGCGCCCGCCTCACGGAGTTGTCAGGCTACTTTGGGACTGACTTCCCTGCCACAGATAGTCCGCAGAAATGTCCGATCCGCAGCAAAAACCGAGTAAGGATGAGTATGCAGAGGAAAACAGTTCTCATCATCGCCGCCGCGGCTTGCGTTTCTGTGGGGTTGGGGACGTGGGCCGTGGTCAGGGAACAAGCCGGAATTCAATATCGCACGGCGACTGTCGGACACGGCGACATTAACGTCGCCATCTCGGCCACCGGCAACCCGAACGCGGTCGTAACCGTGCAAGTGGGCTCGCAAGTGTCGGGCATCATTCTGGCCTTGTTCGCTGATTTCAACACCAAAGTGACCAAGGGCGAGTTGATAGCGCGGATCGATCCCGCGCCCTTCCAGGCGAAGGTCGATCAGGCACAGGCTAACGTCGATGCAGCGCGGGCCGCCGTAGCCAATAGCCAGGCCGTCGTCCAGCAGGCTCTGGCGGGCATTCAGGCTGCAAACTCTGCTCTTGCAGCCGCTCAGGCGAATGTCGTGAAAGCAGAGGCCGTCACTGAGGATGCCAAGGTCAAAGTCGACCGGCGCGTGATCATGGTCAAGCAGGGTGCGGACGCCAAAGAGGATCTTGAAACTGCTCAGACGACTTACAAATCGGCGGTTGCCGATCATAACGCATTAGTGGCGCAGCAGCATGCGGTGGAAGACAGCGTGAAGGTTGCACAGGCTCAGTTGAATGTGGCGAATTCGCTTTTGACCGCCAACCAGGCGCAGGTGAAACAGTTCGCCGCGGCGCTGCGATCGGCCCAGATCGACCTGGACCACACGAACATCAACGCGCCGGTGGATGGCGTCGTGGTGTCGCGGAACGTGGATGTCGGACAGACCGTTGCCGCGAGCCTGGCGGCTCCAACGCTGTTTCTGATCGCTCAGGATCTGACGAAGATGCAGGTGGATACGAACGTGTCGGAAGCGGACGTGGGACGCGTGCGCGTGAACCAGCCTGCAACATTCACGGTAGATGCGTATCCCGGGCGGACGTTCACAGGCAACGTGACCTCGATCCGCAAGGCGCCCATCAACGTGGCAAACGTGATTACGTACGACGCGGTGATCGGCGTTTCGAATGCGGACCTGAAGCTGTTTCCCGGTATGACGGCGAATGTGAAGATTCTGGTGAATCAGCGCCTGAACGTGCTGAAGGTCCCCAACGCCGCACTACGTTATCACCCGGCGTCCGAGACGGCCGCAGCCGGTGGCGGCACGGGCGTACGCAAGGGCGCCGTACCGGAGAAAGCTGTCTGGATCCTGGACATGGACAACAAGCAGCAGCGTGTCGTGCTCACTACGGGCGAAAGTGATGGCACGTATACGGAGGTTACCACGGGCGGCCTGAAGGATGGAGACCGCGTGATAGTCGCGGCGCTGGCAAAGGCGGCTCCCGCTACGGGCGGCAGCCCCGGCTCCCAGGCCAGCAGCAAGGGCGGCAGAGGACCGGGATTCTAAGGGAGCGGAATGGCATCGGTAATCGAAGTCAAAGATCTCGTGAAAGATTACAGGTTGGGGGAGGTGCCGGTCCACGTGTTGAAGGGCATCTCGTTCCAAATCGAGCGCGGGGACTTCGTCTCCATCATGGGGCCATCTGGATCCGGCAAATCCACCCTCATGAACATCCTTGGGTGCCTCGACAAGCCTACCTCCGGCGATTACACGCTGGACGGAATCAGCGTCGGAAATCTGAATCGTGACCAACTGGCGGAGATCCGGAACAAGAAGATCGGGTTCGTATTCCAGCAGTTCAACCTGCTGGCGCGAACCAGTGCGGCGGAAAATGTGGAACTGCCGCTGATGTACACCGATGCCCCAGCCCGCGAGCGCCACGAGCGAGCGAGAAAGGCGTTGCTCGCGGTGGGACTCGCCGGACGCGAGGAACACCAGCCGAGCCAGCTATCCGGCGGCCAGCAGCAGCGCGTGGCCATCGCGCGCTGCTTGGTAAACGATCCCAGCATTATCCTGGCGGACGAGCCGACCGGAGCGCTGGATTCGAGAATCGGCATCGAGATCATGGCGATTTTCCAACGGCTGAACCGCGAAGAGGGGATCACCATGATCGTGGTGACGCACGATCCGGATATCGCGGCATACTCAAACCGGAGCCTCCATTTCAAAGATGGCGAGCTGCAACTCGACGAAAGGCTTGCTCAACCACGCGAAGCGCGGAAGGATTTGGAGCAGCTTCCCGCCAAGCAGCCGCGGAAGATGGTTTCGTCATGAAAAAGATCGTCGCCGCCATTAGAATTGCGCTCCGTGCGTTGAAGGTGAACCGCATGCGCTCGGCGCTCACGATGCTGGGTATCATCATTGGCGTGGCGGCAGTGATCGCGATGGTGGGTGTTGGCTCGGGCGCCACGGCGCGGATCCAGCAGCAGATCCAGAGTATCGGGAGCAACCTGATCATCGTGCTGCCGGGCAGCATAAGCAGCAATGGCGTCCGGCTCGGCTCCGGCGCGGTAGCATCGTTGACGCAAGACGACGCGAAGGCAATCGCGGCCGAGTGCCCGTCCGTCGCCCTCGCCGCCCCTGCCGTGCGCGGCGGCGTGCAGGTGGTTTACGGAAACAACAACTGGGCTACCACTGTCCAGGGGGTGACTCCGGATTACATGACGATCCGCGATTACACAATGTTGTCCGGCCAGTTTTTCACGACACAGGACGTGGATGCGGCCGCCAAAACGGCGGTATTGGGCGAAACCGTCGCGCGGAATCTATTTGGCGATAGCGATCCCACCGGTCAGATGGTCATCATCAAGAATGTACCGTTTACCGTGGTGGGCGTGCTGACACCGAAAGGCCAGTCGCCGACGGGTCAGGACCAGGACGACGTCATCCTGTTGCCGATCTCCACGGCCACGCAAAAGGTACTCGGCACCAACAAGGCCAATGCCAAAGCGGTCGGCTCGCTGATGGTGCAGGCCACGAGTTCGCAGGCCATGGACCAGGCGCTGCAGGAGATGGAGGAGCTGCTGCGCGAGCGGCATAGGATCCTGCCGGGCCTGGACTTCGGCGCTAAGCAGAAGTGATCCACCTCCGCTTGATAGAAGTGATCCTCACTAAGAACGGTGTTTTAGGAAGAGAATGGGGAGATAGAACCAGCATCATCCACGCCGAAGGCGTGCAGGGGGGT
>Ga0315279_10005571_pt1 | contig 16267 bp, 22 predicted proteins | sample YL17G06_20_MG_FD_203694 | JGI IMG/M metagenome (GOLD analysis project Ga0315279, IMG submission 203694) | Sediment microbial communities from Yellowstone Lake, YNP, Wyoming, USA - YL17G06_20 | ecosystem: Environmental > Aquatic > Freshwater > Lake > Sediment | place: USA: Wyoming | collected...
CGTTAAAAAATGCCATTTTGACATAGCGTAGGGGCAGGTTTCGTTGATATAATTAAAAGTCTAAACAGGGAAAAAGGCTTTATTTTATTTACAAATATTGAAAAAACTGACAAAACCTGCCCTTACAAGAAATTCATTTTTTAACGATTACTGAATGGGGAACAAAAATGCCAAGACAATTGAAAATGCTATGGCCCGAGACTGAACGCCCTCCGAAGATCGATCTTCCAGAAGGATATTCCGTCAGGTCTTTTCAGAAGGGTGATGAAGAGAAATATGCAACACTGCTTAATAATAAAGACCTTGGTGACTGGACTGTGGAAAGGCTTGATTCGATATTAAGCAACCCGCTGTCACCTGATGGAGTTTACTTTATTACTTACGGTGATGAACTGGTCGCAACTGCCTGCGCTCAGGATCATGGTGTTAATTCTGAAGGAAAGCGTGCCGGTGAGTGTGGATGGGTCGCAGGAGAACCAGCGCACAGTGGAAAAGGTATCGGTATGGCTGTATGCGCCGCAGTATTGAATCACCTTCTGGATCGTGGATATGAAGCGATCCATCTTCTGACAGATCAATGGCGTTATCCTGCAATCAAGACTTACTTCAAGCTAGGATTTGAACCACGACAGGACGGCGCTGACGACAGATACCTCTGGCAAAAGATATGCGAAAAACTTGGATGGAAGCTTTCAGATGAACCAAAAAGAAATTACGTAAAACATCCAACAGGCGAAGAAATAGCATGGCGTACATTAAATAAAGAGCGGATTGAGTATCCTTGCATACTTTCAGCATGGTGCATGAAGCGATCATTCTTTCAGTCATTGAGCCATCGTGATAATATATATGCAGAGGATTCACCCGATATTGTCATTGAGGCATTCATAAGGGCGGGAGCGAACCTTTGTCCTCAATTTATCATGCCTTCTCCTATAACCGAACACATGGCTTATGACCCATTTCAAGCGTCGGCTGAAGCAAAACTCAAGCCTCAGAATAATCCGCCTTCACCATCAAAGGCACCATCAAGCCCTGAAGACTTGCGTGATCTTATTGACGCATTACCTGATCCTGCAACATTAGAACGCAATTACAACATTGAGGCTGTTGCTGAAGGATACGCAAAGGGTATAATGGGTCTTAATGACATGGCAAAACACGAGATACTATTTATCTCAGGATTCGGAATGCCTAGCTTCATGGGTGGATACGGTTGGGGTTATACAAACTACCTATCTGCTCTTAAGCTTTACCCGGAGACGATGGAGAAATACTTTGCTTACGGTGGTGAGAATGGTCGTCTGTATAACTTAGCGGTTGCCCACGCAATCAAAAAATACGGGCTTGCGCCTTACGTTTACACAGGTGATGATATATGTTACAACGAAGGTCCGTTATGTTCGGCAGAAATGCTGGATAAACTGTATTTCCCTCACCTTGCTCATGCAGTTCAACCCTTGCATGATGCTGGCATTGGCATTATATGGCATTCTGATGGGAATATTCTCCCGATAATAGACCGTCTGATTAACCTCGTTGGGGTCGCTGGGTTTCAGGGATTTCAGGAAGAAACCGGTTGTACGCTTGAAAAGATTGCAGAAAATCGAACACGCAATAATGAGAAACTAATTATCTGGGGAAGCCTTTCTGTCACAACAACGCTTCCTTTCGGCACAGTCGAGGACGTAAAGAAAGACGTGGAGAGATGCTTCAAAGTCGCCGCACCGGGCGGAGGGTTCGGACTTGCCTCAACTAGCTCGATATTACCAGAAACGCCTCTTGAGAACATCATAACAATGTTCCAGTATGGTCAGGATTTCGGGCGCGAATTTCTGAAAGGTATTTAACTTGACATAGATTTTTATTGACATATAAAATAAGAGTCTTTATAATGCAATTGTAATTTAAGGGGGTATGCACAAACAAAGAAGAAAAGCTAAAAAAGAGGTTGCTATGCCTATACTAAAAGAATTCAAGGAGTTTGCTGTAAAAGGCAATGTTGTTGATCTGGCAATAGGTATAATTATCGGTACTGCCTTTGGGAAAATTATTACCTCAATTGTCAGCGACATCATAATGCCACCCATCGGTCTTTTGCTTGGCAAGGTTGATTTTTCTAACTTATATATCAATCTGTCAGGTCAGCAGTATGAATCACTAAAGGCGGCACAAGCGGCTGGCGCATCCACGATCAACTATGGTCTTTTCATCAATGTGGTGATTGACTTCATCATCGTGGCTTTCATTATGTTTCTAGTCGTCAAGCAGATGAATCGTCTAAAACGTCAGCCTGAACCAGCAGCACCCAATACAAAGGAATGTCCGTTCTGCTTCACTAACATTCCTATAAAAGCCACACGTTGCCCGAATTGCACTTCACAACTGACGGCTTAGTGGTTGGTTCTTCCAACTTGAGTATGGAAAATCAGAGCATTGCCCATCAAAGGTGAGCAATGCCCACCGACTTAATGGTTACAACAATCTTGGGGTATAGTATATGAAACTCAACGATATTGTCAGCCTTATAGTCATTGACCAGTGGTAGACCGTATACATCAACTCCTCTATTTTGTTTTGTGATTTTTGCGTTTTAGAATAAAAGCTATCCCATAACCCAGTCCAAATACCACTAAAGTTCCGGCTATTCCAGCAATAGATGTGGCAAGTTTTTCATTCTTCAGTCCTGGCCATGCGTAGTCCGGAACGGGTGATTTAATGGGTGGTTCTCCCTCTCCTTTTTCGAGGAATCCATGATTCTCGGCAACCTTTTCCAGATCATCAGGCCATGGTGAAGCAAACATAGATATTATCCCTGCTAAGAATAGCGCCAAAACTACTCCTATGATGACGTCTCTTCTCTTCATGCTAATTGCTCCTCTCCATATATCAGGTCTGGTCTTACACTAAAGACAAAACTTATAACCAGACAAGTAATAACAGTTTCTCCGACTCCTATCAGAGCATGTATACTCGCCATTGCGGGTAATGCTACACTCAAAGGGATTGTACCAGATATAGCAAGTTCAACGGCACAAACAGAAGATGCCAAAATCACAGAGAGCCATGCAGATATCGCAGTTGCAACTAACATCCCGCTTTTTCCCTTTAGCAGCTTATATATGCCTTTATAAATAAGGTAGCCTCCCATAGTCCCAACAATAGACATATTAAATATATTTGCCCCTAGAGCAGTCAAGCCTCCGTCTTGAAATATAAGACACTGCGCTGTCAGAACTACACTAAGGACGATTGCTCCTGCGTAAGGGCCCAACAATATTGCCGCCAGCACTCCACCTAACAAGTGACCCGACGTACCACCGACTACAGGAAAGTTGAGCATCTGAGCCGCAAATATGAAAGCACTCATTATGCCCATTAATGGCACCACTTTTTCCTTTAACAACTGTGATGTTTTCCTAACGCAGTATCCGATCCCGCCAACCGAGACCACCCACGTTGGTAACCACGTATTCAATGCCAAAAAACCATCTGGTATGTGCATAGATCGTCTCCTTTTTTATATTCGTACTATTCGTGTTACTATTATATAAATCGTAACACGAAAACACAATAATGTCAAGACCAAAAATGATGCACCTATGATTGGAAGATTTAAAGATTCAGAATTCTAGTGATGGGTTTTTATGGATGGATAAGATGATATAATCACTTAATTTTGATTTCAAACTGACGTAGTGATTTGTGAACGGGAGCAAACGATCTTCGGTGTATTTCGCAGGGACCAAACTTTTGAAGAGTAGATAGATGCTCTGGTGTTGGATAGCCTTTGTTGCTGGCAAAATTATACTGGGGATAAATCCTATCGAATTCTACCATGATACGATCACGGGTGACTTTAGCTATTATAGATGCAGATGCTATTGAGAAACTTAATCCATCACCACCGACTATGGGTTTCATAGCAAGATGGAGATCAGGACAATGCTGACCGTCTACCAAAAGGTAGTCTGGTTGTATAGACAGTACTTTTACTGCCTGACTCATGGCTTCTAAGGATGCACGAAGGATATTTATACGATCAATTACTTCGTTATGGACTACGCCAATACCGATGGCGATAGCTTTTTCCATAATTAGATCGTATAATGATTCACGTTGTGATTCACTCAACTTTTTTGAATCGTCAACATCAGGGATCAGAGTGTCGGGATCAAGGATCACTGAACTTGCCACGACTGGACCTGCTAGAGGTCCTCTGCCAACTTCATCTACACCAGCAATCAGGCGATAGCCATTTCGTTTTAATTCACTCTCGTAAATCAGCATTTCTTGACAATGTTTTATCTTCTTGTTTTGTTTTTCAATAATACGGTATGCGCGTTTTTGAAGGTTTTTTGTGCCTTTTCGCTGATCTGTTTCGAGATGCTGAATTACTTCTCTGAGGATTCCGTACCTGCTATCTTGCTCAGAAGAGACAAAGCAACCTTTTGGGAATAATTGCTCTATGTAGTCTCTGATCTGAGCGATAGAGGAATCCTGAAGATTCACTGTCGTATTTCCTTGATCCTTGAAGCTTTTCCACTTCGACCACGGAGATAATAGAGCTTTGCACGCCTTACTTTACCTCTTGTGAGTACTTCAATACTATCAACGATGGTTGAGTGTAATGGGAAAGTTCTCTCCACACCTTCACCATAAGTAACACGGCGCACAGTAAAAGTTTCGCTTAATCCGCCATGTTTTCTTGCAATCACAGTACCTTCAAAAGCTTGAAGACGCTCCTTGCCCGCTTCAACAATTTTAACGTTGATACGCACCCTATCCCCTACTGCAAAGCCGGGAATATCCTTCTTTATTTGTTCGCTTTCTAATGACCTCATTAAGTCCACTTTATCGAATCTCCTCTTTCATATCAGTAATCGTTAAAAAATGGTTTTTTTGTAGGATGGGTAAAGGGTTTTAGCTTATATTGATTTGGCTTCTACCATAAGCAATGACTGATAAATAGTAAGTTTCAAATAACGGTTTAAAACCCTTTACCCATCCTACCATTATACCAAAATGGCATTTTTTAACGATTACATATCAGTATAAGTAAGTTAAAAGTTTAAGGTAAAAAGTTAAAGATTGGATATTTGAAATTTATATGCTATTTCAACTTTCAACCTTTAACCTTCAACTTTTAATCTTTAGTCTTCCAATCCAAATCCTAACGTTTTTAGAAACTCCAAATCCTCTTCCGACAACACATCTAGCTTCAGTAGATCGGGTCTTTTTCGCAAAGTACGTATCAAAACCTGCTGTCTCTGCCACTTACTGATTTTTTGTGGGTCACCGCTCAACAATACTTCTGGAACGCTCATTCCTCTATAATCAGCAGGACGAGTATAATGTGGGCAATCCAGAATTCCATCAGAAAAAGAGTCATCCTGAGCCGATTCGTAATTTCCAAGTGCGCCCGGTAACAGCCTTGAAACAGCGTCAACAAGCACCAAAGCAGGTATCTCTCCACCCGAAAGCACGTAATCTCCTATGGATATTTCGTCTGTAACCAGATACTCACAAACCCTTTCATCCACACCTTTATAACGACCGCAGATCATTATCAGATGATCCGTCAAAGATAATTGTCGAGCCATTTCCTGATTAAAGATTTTGCCTTGTGGTGAAAGAAGAATGACTTTTCTGCTACTACATTCATATTGGATAGACTCAACCGCTTCAAACAAAGGTTCGGGTTTCATGAGCATACCCGGTCCACCACCATAGCAATAGTCATCAACAGAACGATGGCGATCTTTGGTAAAATCACGAAGATCGTGGGTGACTATCTCTAGCAGACCTTTCTCTTTGGCACGCCCAATCACACCAAACTCGACTGCCTGGGCGATCATATCAGGGAATACGGTTATCAGGTCTATCCGCATTTTTTTCAAGCTATTAGTAAAACCAAATTAATTCTTTTGGTTTGTAGTAAGGCGATTCATCGCCATAAAATGCAATAATGAGCATTAAATAATTAATGGGGTAATAGATTAAAATGGATTCCCGTTTTCACGGGAATGACAAACCCCATAGAATGTCATTCCCGTCCCCATGAAAATGGGGAAAGTGAGAATCCATAGAAGGTTATCTAGCTTATTACCCGATTATTTATTTAATCTTCATAATTGCATTACTACAAACCAATTAAAATAAATAACTAATTAAGTCAATATTATATTGCAAGTGTGAATATCTATCACATATCACTTTCATTATATCTTTCAGGACGATTCCCTTCAAGAATCTCAAGAACCGCTCTTTTACGCTCTTTACTGGCAGCCGCACTTACAACTGTACGCATAGCTCGTGCAGTACGACCATGTTTGCCTATTATTTTTCCAAGATCATCCTCTGATACGCTTAACTCCAGAATGGTTGTCTTTTCACCTTCAACCTCATTCACAGAGACTTTTTCAGGGTGATCAACAAGCGCTTTCGCTAAAAATTCTACCAGGGACTTCAAAGCCATTAGTACCCTCCTATTCACTACCCGATGCTTCTTCTTGTGTGTTTTCTTCTGTTTTTCCAGATTGTTTCTGTTCGTGGAATTTTTGCATTATACCAGTTTTAGACAAAAGGCTTTTGACTGTATCTGTTGGTTTGGCGCCATCTTTTAGCCACTTCAGCGCCTTATCCTCATTAATCAGAATCTCTGCTGGTTCTATTAGTGGATTATAAAAACCAATGTCATCCAAAGAATTTCCCTGTCTAGGGTCTCTTGAATCAGCTATAACAACTCTGTAAAAAGGTCTTTTTTTGCGACCAAATCTTTTGAGACGAATTGATACTGGCAAGGCTTCACCCCCCCTTTAATAAAAATAATTATGAGTAATGAGTGTTCAGTTTATAATAAACTCATTACTGCTCACTATTCACTCATTTCAATTCATAAAAGGAAAAGAAAAACGACGTTTGAATTTCTTTCCTTTTTTGCCTGTTTCTGTAAACTGCTTGACCATTCTATTCATCTGGTCAAACTGTTTCAACACCATATTAACATCCTGAACAGTCATTCCGCTTCCCTTAGAGATTCTCACTCTTCGGCTTCCATTGAGAATACGGGGATTCTGTCTTTCTTGAATCGTCATTGATCTGATTATTGCTTCTGTTTGTTTCAATTTCGATTCGTCTATCTGAAGGTTTCCTGCCCCAGAAAGCCCGGGTATCATCTCCACCAATTGTTCCAGAGAACCCATTTTTTTCAATTGTTGGAGTTGATCGAGGAAATCATCAAGGGTTAATCCACGATGTTCTGCGATCTTTTTCTCTAATTCTCTAGCCTTTTCCTCGTCAATAAACGCTTCTGCTTTTTCTATCAGTGTCAGAACGTCACCCATACCAAGAATTCTTGACGCCATCCTATCGGGATGAAATTCTTCCAGAGCGTCCAATTTTTCACCAACACCGACAAATTTAATCGGCTTGCCAGTCACTGCCTTAATGGAAAGAGCAGCACCGCCTCTTGCATCACCATCAAGTTTTGTTAGAATAACGCCATCAATATCAAGTGCGTCATTAAATTCCTTAGCAACGTTTACCGCATCCTGACCTGTCATAGCATCTGCAACAAAAAGTATCTCAGTAGGTTTCACCTGACGCTTTATCTCTCGCATCTCCCACATCAACTGTTCGTCAATGTGAAGTCTTCCAGCAGTATCTATAATAACCGGGTCATTTCCATTTTTCGTTGCATAATCAACTGCCTCCTGACATATCTTCACAGGCGAAACGTCTGACCCCATAGTAAAAACAGGTACGTTTATACTCTTTCCTAGCACCTGTAATTGTGTGATAGCGGCGGGTCTGTATATGTCAGCCGCAACGAGCAATGGATTCCTTCCTTCGTGGATAAACCGTCTTGCCAGTTTTCCTGCGGCAGTAGTTTTTCCTGATCCCTGAAGCCCTGCCAAAGCGATAACTGTTACACCATCAGTTGACGTATTTATCTTGTTTGAGGTACTACCCATCAGGCTAATCATTTCCTCGTTGACAATTTTTACAACCTGTTGAGCGGGCGTTAGGCTTTGAAGTACTTCCTGACCAATGGCTCTGACCTTAACGTCCTCAGTAAACTTCTTGACAACTTTATAATTAACGTCGGCTTCTAAAAGGGCGACTCTCACCTCACGAAGTGCCTCTTCAATATCTGCCTCCGTAAGTTTTCCTTTCCCCCGAAGTTTTTTAAAGGCTTCCTGAAGCCTGCCTGTTAAACCCTCAAACATAGTTATATCCTACTATATCAAACGTAAGTTATTCTTTCAGTTATTTATAAGAAATTTTGACTTTTTAATCTAATTAAGACAATGCATTTTAAGGATATGCGAAACGTCCATTTTTGTCAAGTGCAAAACCTGAACCACAACATCAGAAGGCTAATGATGAATTTTAACAAATATGTTAATATTATATGACTTTTTCAGTTATCGTAATCGTTAAAAAATGCCATTTAGACACAATTGTAGGATGGGTAAATGGTTTTGAATTATTGTTTTTACAAGATTCATCAGCTATTAATTATTGTAAATGTAAATAACAAGCAAAAACCATTTACCCATCCTACTGTAAACCCATTTTTTAACGATTACTTATCTATAAGAAAACCACAAAGGCATGGAGAGAATATTTAAATGATAGTTGAAGTCAGAATTTACATTTTTTTTATTTTTTATGTCACATTTTGCACGTTTTCGGCGTCTATATATATGAGATTAAAGACTGAAGGCATAATGGCTGATAAGAACATAAAAACTTATCAGCCATTAACACTTATATATCCTTTCCACAGATCGGACATGCTTCACCCACTGATGTGAGACCTACGAATTTATCCAGTTCTCGAAGATCAATTTCTGCTCTGCAATCCTTGTGCGGGCATCGTATGATATAATCCTTGCCATCACCACGTGGGATGATTTTGTAGTTTCCCTTGCTCGTGATATACTTGATGGGCATTCCAGTGTTTGAGTCAGACATTATCCGTGCCATAATTTATCTCCTTACTGTTGAGGTTGAATGAGCCTGTTATTTGCCAATCTCCTGTGTCGAAGGTATCTATATAATACTATCACTATAATGCACAGAAGCATTGGCAAAATGATAAACAGAGCAACTATCTTGACTTTATTAACTATCAGTAAACGCTTGATAAAAGCTACTCCATCAATAGCATATTGCAGTTTTGGATCAATATTCAAAGCAGACTGATAATGCTCAATGGAATCGCTATACATACCTTTTTCGTAAAACGAATCCCCCAATCCAACAAGAGCGTCAATATTATTTGGATTCATTTCTACTACGATATTATAATACTTTATAGCATCATCCCACATCCCTGAATCCTGTTTTTCCTGTCCTAGTTCAAGATTGGCTATCTCAAGATTTTTCTTTGCCTGCCAGCAGTTTGGGTCCCATTCCAATGCCTGATTGCATAGTTCAATGCTTGTCTGCCAATGTTTGTCTTGTATCTGTTCTGCACCAAGATTATTCATGCAAGTTGCAATGTCCTGCTTGGCAGGGAGAAATGATGGTTCTGCATCCAAAGCCATTTTGTAATTCTCTATGGCTTTCTCGTATTGCTTTTTAGAGTCGTAGGCTGTACCAAGATCATAGTATATCACACGAGAAGGAAACAGTTTCAGAGCATGAGTTAATACAGAGATCGCATTGTCAGGTTTGCCATTTTTTATGAGTTCTGAAGCCCATAGATGATATGCAGTAAGGGCATTGTTTTTGTATGTGGTGAAATTTTTGTCCATAGAGTAAGCTCTCTGTAAGTAATCAACAGCTTTGTCGTATTCCTTTTGCTGAAAATATAGCATCCCGATAATACCGAATAGACTCGGTGATGCTTCCTGATTAGCCGCTCTTGAATAATATGCGATAGCTTTTTGATACATACCCTCCTTTTGGAATATCCTTGCCAGTCTGTCAGCGGCTTTCAAAAGACTGGGATCAAGTTTTAAGGCATACATCAATTCATTAATCGCCTTATTGTCGTCACCAATATCGGCATAAACAGAACCAAGCCAGAAATGTAAGTGCGAAACTCTGGGTGTGTCTGATATGTCTGATTTTAGTTCAGCAATAGCATTTTCATGAAATGTAGAACCGGGAGCAAAAGACAATAGTTTTAACAAAGTCTCTTTGTCTTTTCTCGTTGGGTAACTTGCCTTTGTCCTGAAATACATCACGTCATTCGGGTCTCTGCTGTGACCCCATAATCCAATAGCATGTCCAAGTTCGTGCAAAAGTATAGACCTGATCTCGTTGTGTATTGAAGTTGCAGTTGAAGGTATACCTCTCATTAGAATAGAGACATTCACGTAGAATCCACCAGAGTCAAATTGCACAAGACTTGCTTCACCCAATGGGTCTGCTTCTCCACTAGGAAGGCTACTTGTCCAGCTAATTCTGATGTTTGCTTCCTCAGAATCAATATGATTGAACTTCAACTGACCTTCTGCTATCCCTGACCATTGATCCAGAGCATACTCTACATCATCAACGTAAGCCTGACTCATGCCCTCTGGAACACTGGGAGTCGGAACATAAACAGTTACTGGTGAATGAGCAAATCTAGCGATGCGCCCATCCGAAGCCATAGTTATCCTGTTGAAGTAGTCATCGCTGTGTGATACTGATGAGTATATAAGAATAGACATTAAAAAGAATAAGGCTTTTTTGAAATTCATATTTATTACAAGTTTTCCCACTTATCTCTATCAATACCAGCTTGACGTAGAATACTAGCTAAAAGCTCTCGACCAATATCACTTTGATGTGGATTGGGAATTGTCAGTTTGATTTCTTTTTTGAGCATAAATTGATGTTTAGTACCAATATAAGGACCATCAAATCCTAATTTTCTCAGATAATTGATTAGTTCTTTCCTTTTGATAGGTCCAAATTTTGGCATTATGCGACTTCCTTTTCGACAATAAGATTGATTCCATCAACAACAGGAAGTGAATGTCCCAAATGCAGACCCAGTATGATCCACTCCTCGAGTACCTCTTGAAGCTGTTCTCTACAAACTTCAAGTGTCTTTTCATTAGCATATACACCTTGAAATCCGGGAATTTCACCATAAAATGTTCCATCTGAAAAAATCTCATAAGTTGCTCGTTTCATAGCTGCGTTAATATATTCAGTTAGCATATATACTTCCTTCTTCACATAACAGTTTTCTAATGCCTTAAATTTAGCAGTATTATTCAGTCTAAGTACCATGAGATTTTAAAGTCTCATCAACCAATTCTTTTAGCCTGTCTAATCCACATTCTGTGAATTCATAATTGCAAAGTGTATTGCCGAAATATCCGAATGAGTTCTGTTAAACTTTAATGCAAGAACTTTCTCTATCTCAGTAAGTATTGGTTCAGAAATCAAAACTTGGATTTCTTCACTAGCAAAAGATTCAATCAGAATATCTCTCGGTTTTCCTGGGTTCAGGATAGCAGAAATATAGACATTTGTATCAAAGACTACTTTTATTGGCAGATTGTTCTTTACGGAATTCATGAATGAGATCATCTATATCATCTTCGCTTTCGATTCCTAATTCCTTTGCCCATTTTTCGCCTTTCTCAAAAATCTGTTGCCAAATCCCATGATTTTGGATGTATTGATTCAAGGCTTTTATCATAATCTTATCCATAGTAACTTTTTCCTGTTTTGCTAGTCGATCAATTTCTCTGACAATATTTGATGGTAAAGAAATGTATATTTCTTGTTTTTCCATAGTTTTTTCCTTTTGGACTGCTAAAGCTTGGCTTTAGCAGTCCACTGTTTTTAGAACAGGAACGGAATGAAGCCGATCTTATCTGCTGGAGAACCGGGCTTCAAATGGAAATCTCGTTTAGCAGGATCAACAAACATCGGGTCTGCCATGATTGAGTCTTTATCCATACCTTTTTCTTGCCATTGCTCAAAGCTAAGGTCATTAAATTTCATTTGACCATCGCCTGTGGCAAAATACAGGTTATGATTAAACACAATATTCATATTGCCAAGACTACCAGAGAATGCAACACCTTTGTCCCAATAGACGATATTACGCTCAAAGTAGAAGCTGATATGCTCCTCCGGTCTGCTTCGCTGTATCTGCCAGTCACGGGCAAAGGCTATTATATTGTTGCGGAAAATGTTCTCTTTTCCGTAATGCTGATGGAATCCACCGTGAGTAGTGTTATATACAAGGTTGTTCTCTGCAACTATGTGCGTAGTTCCTTCGTCAAAGTAGATGCCCCATCCGCCGTACTGATAGCCTGCGATGTCGTTGAAAACGTTGTGTCGGACAACCGATCCCTCGTGATTTCCTAGCGTGTAAACACCGCCCATATCGCTAAGTATGGGACCATCGCCATTGGTTTTTACGCCTATGTGGTGTATGTGGTTGGCTTCTAGTATGTTTCCAGTGGCAATGGCAGGTCCATAACCCCACGTCCAACCTATTGATACGCCTGTGTAGTAGAAATTGTAAATATCGTTGTAAGCTATACGGTTATTTGGACTTTGACCGATCCATACGCCAATGGCTGAATGGAATATTATACCACCATCGTGAATCTGACAATCCCTGACCTCATTACCAGAAGTCCTTTCGGCTTCATTATCCCGTATAGCTGTTTCACCAAGTTTGACTCCTCCAGCGCCAAGATCAGAAATCTCGCAATAGATGATTTTGTTCCCCTTACATCCTCTTGAAAGCTCAATAGCGTAATTACCAGCATGAGCAATGGTGCAATTTTCCCAAGTGCAATTATTAACGCCTTCGCCATAGATCATTCCCGGTACGCCAACAGCTGCCTGCCCAAAACCACCGCTACCTTCGGGTAACCACCATTCCGTATGAGAGAAAGCTAAACCTTTGAACGTGACGTTTTGTATAATCTGACCGGCTTCAGGCTTACCTTCAAGGCGTACTAGTTGCGTCAAAACAGGTGCGATAACCTCTGCAATACTCATATCCTCGTCAGACATTGGTATATAATAGAGTTTGCCTTCCTTTTTGTTCAGATACCATTCACCCGGCGCATCCAGAAGTTCAAGGGCATTTTCCACATAGTATTGATCCCCAGAAGCAAGCTGAAAAACGCTCTTATATGGGAAATATACGACTCTCTGTGATTCGTCTACGCTTTTAATTGGCAGGTGTGATTCCACCCATCTACACATGACTACGACTTCTGCGTCATCAGCAGTTTTCCATGCCTTCATGTCGCCTTCATTGAATTGGAAGCTAGACTGTCCCTGCATCCATTGTTCAGTCTTTTCGATAACGTCAGCAACTTTTAGGTAGCCTTTATTTGGATGCCTTGCCATGACCCTTCTTTTGCCGTTGACCCAGAGTTCATGGAATAACCACTTGCCATCTTTAACCTCTGGAATCTCAATCATCCAGAGTTTCTTCCCATCAACTTCGACCTTTTTCCAGCCTTTAAGCTGACGTCCACCACTGATGATTGGCTTTTCATTTTCATAAGCAGAGAAAGTCGTTCCAGAATCTTCTGACATTAATATAAGCGGTTCATTAAGGAAATAAGTTCCCTCTCTAACGTAGACAGTTGCACCTTTAGCTAGACGAGACGCATCCCTCGCCTTGACGAGTGACGCAAAAGGACCGTCAGTTTTTCCATCATTCGGTGATGATAGTGTTCCTGACCATGAGTCATTTCCATTTGTCGCAACGTAAAAAACAGCTTCTGCTGACATAGCATTTACCTCCAAAGTTAAGATCATGAGACACAAGACGAATATAGAACGAATTTGCTTTTTTGGGTTCATGGTTTATTTCCTCCTCCGTTAAATTTAATGAAATTTAAGGAAAGATAACTTTTGGCTAGCAACGACAGCTAAATTAGGTTTCATAATTGATTTAATTTCATATAAAAGACAAGGTTTAACTGGTTTCTAAAGGCAGGATTTCAATGCCAAATTGGCGAAAGTGTTCATCAAATGACACAGCTTTTGTTATGTTAGCATTTTTTATTATGGCGTATGAAGTGCAATCTGTAAAACTCCATTTTTTATCCTTGAAATGAATAAAAATATTCAATGCTTCCATGAATATTTCATTATCAACATAATTTAATTCAATATTTCCTGATTTTATCTCTTTAATAAGTTTATTGCATACTTCAATAGCCATTGATTTATTGGTACGAGCTAACAATAGTGTTATTAACTCATCAAAAATATAATCAGATATGATGATGTCAACCTTATTATTAACCATATCTTTTATTAAATCTAATGCCAATTCATGATCTTCATCATCTGCATTATAATAGGCAAAAAGAAATGAAGTATCTAAGAAGATTTTTTCCATTTTCTGTTTCCCATAGCTTCATCTGCAAGTATTTTGTCTAAATCTGATGCAGAAGTTTTACCCAAATGTTCAGGTGGCATGGCAAAAAAACCATCTTCAATGATCCTAAATGGTTTTATTGGAATTTCATCCAATCTAACGTGATCATCAGGAAGTTTTTTTATATTTAAATAATCCTCTTGAGTTTCACCGGGCACCCTTAAGTCAGTAAATAAATCATCAAAATCTTTCTCACTAATTTCTAGTTTTTCAGATTCATCATAAACATCGGATGACAATTTTCTTAAAACATCCATTTTTTCCATATCATTCTTGACAAAGATAACAATAGCTTTAGCACTTGCTACATCAGGTAATTCATCAACCTTGACCGCAACATTTCCATCTTTGTAAATACCTTCAAATACTTTAACCATAAAAAACCATCCTTGCTTTTACTATATAAAATTTTGGTGTTAAACACTCTGTTATATTGCTGGTTTTGCTATATCATTATAACTATTCACGTATCAGGTTTCAAGCTAAATTTTATGGTACCAATGAATCATCAATTCATAAGTTATTATCTATAAATTGACTTTCTCCGTTCCATAAGCCTCGATCTCAATAAGGCGTATAATACCTTGTCGCACAACTGACTAAAGCAATCATTATTACTAAAATGATCATTAGGTTTACAATTTTCATACCAACTTAAACATCCTTTCAATCATATTTTATCTGTGTATCTAAAAGCTGAAGCTGAACAGGAGTTCGGAAACTATGTTCAGTCACAATTTTGGAATCAAGAAAACTATCAACTAGCTTACTAGCTTCTTCTATCAATATATTAGTTTTCCGATGATAATAGAATTTATCAATCATGCTCTTTATTTTCTGACGATACTCTTTAGGTAATGATAAGGGGTTGATTACAGGTAAATTGTCTAACTCTCTCGGTTCAACTTTTAATGTATTACCACCATAAGTACGACTGACAGAATGAAGACGGGAAATTGAAAAAGTGCAATTCAAAAGCACCCATAGAATCTCAATACAATCAGCCTGAATTATTGCAGTATTTGGATATATTAACAAGAACATATTAAGCGGTCTTACATCTGCTTTATTTAAAATAAAGCGAGGATTACCACGTGTAAGGATCGTAAAAAAGATTGCAGGAATCTCACGTTGTTCCATAAAGTACCATTTTTTTCGTGTTTGAACAAGACTACGAAAATGATAATTTTCAGTTTCACCCTGCGATATGTAATCTAATACATTGGGTTTAATCTCTTTATCTTTACCATTAAGATACAATAACCAAACTCGTTTGCCCTCATCTGAGAGTTTTTGCCAAGTTTCTCCATCAAGGATAATATCTTGAATTTCACGGTTTCTTTGTATCGTTTTGACAACACAAGGTTCAAGGTTTCTCTTTTTGACTTCATCTGAAGTCAATCAAAGAAATTATTTGCTCCAGTAGCAATACCACGAACTACTTTGGCTAGTGATTTAAGAGGGACAACAAGTCCATTTTCTTCCCACTCTTTGTTTACAATCTTTGAATTAGCAATTCCAAACCATTTTGGAGTTTCGAGTAGTTCATTTTGTGGCTTAACTGTAAGAGAACCGAATGATAAATCCTGATCTCGGTAAGAATTGAGACACATCAAAAGTTCATCTGTCTTTGGGATAGAATCAAGTGTTATATGAGTTACTAAATTATTTTTCTCATATCCCTTTTTAAACAAAAGAATAGAAGCACCTACATCTACGTTTTGGAATGCGCTCATCTTTTGTGAAAAATTAATGATTGCTTGGTAGTGCTATACATGTAATGCTGAAATAAGAATTTGACAAATGAGACTATCATGGTTATCCTTTATGAACAAACATTTAACCAAAGGATGTAAACCATGATAATCTATTGTCCTGAATGTGGAA
>Ga0315279_10005572_pt1 | contig 16266 bp, 17 predicted proteins | sample YL17G06_20_MG_FD_203694 | JGI IMG/M metagenome (GOLD analysis project Ga0315279, IMG submission 203694) | Sediment microbial communities from Yellowstone Lake, YNP, Wyoming, USA - YL17G06_20 | ecosystem: Environmental > Aquatic > Freshwater > Lake > Sediment | place: USA: Wyoming | collected...
CTCAAACTGACCACCAGAAAATCTTACGGTTTCCGTACATTCAGGGTCGCGGAAATTGTGCTCTATCATACGCTTGGTGGTTTGCCCGAGCCGAAATGTACCCACAGATTCTGCTGACGAGGCAAACAATTTAACCACAGAGACGCAGAGAAGAGAATTCTCCGTGATCTCTGAGACTCTGTGGTGTTAGATTGTTCCCACGCCTTTTAGCTCGGAGGAGACAATGAAGAAAGCCAGGACTCTATACACTTGCCTCGTCGCGGCGTTGTTCGCGATTCAGTTCACGGTAAGTGCAGAGAAACTCCAGTATCCAAAGACTCGAACAGTAGATCATAAAGACACATATTTCGGGACAACGGTGCCGGATCCTTACCGGTGGCTCGAGGATGACAACTCTCCGGAGACCGCGCAATGGGTCCAGGAAGAGAACAAGCTGACGTTTGGCTACCTCGAAAAGATTCCCCACCGCGCAAAGGTCAAGGAACGCCTCGAGACCCTCTATAACTACCCAAAGTACAGCGCTCCCTTCCGGCGAGGTGAATATTTCTTCTTTTCTAAGAACGACGGTTTGCAGAACCAGAGCGTGCTGTATATCCAGAAGGGCCTGGATGGTAAGCCGGAAGTCTTCATCGATCCCAACAAGTTCTCCGAAGACGGAACGGCCCGCCTAGGCGCATTTGCGCTTTCTAGAGACGGTAAATATGCGTCATATGGGATCTCCAAAAGCGGCTCCGACTGGCAGGAGTTCCATGTGATGGAGGTGGCGACGAAGCAAACGCTGCCGGACCTCCTGAGCTGGATCAAATTCTCCGGGATGGCCTGGCAGGGCAACGGCTTCTATTACAGCCGGTTTCCCGAGCCGGCGAAGGGAACGGAACTCTCTTCGAAGAACCAAGATATGATGGTTTTCTATCACAAAGTCGGAACCCCACAATCCCAGGACGAACTGGTTTATGAGGACAAAGTGAACCGGCAGCGATTTCACTCAGCCGGAACGACGGAGGATGAGCGCTTCGTGTTCCTCATCATTTCCGACCCAAGTAAAGGCAAACGGGGCAACTCGCTCTTCTTCCGCGACGCCTCAAAAGGCGAGAAGACGTTCCGCCCCATTGTTGCTGACATCGGTAACGATGATTTCAGGATCGTGGACAACATCGGCGACAAGTTTCTCATCGAGACCAACCGGAAAGCACCGAACAGCAGGGTATTTTTGTTTGACCCTGCGAATCCCGATGAGGAGAACTGGAAGGACGTGCTGCCCGAGAAGTCCGAGCCGCTCGAAGGCGTATCTTCGGCCGGCGGAAAGCTGTTTGTGACGTATCTGAAAGACGTCACGACTCGAGCCTACGTCTACAGTCTGGACGGCAAGCTGGAGAATGAGATTTCCCTGCCAGGACTTGGCACGGCGAGAGGCTTCGGAGGTGAGAAGGACGACAAGTTCGTTTTCTACACCTTCACTTCCTTCAACTTCCCGCCGATCATCTATCGCTATGACATTGCGACGCGGAAGACCTCCATCTTTCGCGCGCCCGAAATCAAGAACTTCAATTCGGCCGACTATGAGACAAAGCAGGTGTTTTACCAGAGCAGGGACGGCACACGCATTCCGATGTTCATTGTCCACAGGAAGGGACTGAAGCTGGACGGCAACAATCCGGCCCTTCTCTATGGTTACGGCGGATTCAATATCACCACTGCACCTGGATTCAACTCGCTCCTGCTCGCATTGCTGGAACAGGGATTCGTCTACGCGTCGGCGAACATCCGGGGGGGCGGCGAATATGGCGAGAAATGGCACCTCGCCGGCACGAAGCTGAACAAGCAAAATGTGTTCGATGACTTCATCGCTGCCGCGGAGTATCTGATTGCCGGCAAATACACTTCGCCGGAGAAGTTGGCAGTCCAGGGAGCTTCGAACGGCGGACTGCTGGTGGGTGCGGTCATCAACCAGCGGCCGGATCTGTTCCGGGTAGCGATACCGCAGGTCGGCGTAATGGACATGCTGCGTTTCCACAAGTTCACGATCGGCTCGGCTTGGATCTCCGACTATGGTTCGAGCGACAACGAGGCGGAGTTCAATGCTCTCTATCGCTACTCGCCGTTGCACAACATCAAGGAGGGGGTGAAGTATCCGGCCACGCTCATTACCACCGCGGATCACGACGACCGCGTAGTCCCGGCTCACTCATTCAAATATGCCGCGACGCTGCAGGAGAAGGCCGGGAACCGAGATAATCCCATTCTCATCCGCATCGAGACAAAATCAGGCCATGGCGCAAGCAGCACCACGAAGGCGCTCGAGACTACGGCGGATATCTATTCGTTCATTTTCTACAACCTGGGTGTAACGCCGAAATACTGACCACGGTGGAGAGCTTTGGTATTAGATCTTCTGCCTGGTAAGACGTGCCAAGTAATCACCTGTTTGCTCTCGATGGACGGTCTCACAGAGCCATCCCGCCAACTTGGCATGCTCCGTCAAGGTTTCAGCATCCACCTGCAACCAGCCACAGTAGGGTCCCCTCTGACCTCGAAACTCAAACTGCATTCTGATCTCGCCTATGTACCGCCCTGCTCTTCGGTTGGCTTCGTGGTAGGCCAGGTTGCCTGGGTCGTCTGTGATTCGCACGTCGAGGGAATCTAACAGCAGCTGCCCGTTGCCGGAGAGGAGAGTATGGGCATGACCTAAGAACCGCTCCAAACCGGCTATGGTTTCGACCATGCCAATCCCGTGACCCATCATCAATAGTGTGTCGAAATGCCCGTCCTGGAATTCGAATATGTCCGCGCAATGCGCATCCTTTAAGCCCCGTTGCCTCATGATGGTCACAGCCTGAGGGCAGATGTCGATGGCGGTGACAGGATGGCCCCTACGCTGCAAAGCCACGCTGTGTAACCCAGTTCCAGCGCCTACATCCAATACACGGCCTTTGTAGAGCTCTATCGCCGCCTTCTCTATGGCTGTAAAGTCGGACTGTTCGCGGAAAAACAGGCTTACCGGAAGAGGTGCTTCTTTGCCATCATCTCTGCGGACGATGAGTTCAGCGTTGGCGCAACCTTCGAAATAGGCGAGCAGCGCCATCCCAAAAGGTTCCATGGCCTGTGGGTTCATTAGCGTTTCCTCCCAACCGATATCCAGCTCCTGCTTTTTCACGCGTTATTGCTCGACCGACCCGATCACTATTGTGACCCCGCCGGTCGCAAAGTTCGGAAGATCTGCAACCGTTGCCTGACCTTCTGGCGATCCGAGCGTCTCCTGCATCTGCGCCTGACTCGGGAAGTACAGCTCGGCCATACGATAAAACGCCGGCCTTCCCCCGTCTGGTCCGGCCACAAACTTCGTGAACTCCAGGCGAGCCACGCCCTGCATCTTGGCGGCAAGCGGGAGGTGTATTTCCGCGTAGTACTTCTCAAAATCCGCCGAACTCGTGGGGTGCCCGTATAGGACGGTGACTTTCAGCATGGGTTTACTCCTTTCCAAGGATTGAGGTGGCCGGTGTTCTCAAGGGCGTAACCGCGCTAAAGCTTTGCCCTGCCGCTCGTCGGCTTCGGGTACCTGGGAATGGGCAGGTACGCCGGCACGGACTGCTGATACTCCCGGAACTCGTCCCCGAAGCGCGAAGCCAGCAGCCCATCTTCGACACGTACTCGAATCTCGGTTCCCAGCATGTATAGCAGCGTCGATATCGCAACGAGATACAGCGGGGCAAGGATAAGGCCGGTGCCCAGGACCGCGAACAGCATCGACGTGTAGATCGGGTGTCGGACAAAGCGGTAGATGCCCGATCGCACAAGCTCGTGATCCGCGTTCAGACCCGCTTCGATGCGCCAGTGTCGGCCTAGGGCTCGGGCGGCAGTCCAGGAGAACGCATTCGCGACAATGAAGCAAGACACGGATGCCACGATCCGCCAACCTTCGGGTGATCTCGTCCAGAAGCGCGTCTGCCACAACAGTGAATAACCGACCGCTACGAGCAATACACCCCACCGGGCACGGCGGTCCAACTTCTGCGGCCTTTCGGGCTTCCGGTGGCTCCGGATGAGCGGCATGAACCACGACACCGATCCGGCAGCTAGGATGATGTATGCATATAGCGGCATCTTAGACCGTGCGTGTGCATTCAGCGGGTGGCTGACTTCTTCCAATGAGTTATGAGGAAGTCAGTTTAACCGCAGCCCAACTCTTGCGCCAAGATCAAATAATAGTGACTTTCTCCAAGCGAACTCTCGGCAATATTCATGAAGCGGTCTTTGTCCGCCTTCCCGCGCCTCGTGAGTCCTTCCGCGATGTTGGCGGGAATGGAAACGGCAGTTCGTCTCATTTGATCCGCTCCCAGGAATTTGGGCTTGACTTAGCCCCAACGCTGGCCGATCTTGGAGCCCGATGATTGAAACCATCCGAAAAGCCGTATCCGACAGTTTGGAGCTGAAGAAAGCCTTTTTTGCCGCCAACGAGGAGCGTATCGCCCTGGTAGCGTGGGAAATCTGCGCGGCGCTGGAGAGCGGGCAGAAAATCGTGCTGTTCGGCAACGGCGGCAGTGCGGCGGACGCCCAACACATCGCAGCCGAGTGGATCGGGAGATTCCAGCGCGAGCGGAGGCCGCTGCCGGCGGTCGCGCTGACGACCGACACTTCGATCCTCACTTGCATCGGCAATGACTACGGCTATGACCAGGTGTTTGTGCGACAGGTTCGAGCGCTCGGCCGGCCAGGGGACATCGCGATTGCGATCTCGACCAGCGGCAATTCGCGCAACGTCTTGGTGGCCACGCAAGCCGCCCGCGAGATGGGGCTTGTGACAGTCGGCCTCACCGGCAGTGACGGCGGCAAACTCGGGAGCATGGTTCAGCACCATTTCAATGTGCCTCATAAGTCCACGGCCCGGGTTCAGGAAACCCACATCATGATCGGGCACATCCTGTGCGAGCTCGTGGATGAGCATCTGAAAGGATTGTAGATCGTCCATGTCCAAATACCCGGTGCGGCCTTATGACCTGAACCGCATCCGCAGCTATCCTCTCAAGGACCGGCCCAGCAAGGTCGAGGTGGGCAGCTTCGGCCGGCCCCACATCTGCGGTGGCTCGGTCTCGGAGTTCCTTAACGGATTGCCCGCGCTCCTTGGTGCACAGGATCTGCGCGACTTGGCCCACGCAATCATGCGGGCCCGCTTCGATGGAAAGCCGATCCTCTGGGGACTGGGCGGTCACGTGATCAAGACCGGACTTTCCCCGATCCTGATTGACCTCATGGATCGCGGCCTGGTCTCCGGCGTGGCACTAAACGGCTCGGGAATCATTCACGACTTCGAGATCGCTCTAGTCGGCTCCACCAGCGAGGACGTCGAGTCGCAGCTGGAGCAGGGAGCCTTCGGAATGGCAGAAGAGACGGGCCAAGGAATTAACCAGGCCATCAGTGACGGAGTTGCGAACGGGCTGGGCATTGGCGAATCCCTGGGGCGATACCTGACGCAACTCCGGCCGCCCTTTGGCAAGTACAGCCTGCTCACGCAAGCCTATGCGCGTGGCATTCCCGTGACCGTTCATGTCACCATCGGCGCTGACATCATCCACAACCATCCCAACGTTTCTCCCTCCGACATCGGAGAAGGCAGCCACCGCGACTTCCGCCTCTTCGCCAGCCTGGTGGCCGGACTGAATGCCGGGGGAGTCTACCTGAACTGCGGATCCGCGGTGACGTTGCCCGAAGTGTTCCTTAAGTGCGTTACGCTTGTGCGCAACAGCGGAGAGCCGCTGAAGGATTTCACCACCGCCAATCTCGACTTCCTGCAGCACTATCGCCCCACCGAAAACGTCATCAAGAGGCCTGTGAAGCAAGGGGGGCGAGGAATCGCAATTACAGGCCACCACGAAATCGTCATCCCATTGCTTGCCGCCTGGCTGGTCGAGCTGTCGCCCAGAACAAGAAGCGATGAGTGAGAAGCCCGCGGAGCCACAGCTGGATCGGGAGACAATCCAGGAGATCGAGAAGGGCGTTCAGGAATTCAACTCCGGCAAGTTCTTCGAGTGCCACGACACGCTGGAGGAGATCTGGAGGGGAATCCGCGGTCCTGCGCGGGATTTCTTCCGGGGCCTCATTCAAGTCTCGGTGGGCTTTTATCACCTGCGAAATGCGAATCTTCTGGGAGCCCCGAGCCAGCTCGAGAAGGCTTTGAAGAATCTCGCACCTTACGGCGACAGATACGCCGGTGTGGAATTGGCAAACCTTCACAGCGAGGTTCAGTCCTGGCTGGAGAGAATCCAAAAGGGCGGGGACTTACGCGGTACTCTCGCCGACCTTCCGAAACTTCACTTCACCCCGAATTCTCTGTGAGTCTTTGTGTTGTCTTTTAAGGACAACACAAAGACACGAAGGACACAAAGACTACTGGGTAACACGATTCCCAGAGTGAGTAATGCGAGACACAAGATCAGAACGAAAGGCTTGGCCTCTTTCTCGTGCAAGTTGTTCGAATATAACGAGCTTGGACCGGGATCGGTCTTTGGCACGAAACTTGCTATAATTGGTCAGACCATGAAGAAACTTCCGCTGCTCCTACTGATGCTTGTTTCCTGTTTATTGGCAGCCGCGCAGAATCAGCAGAATCCCATCTCCGACGAGCAACGGCGATTTCTGGAGGTTCGTCGGCGGCAGATCGATCTGAGCTCCGCGCGGACCGCACTCCAGCGCATGCAGGAACTGTTTAAACTGGGATTGATTCCCAAGACAGACCTGGATCGTGTGCAGACCGAAGTCGACACGGCCCAGCTTAACTACCAGGAGGCAGTCCTCTCGCTCCTGAGCCTTCAGCCACGCCTCACGGTGAAGGAGGCGACCAAGCATCAGACCAAGGACGGCCGCAGGTTCGTCCGCCTGACGGTTCAGAATCTGACTCCGACCTTCGACGACTCCCAATTCAAGATGCTGAGCAATTTCGAAGGGGCGGATCCCATTCCCGAGTCGCTGCGCACACGCGACATCTCGGATATTTTCATCTCGTTGCGCGCAACGGGTGAGCCGGCGACGGGGCCGGAAGCGACCGCCCGCGGGACGACGATAGCGCTGCCCTACGAGGTCCACATCCCCGAGCTCAAATACGGGGCCTCGAAGACAATGGAATTTCAGCTGCTTCGCGACGTGAACAGCGTCGTCGTCGGCTCCACCTACAAAGGGCAGAACCAGGAAACGGTAATCCAGCTGCAGCAGGCAGAAACAGAGAACGTCGTCACCGTCACCCCGATGCAAATTTCACAGGAGGCAGACCTGGGCTCGCAGGCGACTTTCGACCTGAAGCTGGAGCGGTCTTCGGTAGACGTGCGTCAATTCCAGTTAAAGGCGGTGAATCTGCCCCACCAGATCAGCTACAGCTTCGTCGACCCGACCAGCCAGGCACAGGCACGTCTGTCCCAGGTGAACTTCCCCGCGGGTATCACGACGCAAACCCTTGGGCTTCGTCTCTTTCTTCCCGAGCGTGCCGACGAACAGGCACTTCCCCAGCGTGCGGACGGCCAAATACGGATGGACATTCCGCTGGAGTTCTGGGTGCTCGTGATGGATGCGGCACAGGCGCCGCAGTTCCAGCAGGAGCGCAACTTCTCGGCGGCTGAGATTGCGCAGAGCCGCGCCGGAAAGGCGCGCCTCTTGATCCTTCCGCGCGGTGTGGGTCGGATCGAGGTTTCCGCTGCCAGCCTGTTCTCGGAGATCCAGACGGGGGAAGTAGTCGAGACCAACGCCACCATCCGTAATCCGGGCACGAGGCGTCTGGACAACATAAAACTGGCCACGGAGTATCCGCTGAACTGGCGCGTCGAGGTCTCGCCGGACATCATTCCATCCCTCGAGATCAACCGCGAGGCGACCGTTAAACTCAAGATCATTCCGCCCTCGGACGTTCAGGTGGGTGATTACGAGGTGCGGATCAAAACCGAAAGCTATGCCTACAACCGTCGTGTCCCATCCGAGGACAAGATTTACCGCGTCAGCGTCAAGGCGCAGACGAACATCTGGGGAACGGCGGCGCTGGTCGGCGGCCTATTGATGATCGTTGTGCTTATCGTGATTTTTGGAGTAAAGCTGACTCGGCGTTAAAACAATTGCGGATTGCGAATTGCGGATTAACGAGGCTCGCTTTTCAATCCGCAATCTGCAATCCGAAATCCGCAATTCCGAATCAATGGTCTTGCATCCTATGGGATAAGACATGATCGAAGCAAAGAATCTAAGCAAAAGATACGAAGACGGGGTGCTGGCGCTGGATGCGCTGAATCTGCAGGTGGGCCCGGGGGAGATCTATTGTCTCCTGGGTGCCAACGGCGCCGGCAAGACGACGACCATCAATCTTTTCCTGAATTTCATTGAGCCGTCGGCCGGCCAAGCGTTTCTCAACAGCATCGATGTGGTGAGGAATCCGCTGGAGGCCAAAAAGTATGTGGCCTACGTTTCCGAGAACGTCATGCTCTACGGGAACTTCACTGCTCGTCAGAATCTCGACTTTTTTGCCAAACTCGCCGGCAAGAAGGATCTGAAGAAGGAAGAGTACTACCGCGTCATGCGTGAGGTCGGCCTTCCAGAGAAGGCATTCGAACAGAGGGTGAAGGAGTACTCGAAAGGGATGCGGCAGAAGCTGGGGATTGCGATCGCGATGATCAAGGATGCGCCGGCGCTGCTCCTGGACGAGCCCACTGCGGGCCTTGATCCCAAGGCGGCCGCCGAGTTCCTCGAGACACTCATCGATCTTCGGAAGCGCGCGAAGGCCATCCTCATGTCGACGCACGACATCTTCCGCGCGAAGGAGGTCGCCGACCGGGTCGGCATCATGAAGGAAGGGCGCAAAGTGATGGAGCGCACGCGCGAAGAACTGCAATACGAAAATCTCGAGCGCCTTTACCTTGACTATATGCGCGGCGGCATCGGCCCCGAGGCCGAAGGGCCGAAGACAGCACTCTGAATCACGAAGACCTCCAAGACCGCGAAGAAATTACAGTCTTGAGGTCTTGGCAGTTTGATTGTTGGAGGCGTGATGTTATTGACGCTGCTGAAAAAGGAGATTCAGGACTACCTGATTTCCATTCGCTTTGTGGTTTTGCTGGCTCTCTGCGTCCTGCTTATTCCACTCAGCCTCTACGTCAATTTCGAAACCTACAAACGCTGGTCCGCCGACTACAACGAGCAGGTCAAAAACGAAACCATGAAAGGTTCCAGGGGCCGAGGCGGGCTCAGCGGGCTGCGGCCACCCTCGGCCCTCTCGGTCTTTGCCAACGGAGTCGAGACGAGCTTGGCCAAGGATTTTTCCATTCAGTCTCCGCGGATAATTTTCGGTACCGGGAGAAGCTACGGAGATCCCATATACGAAACGTTCGGCAGGATCGATTTCCTGTTTGTCGTGCAATCCGTGCTCAGCCTCATTGCCTTTCTTTTCGCCTTTGATGCGATTTCAGGCGAAAAAGAGCTGGGGACGCTGAAGCTTGCCATGGCCAATCCCGTGCCGCGCTACAAGATCCTGCTTGCCAAATTCGCCGGCGGAATGGTCGTCCTCGTTGCCCCGTTCCTCGTGTCCTTCGCCATCGGTTCAACCATTCTCGTTGTCGCAGGCTACCCGCTTTTCCAGGGAATAGTACTTGCCAAGGTTGCCCTGATCCTGCTGCTCGCGACGATCTACATCGGATTGTTCTTCGTGCTGGGCCTTTTCGTTTCGACCCTGACGCATCAGTCGAAGACAGCCCTAATCATGCTCATGTTTGTCTGGGTCGTGCTCGTGCTCGGAGTGCCGCGGCTAAGCATGATGGCGGCGAAGGTGCTCAGGCCTGTCGATGATGATTCAGTTGTCGCTCTGAGGATAAAGCTTCTGACGGAGTCCATCGACAAAGAGAAGGGGAATGCTCTCAAGCAGCTCTATTTCGATAAGGCCCGAGAGAAAAAACTGAGCCCTGGCTTGTTGACGTTCGATTCTGCGGATCCTGAGTTTGTGAGAAAAAGAAATGAGATCGCAGGTCCTTTCGAGGTCAGGATGCGCGAGGAGTTGGCCAGAATGAGCTCCGACCAGCAGCGCAAGCGGCAGGCTCAACTGAATCTGGCCAGGAACATCGCGAGAATCTCGCCGGCGTCGCTTCTGAGCTACTTGATGACCGATATAGCCGACACGGGGGAGCACGTAAAGGTGAAGTTTCTTGATGCTGTCCGCTTGCATTATTCCACCTTGGACCGCCTGATATTTAGTAAGAGTTACTCAGACACGATATCGGACGGGAACAGCGGCTGGGGGTTCGGCGGCAATCTGCCCGGCCAGGAAACACCCAAAGATCCTCCGCGCTTTTCATTCTCGTTTCCGAAAACCGCGGAGAGCCTTGCCCAGAGCGTTGTAGACGAGGGCTTGCTTCTGGCCTGCGCGCTCGCGTTGTTTGCCGCAGCTTCGGTGGCTTTCATCCGGTATGACGTTAGGTGAACCGGCGTAGGTCCCGGCCGCCGGACGGGACCTCGGGAGTTACCAGCGGGCTACAAGGCCCCGTCTGGCAGCCGGGACCTACTCAGGAGTTGATTTCATGGTGTGGACGATTGCGCAGAAAGAGATACGCGAAAACCTGCTGAGCTTGCGCTTTGTGCTCTTGTTCTTGCTCGCAGTGGTGTTCATCCCGTCCTCTCTATACACCAACTACCGCGCCTACCTGAGCCGGCTGGCAGACCAGCAGCAGATCGAGCAAAGCAACCGCGACTACCTGCGCAAGCTCAAGCTCTCGCAGATATTCACCAATCCGAAGTTTTCACTCGATGTCTATTGGCCGCCGGCGCCCACGTCAGTTTTTGCTGCAGGATTCGAGGAAGTTCATCCCCGGCATCTCGTGGTTGGCAAGAACAGCATCGAATACGGAGCGCCGCTGGATGTGCAATCCTCCAGCGGGCTTTTTGGGAGCATTGACTACCTGTTCGTGGTCCAGTTCATCTTCAGCCTTTTTGCGGTACTCCTGTCGTTCGACGCTATCACGCGCGAGAAAGAGCACGGAACGCTTCGAAGCATATTGTCCAATCCGGTGGGCAGGGCGGTGCTGGCCACGGGCAAGCTGCTCGGCGGCTACATCACTTTGGCCATACCGCTGTTGATTGCATTTCTCGTCGGGATCCTGATCCTGGAGATATCGGGATTAAATATCTTCTCCGGTGATTTCCTGCCCCGCACCGCGTGGATCCTCGCCCTTTCATTCCTCTACATCGCCGTCTTTTTCCTCATGGGTTTGCTTGTCTCTTCTCTGGTGTCCTCCACTTATTCTGCTCTGGTGCTTTCGCTGGCCTTCTGGCTCACGGCTGTGCTTGTGCTGCCGCGGGCGGCATCGCTGGCAGCGCAGCTCTGGCAGCCGGTGAAATCGCGCCAGGTCACATGGCTGGACAAAGCCAGCGTGGAAAGCAGCATTGAAATGGAGAAGGGTCGGCTGCTTGAAGAAGCCTATCGAAAAAACTCAGTCGTCGACAAGGAGGGACAAAGGGTTGCGGGTGAGGCCTGGCAGAAGAAACGCGATGAAATCGCGGCACCCTATGAGGAACACGCGGCTCAGGCAATTCGGAGGCTTGAAAATGACTACCGCACGCGCAAGGCAGCTCAGCTCGCGCTGGGTTTGAGATTGGCACGCTTCTCTCCTGCAGGCGCGTTCGTCAGCTTCATAACTGAAATGGCCGACACCGGAATTCGTGAAGAGAATTGGTTCATGGCTGAAGCTGAACACTACAGGGAGATGCTGCAGAGAGAACTGTTCAGCAAGATCCAATTCGATGTATTTCCAACAGGCGGCGTTTCCATGGGAATACGCGGCATGGTCAATCCGGCTCAGCTGCCGGAATTTCGCTTGCCCCGATCTCTCGTCCGCGACAGCCTGCGCGGCGCAGACATCGCAATCTTGCTCGTCTGGTTTCTCGCTGCGGCAGCGCTGACTTATGTGGCGCTCGCGCGCTACGACGTGCGTTAATTTGGAATGCGGCAGCTTGCTGCCGCCTTGAGTGTTTCCGTCTAATCAGACGAGAACAACGGCGCAAGCAAGCTTGCGCAGTCCAAAGGAAGAACCTGAGGTTGGAACCATGCTCTGGACTATTGCTCGAAAGCAACTACTCACGAATCTGCTGACATTTAAGTTTGTCGTCGGATTCAGTCTGTGTCTTGTGCTCTTTTCGCTGAGTGCAGTGATATTGACGCGCGACTACGAGGAGCGGCTCGCGAACTTCAACAGCGCGTCGAGCCGGCACATGGCCAGGCTTCAGCAGGCTAGAGTCTTTTCAGAAGTAGGAGTAACCATTGATAGACGCCCAGCGCTCCTCAGCCCTATCTGCGAGGGATTCGACAAGCGATTTGCCGGTTCGGCGAACGTCTCGTACACGGAGATTCCCACTATCAGTGTCGGACAGTCGGAGAAGAATCCGCTGATGGTGGCGTTGAAGTCCATCGACCTGATTGCGATCGTGCAGATTGTGCTTGGCCTTTTAGTTCTGCTGTTTGCCTATGATTCTTTCTCTTGGGAACGGGAACGGGGGACTCTGGCTTTGACCCTGGCCAATCCCGTGCCACGGCACGTTATTCTGCTCGCGCAGTACCTCGGCGGCCTGCTCACGATCCTTCCGATGTTCCTGGCAGGAATTGGTCTGGCCTTGCTGATCATGATCCGCTCGCGCTCGCTTGTGCTCACCTCGAGCGATTGGACGATGCTCGGAATGATTGTCTTGCTCTCGGTGCTTTATTTGTCTCTCCTCTCCCTCGTCGGAATGCTGATTTCCACGCTGGCAAGAAGCACGTCCGCGTCCCTTGTCATGGTCCTGTTCTTCTGGGTGGCGTTCATCATTCTGCTGCCGAACGTGTGCGCTCACATTGCATACAACATCCGGACCATCGAACCGAGATCGATCGTGGATGCGCAAGCCCGACAGCTCCGCACGGAATTCTGGGATCGCGTGTACGATTACGCCTACAAGCACCGTTGGCCGGGCAATGTCTGGACATATTCCAGAGGAGGAAACGTTTACACGGGCGATGTTCCATATCCCTTGAATTTCTTTTACGCTCCGCGTGAGGTGATGCTTTGGGAGTTGGAGGGATTGAAGTTCTGCCTTAGCCTCGACATGGAGTATGCAGAGAAGGTCCATGCACTTTACAGGAATTATGAGATGGCGTTGGCCGGGCAAGCATCACTGGCGAGAGCCATTGCTCGCCTTTCTCCCGCCTGGACCTATTATCATGCTGCGTCCGTACTGGCCGGAACGGATCCGGGCAGCTTCCTGCGATTTCTGGAACGGGCGAGGCTCTACCGCGGAGAACTGATCCGCTATGTGCAGAGCAAGAATGGACTCCTCGGTCCAGCCTATTTCACTCGAGTCAACATTGAAACCCTCCCCACAACGGAACAGCTCGCCGCCGTCGTGGCCAGTCGAGGGCCGAATGCCATAGATGAGATTTCCGGCTGGCGCGGCTGGGAGGCGGTCGCTCCCCTGAATCTACGCGATCTGCCGAATTGGGAATCCCCTCCCCAGATTGTCAAAGAACGAATTGTGCCGGCACTGCCGGAGATGGGTATCCTTGTCTTTCTCAACTTGGTGTTTTTCCTGATCGCCCACGTCGCGTTCCTCAGAGCGGACGTGAGAGCGGGCTGAGGCTTGGCGGATATGCTCTGGGACATGGTAAAAAAGGAAATTCGCGATCAGTTGATGAGCCTGAGGCTTTTGTTGACTTTTTTCCTCGTCGTCATCCTGATGGCTGCGAATGCGATACTGTTTCAGGCAGAGTACAAGCACCAGCTTTCCGACTACAACGTCGAGGTCAACCGGAATCTCGCCGAGGTGGCGAAACGTGCCTCCGAGCGAATGCCTATTTTCCAGGTGTTCAGCTTTAACAACCAGTTCATATACCGGCGCCCCAATCCTCTTGGTTTTGTGAGCGAAGCCCACGACAAAGACCTGCCTAACGCCTTTCAGGTCAATGCCTTCAGGCTTGAGGCTCCGGAGTACACCCTGCGCGGCAATCCGCTACTGTGGAGATTCGAAAATCTGGACTGGGCCTTTATCGTCGCTGTGGTGTTCAGCTTTGCTGCCATCGTTCTCGTCTACGACAGCATAAGCGGTGAGAAAGAGCGCGGGACGCTGCGCCTTATGATGTCTCACCCGGTGCCCAAAGAGAAAGTCCTGCTGGGCAAGTACCTCAGCGCGGTGGTTGTGTTGCTCATCCCTCTGCTCGCAGGCGTGATGTTGAGCCTGGTTATCTTTGGTGTCGGGGGTGTTATTCCGGTTAATGCAACCCTTCTCGGAAGAATCGGGATAAGCCTTCTGCTTTCCATCATCTACATCTCCAGCTTTGTTCTACTCGGCTTGTTTCTCTCAACACGAAGCCGGGTACCCGCAGTGAGCCTTGTTACCGGGCTGCTGATCTGGGTTGTTCTCATAGTGGTGATCCCTGCGGCCGGCAATCTGCTCGCAAGGGGCTTGGTCAAGATGCCCACGGAGGAGCAAGTAATAGAGGAGGCAGACAGAGCACTCGGGGAAGCCGTGGAAAACTATAACCGCCTGAACCCGCATCCCGATAACTGGATTTTGAGCGGAAAGTGGTCGCCGGGCGAACCGCTGCTGAGAGCATTTGAGTCCGAGCGGGCGCGCAGCCGGGTTTATCAGTCCTATCAGGACCGGCTCGTCGCGCAGGTGAAGACGGGAGAGCGAATCGCCGGCTTTTCCCCGGCTGCTCTGCTCGGCCAGGCTTTGGAAGGCATCACAGAATCCGGCCTGTTTCACTACGAGAATTTCCTCAAGTCTGCGCGACAGTATCGTGAAGAGTTGGGCGACTTCCTCGATCGCAAATATCCCCTGAAGAAGGTATATCCGCAGGACCGGAATGCCACAGATCCTATTGTTAGCAGGATGAAGCTGGATTTTGGTTCGATCCCGAAGTTCGCAGACCGATTTCTGACCATCAGGGAAGCGGTTCGCCAGTTCCTGTGGAGCGCTGCGGTTCTTGTGCTGATCAACCTGGTTCTTTTCGGCGCCGCCTATTTCTCCTTCCTCCGCTACGACGTGCGGTAAACCTTAAAAACTCTCTGCGGCCTTAACACGCGTGCATCCTTCGTTCGATTTCCCTGTCGGCTATCCTTTTTTGTGATATTATTTCGGGTTTTAGTCGACTTATCCCACAAGAATGCCGGGAATGGAGTTTTACTCGGAGTTTATTAATTGACCGAGAGTGCGAACCCTCTACCTTTGAAACGCATCTTGATCATCGAAGATGAACTTACTGTGCTCCCGTTCGTTTCAATGGTATTTCGCCAACGGGGATTTATAGTCGAAGCCGTGAGCCGCTACGGAGACGGAATCAGATTGGCACAGTCCTCTGATTATTCCTTGTTTTTGATCGATGTTAAACTTCGTGATGGGTCAGGTATTGACCTGTGCCGTTATATCCGCTCTCTAAATAGCGATATTCCGATTGTCGTTTATTCTGGTGACGACGACTATGAAATCCTCGCTATCCAGGCTGGGGCGAACGCCTTCATCAGCAAAGGGGCTAGCCTGGGAGCTCAACTGAATCAGGTGATATCGAGCCTTATCGACCGCCAGGAATGCCCCGACGCCGTGCAGAAAAAAGGCAGCCTTTCAGAGTAAAGCCTCAGGAACCGCAGCAAAGCAACTTCTCAGTTCGGGTCACAGGGAGTCTGGACGCCTCGTTGTCTGACAATGACGGCGTGTTTCAACTGGTTTGTTTCCTCAGCGGACAGGTTTGAGCGAAGTTTCTCTTAACCTCTAGCTTGTGGTGGTGTGAAAACCAGGGACTCATTAGCTCTTTCAAATGAGTTTTATGTCCCCGGATTGCGTTCGAATCTGCAGGCTCGAGGAAATTGGGAATTGAGCAGCCTCTCACCGAATTATTGCTTCTGTGCATATTCGGAGATATATTCCTAATATGCAACATAGCAAAAAACTCCTCCCGAGGCCACGTTTGATCGCCGAGATCAAAAAGTGCGTGGAGCAGTCGCCCGTGACAGTTCTCTTGGGTGCTCGGCAGGCAGGAAAGTCCACTGCCGCCGGTCTTTTCGCCTTGGCCTGGAAGAATCAACATACCTTCGACCTCGAACGGGCTGCGGACAGATCGGCGCTCTCCACCCCCGAATTGACTCTGAGCTCGCTGCAGGGACTTGCCTCATTATCGGTGGTCCCTTGAAATGTTTGCCGGACAGGGGGAGAGCGGGTGTGACGCTGCTTCAGTTAAGGGCTGGAGGAACCTGCCGACAAAGATAATGCCTATGCGTTTCTGCGGTGTTT
>Ga0315279_10005573_pt1 | contig 16266 bp, 9 predicted proteins | sample YL17G06_20_MG_FD_203694 | JGI IMG/M metagenome (GOLD analysis project Ga0315279, IMG submission 203694) | Sediment microbial communities from Yellowstone Lake, YNP, Wyoming, USA - YL17G06_20 | ecosystem: Environmental > Aquatic > Freshwater > Lake > Sediment | place: USA: Wyoming | collected...
GTCATGAAGGAATTCGACCTGATCGTCGTCGGCAGCGGCGCCGGACTGCTTGTCCTGGAGGCCGGCCTCCAGGCCGGCCGGACGTGCGCCCTGGTCGAGAGCGGACCGATCGGAGGCACGTGCCTCAACCGCGGCTGCATTCCGTCCAAGATCCTGACCACTCCCGCCGATCTGCTCCGCGAGGTCCAGGCGGCCCGCCGCATCGGCCTGTCCGCTCCCGACGCCTCCATCGACTGGGATCTCGTCTCCGAACGGATGTGGGCCAAGATCGAAAAGAACGCCGAGATGGAAGAAAGCCTGCGGGCCCTCCCCGGCCTGACCCTCTATCGCGGCACGGCGGAGTTCACCGGCGTCCATCGGATGCGCGTCCGGCCCGCCGATCCGGGCGGACCCGAGGAGGAAATCACCGGGGCGCAGATCGTCCTGGCCACCGGGGCCCGCTCTTTCGTGCCCCCCATCCCCGGATTAGAAGAGGCGGGCTACGTCACGACCGAGACGTTTTTCGGCCCGCGCTATCCCGCCCGGCCCTGGCCGACGCTGGCCGTCATCGGCGGCGGGATCATCGCCGCCGAGTTTGCCCACGTCTTCTCTGCGGTTGGGACAAAGGTCTCGATCATCGAGATGCTCCCCCGTCTGCTGGCGACGGAGGAGCCGGAAGTCGCCGCCCTGGTCGAAACCGAGTTCCGCAAGTCGGCCGATATCTTTCTGAACAAGAGGGCCGTAGCCGTCCATTCCGCGGACGGGAGGAAGACCGTCGTCTTTGAGGATGTCACGACGCAGGAGATCGGCGAAATCGTCGCCGACGAGGTTCTCGTCGCCGTCGGGCGCCGCTCGAACAGCGATGGACTCAAGACCGAGGCGGGCGGGATCAAAACCGACCGCCGCGGCTGGATCGAAGTCGACGACTACCTGGAGACGTCCCAGCCTGGCGTCTGGGCCATCGGCGACGCGCTCGGCGGCCTGCAGTTCCGCCACAAGGCCAACGCCGATGCCGAGACGCTGGTGAAAAACCTATTCGGGCCGGCCGAGGCCCGGCGGCCCGTCGACAACTCCGTCGTGCCCTGGGCGGTCTTCACCCATCCGCAGATCGGGCACGTCGGGATGACCGAGAGCGAAGCCATGGCCAAGGGCCACGAGATTCTGGTCGCGGTCAACCATTACTCGGCGATCGCCAAGGGATACGCCATGGGCTACGTCCCCGGCGCTCCCGACGACGGGTTCGTCAAGGTGATTGTCGACAAGAACGGCAAGATCCTGGGCGCCCATGTCGTGGGCCCGGAGGCGGCCCTACTCGTCCAGCCCTTCGTCTACCTGATGAACGCAGGCTACGTCTGCCCGCCACTCGCACGCGATTCGAATGCGCGTGCGAGTGCGGCGGAAGTTGACTCCCGGGCAAAGCCCGGGGCACTCGCCCCTGATTCTAATGCATGGGCGAGTACCGCGGAAAAGAATCCCCAGCCGATGCCTGGGGCCCCTTCCGCTGCCCCCGCCGCCGCGGCAGTTTTTGATAAGGAGCAGACGGCCTGCCCCGAGGCGGGGACGTATTTCCCCATCGACCGGTCGATGATCATCCACCCGTCGCTGAACGAATTGACGGGCTGGGCCTTCAGCATGCTCAAGCCGGTCAAAGACGATTAGGGCCAAACCTACGCTTTACGTTTGCCCGTCCTTCTCGCCGCCGGGGATTTTCCCCCCGGGCCAAAGTGCAAAGTGCAGGTTGACCCCTGCTACTTAATCGGACGGACGTTGACCAGCATCTGCGGCTCGTTGCGGTAGGACTGGATGGTCACGCTGCCCGCGGCCCGGAAATCGAGCCAGGCCGCAGAATGGATTTTTCCTTCCCCCTCGTTTTTTTCGTCGAGAATCAGTTCGACGATGTAAAACGGGCGCGCGCCCCAGTCCGTCGGCGTGCGCACGTTGATGATCGCCCGGCTGTCGGCGATGAGCAGGAGGCCGGTCCCTTCCTTCGTTTTTTCCTCGACGGCCAGGTTGAAGTGGACGTTCGTCTGGTTGACGCCGATGAACTGAATGAACCCCTTGTCCATCGTCCACAGGGCTTTGTAGAAATTTTAATAATCCTGTCGGATCAACGGTTCCTTGATCCTGGCGATCTCCTCGGGCGTGGAGAACGAATCGATCCTGATTTTGAACTGCGCGGCGATGCCGAAGAAGAGTCCCTTGAATTGAAGCGGCTTCTGGGCCGAGTTGGCCGAGACGAGGACGAGAACCGCCCAGACGGTGCCGGCGCGGAGGCGAAAACGGCGGATCGTAGCGGACATGGGACCCTTCCTGAACGTTGATTTGATCGCACCGCGTGGCGGGCTATTTCTGTTTGGTGACGGCCGTCAGCATCTTGGGGGCGCGTCTGAATTCGCCCATTTTCAGCTCACCATCCGAGGTGAATTCGATCCCGGTGTCCTCATAAACCCGGCCCTCGCCGTTGCCCTTAAGATCGAGATCGAGGATGACGACCATGAACATCAGTCCCATATACGACTTCTGCCCGCCGCCGGGTTGGAATGCGGTATTTTCGGCGATGAGCTCGATCTCGTAGCCGTTCTCCTTGGCGATCTCCTTGGCCGCATGGAACTCGATGTTCAGGCCCGAGGCGCCGATGACTTGGATCTTGCCCTTTTTGAACGAGCGGAACGTCTGGCGGAACCCACTCTCGCCCTTCGTGTTATAGGCGTCGGCGAGCATGTAGATTTCCTCTTTTGTCGAATACGCCGTGATTTCGATCTTGGTCGTCAGGACCCGATCCATCGTCCCGCCGCCTCCGGTGAAGAAACGGGCTCGGAACACGGTCGGTTTGGCTAATTGATCGGGCGTTTGTCCGAAGGCCAAGCCGGCCGTCAGCACGGCCGCGAAGACGAATATGGCGAGACATCGCTTTCCGAGAATGGTCACGGGAATCTCCTCTGGTCGTGCACCGGCCGGGGTGGTCCTTGATCTCACGATCCCTGCATCATCGATATTATTTTAGGGGGGCGGGGCGAACAAGTCAAGAAGGCGACTCAAGGGTTTAGAGGAAAACACTCGGATTTTCCCCGGCGTGGAAAATCCGCTCCGACGCTCCTCCTTCGCTCTTTTCGCCTGCGGCGAAAAACCATGCCCGCTCAGTCGTCGCACGGGTTTTCCCCTAAATCCCTTTCGTCCCGGTTAAAGAACAAACGGCGGCGCATTCTTGGCTCTTCCCGCCAAGAGGCAAGTGCTGGTTTGACCGGGTCGGAGGGCTGTCATATAGTAGATTTCCATTTGACCGAGGAGGATCGCCCTCATGAAAATCCGCCCATTCCTCATATTCGTGCTCTTCGTCTTTTCGTTCGTCGGCGGTCCGGCCGCCGTTCTCGGCGCGGCCGATTACCCCATCAAGGACGTGCCGCAGACCGCCGTCCAATTCAGCGGCGGCTTCTGGGGCGCCCGCCAGCAGACGGACGTGGCCGTCACGATCGCCCACGAGATCAAGCAGTGCGAGATCACCAACCGGATCAAAAATTTCGAACTGGCCGCCGCCGCTCTGAAGGGGGCCAAGGACGGCAAATTCGCCACCAGCTATGCCTTCGACGATTCGGACGTTTACAAAGTGATCGAGGCCGCGGCCTATTCGCTCATGCTCAAGGCCGACCCGATCCTGGATCGTAAGCTCGATGAGTGGATCGCCAAGATCGCCGCCGCCCAGGAGCCGGACGGATACCTTTACACCGCCCGCACGATCAACCCGGCCAAGCCCCTGCGCATGTCCGGTCCGGAGCGCTGGGTCAATCTGCAGGACAGTCACGAGCTTTACAATCTCGGCCATCTCTACGAAGCCGCCGTCGCCCACAACCGGGCCACGACCAAGAACAATCTCCTGGCCGTCGCCGTTAAGAGCGCCGATTTCATCCGCAAGACCTTCGGCCCCGCCCCCGGGCAGGAACAACGTGTTCCCGGGCATGAGGAGATCGAGCTCGGCCTGGTCAAGCTCTATCGGCTGACCGGAACCAAAGACTATCTCGATCTGGCCCGGTTTTTCATCGAACAGCGCGGCAACGCCGCCGGCCACAAGCTCTACGGCGAGTACAACCAGGACCATAAGCCCATCCTCGAACAGACCGAGGCCGTCGGGCACGCCGTCCGCGCGGCGTATCTTTATTCGGGCGTCACGGACGTGGCCGCCTTGACCGGCGATAAGCGGTATCTCGTTCCCCTGGACATGATCTGGGACGACATCGTGTCCAAGAAGCTTTATCTGACGGGCGGCATCGGCGCCGCCGGCGGCATCGAAGGCTTCGGCCCGGCTTACGATCTTCCCAACGCCACCGGTTACGCCGAGACGTGCGCCACGATCGCCTACGCCCTATGGAACTACCGGATGTTCCGCACCTACGGCGACGGAAAATATATGGATCTATTCGAAAGGGCCACCCTCAACGCCTTCCTCTCCGGGTCGGGAATGAGCGGCGACCTCTTCTTTTATCCCAACCCGCTGGCTTCGATGGGCCGGCACCAGCGCACGCCCTGGTTCAACTGCGCCTGCTGTCCGCCCAACGTGGCCCGCTTCATCGCCGAAATGGGCGGCTTCGCCTACGGCGTCGAGGGCGATTCGATCTATGTCAATCTCTTCGCTTCCGGCACGGCCGCCGTCGATACGACGGCGGGCAAAATCAAGATCGAGCAGGCCACCGAATACCCGTGGAAGGGCGGCGTCAAGATCAAGGTCACCCCCGAAAAAGCGGGCTCCTGGACCCTGCTCGTCCGCATTCCCGGCTGGGCCCAGGGCCGGCCGATTCCCAGCGATCTATACACGTATACGGGCGAAACCGCGGAAAAACCGGTCCTCAAGATCAACGGCCGGGCCGTGGCCTTTGAACTGCGCAAGGGCTATGCGCCCATCTCCCGCGCCTGGAAGAGCGGCGACGTCGTCGACGTAAGCCTGCCCATGCCCGTACGGCGCGTCCAGGCCCATCCCAACATCAAGGACGACGTCGGCCGCGTGGCCATCGAGCGCGGCCCGCTGGTTTATTGCGCCGAATGGAAAGACAACGACGGCACGTCGACCAACCTCGTACTCGAAGACAAAGCCGCCCTGACCGCCGCGGCCCAACCTTCAACACTCGGCGGGATTACCGTGATCACGGGAGCGGCCACGGCCTATCGCCAAAAGGGAGGTGCGGTCGAATCCGAGCCGCGTCCGCTCGTCTTGATTCCGTACTTCGCCTGGGCCCACCGCGGCAAGGGCGAGATGGCCGTCTGGCTCGCCCGGGACAAAACCAAGGCCCGGCCGACGCCCGAGCCGACGATCGCTTCCCAGGCCAAGGTCAGCGCTTCGCCCGGCTTGAAACAGCCGGACGGCGTCCATAACCTGTTCGATCCCGCCGCCTCGAACGATCAGGGCGCGGGCTGGTCCGACTGGTGGCCGAAGAAAGGGACGGCCGAGTGGATCGAATATGATTTCGGCGCCGCGGTGGCGCTGGCGGAAACGTCCGTCTATTGGTTTGACGACACAGGCGAGGGCGAATGCCGAGTGCCGGCATCGTGGAAGGCGTTCTATAAAGACGGCCTGACGTGGGTCCCCGTGGATGCCGCCGGACCCTTCGGCGTGGAGAAGGACCGCTACAACACCGTGCGCTTCAAGCCGGTCAAAACGTCCGGCCTGCGGATCGAGATCAAGCTGCGGGAGAAGTTTTCCGGCGGCGTGCTCGAGTGGAAGGTAAAATAGAAAAGGCTCGGAGCATGCGGGGAAAACGAGCGCGAGTCGATCCAATAAGGTCGGCGGGTCCTGCCTGCTCCGGCGCCCCGAATTCCGCTCGCTCCACCCATCCCCCAGTGGGTCCCTTCCGCGAGCGGAATCCGGGTGCATCCGTCGCGTCACCCGCCAAGTTTTTAAGTCTGATTCGCGTTCGCGGGCGTTTTACCCCGTACGCTCCTCGCGTTAGGGAAGAAGGAGCGCCGAAAAATCTTATAAAGGGTATTTTTGCGTCACCGGCGCAGCCTCATCTGCCGATAAAAACTGTTTTTACTCCGCATGGCCCTCATTTTGGAAGTCAAATCAGCGGGGGCGAATGAGGCGAGCGAAGCCGGCCGCGCTGAAAATCCGATACCCCGAAATGGGGGTCTGCGGCCTGCCCTGCCGGCTGTGCGCGATGTACCACGTCGACGGTTCCAGCCGCTGCCGCGGCTGCAAGAGCCCCGGCCGGATGGAAGCGGGTTGCCCGTTCCATACCTGCGCACTCGAGCGCCGGGGCGTCGAATTCTGCGGCGATTGTCCCGACCGCGAACCATGCGCGCGTTGGACGAAATTCCGCGAGCGGCGCGCCAAAATGGACACCGTCGTGTGCTCCCAGACGCTCGAGTCGGATCTGGAATGGACCGAGCGCAAAGGGCTGGCCGCCTACGACCAGCTCCAGAAGGAACGCCTGCGGCTCCTGAACAAAATGCTGGCCGAGTTCAATGAAGGCCGCTCCAAGGGATATTACTGCATCGCCGCGTCGGTGCTGGACCTCGGGGGACTGAAAAAAATCCTGATCGAGGCGGAAAAGCGCGGCAAAGGATTGGCCCTCAAGGAACGCTCCGCGGTTCTGCATGCGCTTCTGGACGCCCGGGCCGATAAAAAGGGATTCGAGCTCAGGCGGCGCCGATGACATCTCCGCGTCACCCGCGTTGCCGATTTTTCGTCCTCGGGAAGGGAGAACAGGAAATGAAGAACCATCGATTCGGAATTTTAATCTTCGCTGGGGCCGCGATCTTGGTTTTTTCTTCGGCCTTTCAATCGTCCCAGCCTGGGCCGGGCGCCCCTAAGAATAATCTGCCGAACGCCTCGTTTGAAGAAGCGGCGAACGGCCTCCCTGTCGGATGGACGAAAGCCGACTGGCGGGCCAAGGGTGAATTCTTCCTGGATGAGGGAATCGCCCATTCCGGGAAGCGCAGCGCCCGTATTTCTTCCGCGTTTGGCGCGGACTCTTCCTGGCAGGCCGTCGCCCCCGTCCTGCCCTTCGCCAAATACCGGTTGAGCGGCTGGATCAAGACGCAGGGCCTCGAGGCCGGCGAGAGCAAAGGCGCGCTGTTCAATCTCCACTTTCTCGACATCATGACGCCCGCGGTGAAGGGGACGCAGGATTGGACCCGCGTCGAGGTCGTCTTTGAGACCGGCCTGAACGATGCCGTTTCGGTCAACTGCCTGTTCGGCGGTTGGGGCAAGGCCAAGGGCACGGCCTGGTTCGACGACATCGCCTTGGAGCTTCTCTCGGCCAAGACGCTCAAGCCGCAGGCGATCGTGGATGCGGCCCAGGCGCTGGCCCCGATTTCCAAATACATCTACGGACAATTCATCGAACACCTCGGCCGATGCATCTACCAGGGCATCTGGGCCGAGATGCTCGAGGACCGCAAGTTCTACTATCCCGTCGGCGATAAGGAGTCGCCGTGGAAGGCGGTCGGCGACGCGGCCGACGTCCGCATGAACCCGGTCCTGCCCTATGTCGGCAAGCACGCGCCGGAGATCCGCATGAAGGGCGACGGAACTCCTTCCGGGCTCGTTCAGCATGATCTGGCCGTTCTCGCCGGCCGAAAGTATATCGGCCGTATCATCCTGGCCGGAGACCCGGGCGCGGTTCCGGTCAATGTAAGCCTGGTCTGGGGCGAAGGAGCCGCCGAGCGGCAGACGGTCGGCATCCGCGATTTCACGGCCGATTATAAAACGTTCCCGCTGGCCTTTACGGCCGGAGGCGCGAGCGACCGGGCGCGGATCGAGATCGTCAGCCGGGGCCGGGAAGCGTTTCGGGTGGGCACGCTCTCCATCATGCCCGCGGACAATGTCGACGGCTTTCGCCGTGACGTCTTGAACGTCCTCAAGGAGCTCAATTCGCCCATCTATCGCTGGCCGGGCGGCAACTTTGTCAGCGGCTACGATTGGAAGGAAGGGTTGGGCGATCCCGACCGGCGCCCGCCGCGGAAGAACCCGGCTTGGCGAGGCCTCGAGCACAACGACGTCGGCATCCACGAATTCATGCGCTTCTGCGAGATCGTCGGGACCGAGCCCTACGTCACCGTCAACAGCGGCCAGGGCAGCGAGACGATGGCCGCCGACGAGGTCGAGTACGCCAACGGGCCGGAGGATTCGCCGATGGGAAAATGGCGGGCCCGCAACGGGCGGCGCGCGCCCTGGGCGGTGAAATTCTGGTCGATCGGCAACGAGATGTACGGCGACTGGCAGCTCGGCCACATGCCCCTGGTGGACTACACGAAAAAGCACAACCGCTTCGCCCAGGCCATGCGGGCCAAAGACCCGGCCATCAAACTGGTCGGCGTCGGCGCGGCGGGCAAGTGGAGCGAGGGGATGCTCCGCGACTGCGCCAAGGCCATGAATTACCTGAGTGAGCATTTCTACGCCGGCTCGATGCCCGGACTCCTCGGCCACGTCGGCCAGATGCCGCGCCAGATCAAGCGCATCGCCGACGCTCACCGGAAATACCGCGAAACGATCCCCGGCCTCAAGGATGCCGGTATTCTCGTCGCGCTGGATGAGTGGAATTACTGGTACGGGCCGGATATTTACGGGGAAATCGGGACGCAGTATTTCCTCAAGGACGCGTTGGGCGTCGCCGCCGGCCTGCACGAGTATTTCCGCAACAGCGATCTTTATTTCATGGCCAACTACGCCCAGACCGTCAACGTCATCGGGGCCATCAAGACGAACAAGACGACGGCCGTGTTCGACACCACCGGCCTGGTCCTGGAGCTTTACCGGAACCATTACGGAACGGTCCCGGTCAAGATCGGCGGGGCGCCCGAGCCGCTCGACATCGCCGCGGCTTGGAAGGACGGGCGCAAGGTCCTGACCGTGGCCGTCGTCAACCCGACGAAAACGGCCGTGACGTTCCCGCTTGTGATCAAGGGGGCGAACGCGGCGGGGAAGGCCAAGCTGTATTTGATCACCGGAAAAGACGAGATGGCCTGCAATGTGCCGGGCCAAGAGCCGGGCGTGACGATCATCGAGAAAAACGGCGCGCCCTTCGGCCGGACGCTGACCGTCCCGCCGCTGAGCGTCTCGCTCTACGAGGTTCCCGTAAGGTAACGCTTCGCCCCGGCGGACTCGGATCGGGCTTAGGGCAAGCCGGGTAAAAACGCGCGTGTTTTCCCCGGCGAGGAAAACGCGCTCTGACGCTCCTCCTCGCTCTTCCCGCAAGAGCGGGAAACCGTGCCCGCTGCGTCGTCGCACGGGTTTTCCCCCAGCTCGCCCCTCGCCCGTCCGATCGTTTCATTTTTCCCCGCGTATCAACCTTATAAATCCCTTGAGCATTTGAGCATTTGTTGAGCGGAGGGGCCGGACGTGCTATCCTATTGCGCTTTATCATGCCGACATCCGACGCCCGCACGCCGACGCTGAGCCGGCGCCGGATTCTGCGCTTTTGGCTCCCGCTCGAGGCCACCTGGCTGATGATGGCCTTCGAAGGGCCGTTTCTGGCGGCGGTCATCGCCCGCCTGCCCGGACCCACGGAAAACCTGGCCGCCTTCGGCGTCGCCACGGCCTTGGCCTGGATCGTCGAGTCGCCCATCATCATGATGCTGTCGGCTTCCAACGCCCTATGCCGCGACCGGGTCGCTTATCATAAGCTGCGGCGCTTCTCCTTCACCCTGAACGGGATTGTTACGGCGGTCATGATCGCGCTGATCACCCCGCCGGTCTTCAGCGTCGTCGTCCGCGGGATCATCGGCCTTCCGCCCGATGTGGCCGTTCTGGCCGGCCGGTCCATGATCTTCCTGGCCCTCTGGCCGGCGGCCATCGGATTCCGACGTTTTTACCAGGGCATCCTTATCCGCAACGGGCGTCCGCAGGCGGTGACCTGGGGGACGGTCATCCGCCTTTCGACGATGACCGTGACCGGCCTCCTGCTGGCCCTGGTCGCCAAGCTTCCCGGCGCCAGTGTCGGGGCCGGGGCCATGGGCGCGGGAGTTCTGGCCGAGGGTACGGCGAGCTGGGCCATGGCCCGCTCCACCCTGCGCGGCCTGAGCCGCCAGCCCGATGAGGCCTGCGCTTTCGGCCGCGGCCTGACGAAGGCTCAGATCCGCCGTTTCTATGCCCCGCTGGCCCTGACGTCGTTCCTTTCCTTCTTCATCAATCCGCTGACGTCCTTCTTCATGGCCCGCGGCCGGTATCCGCTCGAGTCTCTCGCCGTCCTGCCCGTGATCATCGGACTGGCCTTTGTCTTCCGCACGGCCGGCATTTCCCTTCAGGAAGTCGTCATTGCCTTGATCGGCGACACAACCGAACACCGCCCCGCCTTGGCCCGCTTCAGCAAGCAGGTGGCGGGGATATCCACGCTGGCCCTGGCGGCCGTCGTCTTCACGCCCCTGGCCGCGTTCTGGTATCACACCGTTTCGGGGCTCTCGTCCGAGTTGAGCGCCTTCGCCCTCCTGCCCGGCGCGCTGCTCGTTCTTCTGCCCCTGCTCGAGACGACCCAATCCTATCAGCGGGCCGTCCTGGTCAAATCGCATCGGACCGGCCCGATCGGGACGGCCGTGGCCGTCCAGCTCGCCTTGACCACGGCCGCCTTCGTCTTGACCGTCTTCGTCTTCCGCATGTCCGGCGCGCCGACGATCGGAATCGCTTTGACCGCCGGCTATATCGCCGGCAACGTGGTCCTCTACGTCCTGCGCGGCAAGCGCTGGATTCTGCGGGCCGCCTAGCCCGACGGCTTGCCTTCCACTTTTTTGTGGTAATATGAAAAATTGGAAGCCGGGGCCCGTCCGGCCGGAAGGAGCCCGCATGAAGAAATCCATCTTCCCCATCATCAAGATCATCATCCTGACGATCGCCATCGTCATCGCCGGGTATCTGGTGCTGAATGGGGAAGAGACCAAGAAGGCCGACAGCGGCAGGGGCCCCGGGCTTAGCCCGGGGATCAGCTTCCGCAGTCCTCGCCCGTGCATTGAAACCACGGGCGAGGATTATCCCATCAAGCCCGTGCCCTTCACCCAGGTCCATGTCGACGACGCCTTCTGGGCGCCGAAGATGGAAACGAACCGCACCGTCACGGTGCCGTTCGCTCTGGACAAGAACGAGGAGACCGGCCGCGTGGATAACTTCCGCAAGGCCGCCGGCCTGATGAAAGGGACTTTCCAAGGCAAGCGTTACAACGACTCGGACATCTTCAAAGTCATGGAGGGCGCGTCCTACACGCTCATGCTCCATCCCGATCCGGGGCTCAAAAAGAGGCTGGACGACCTGATCGGCATCATCGGCCAGGCCCAAGAGGCGGACGGGTACATCTATACGAACCGGACGATCGATCCGAAAAACCCGGCGCCCGGCGCGGGGAAGGAGCGCTGGTCAAACCTGCGCGTTAGTCATGAATTCTACAACGTCGGGCACATGTATGAGGCGGCCGTGGCTCATTTCCTGGCCACGGGGGAGAGGAGCTTCCTCTCCGTCGCCGCCAAGAACGCCGATCTTCTCGTCCGCACCTTCGGCCCCGGAAAAAAGCGGGCCTTCCCCGGCCACCAGGAGATCGAGGTCGGCCTGTCCAAGCTTTTCCGCGCGACGGGCAAGCGCGCTTATCTCGATCTGGCCAAGTTCTTCCTCGACGAGCGCGGACATTACTTTCAGGGCGAGCGCCACGCGGCCGATGATCCGTTCGCCGTTTACGACTCGGACGAGTATATGCAGAACCACAAGCCGGTCCTGGAACAGGACGAGGCCGTCGGCCATGCCGTCCGGGCCATGTATATGTATGCCGGCATGGCCGACGTCGCCGCCCTCGGCGGCTACCCTGAGTACGTCAAGGCCATCGACCGTCTTTGGGGCGACGTCGTCGGCCGGAAGATGTACATCACCGGGGGCGTGGGATCGCGGGGCGGGACGGAGGGCTTCGGCGACGCCTACGAGCTGCCCAACCGGACGGCCTATACCGAAACATGCGCCTCCGTCGGCAACGCCCTGTGGCAGCATCGGCTCTTTCTCCTCCACGGCGAGTCGAAATATGCGGACGTACTCGAACGGGTCATGTACAACGGCCTGATCTCGGGCGTCTCGCTCGACGGCATGGCTTTCTTCTATCAGAACCCGCTCGAATTCAACGGCAAGACGCGGCTCTATCAGGGACAGGTCGTGCGCGCGCCTTGGTTCGAGGTCTCCTGCTGCCCGCCCAATATCGCGCGCTTCCTGCCGTCCGTCCCCGGCTATGTTTACGCCGTGAAAGACGACTCACTTTACGTCAACCTGTTCATGGCCAATACGGCGGCCGTGGAAATCGCCGGCATGAAAGCGGCCCTGAAGCAGGAAACGCGCTATCCCTGGGATGGCGCCGTGAAGATCGCGGTCGATCCCCAGCGGGAAAAGATTTTCACTCTGGCCGTCCGCATTCCCGGCTGGGCCCGGAACGAGCCCGTCCCCACGGACCTCTACCGCTTCGCCGACGCGAACGACGAAAAACCGTCGCTCAGGATCAACGGCGCGGGCGCGGCCATCGACCTCAAGAACGGCTATGCCATGATCCGCCGGGCCTGGAAGAAAGGCGACGTCGTCGAGCTCAATCTGCCTATGCCCATGCGCCGGGTCATCGCCCACGCGTCCGTCCAGGCCGACGCCGGCCGGATCGCCGTCCAGCGCGGCCCGCTCGTTTACTGCGCCGAGGGGATCGACAACGGCGACCGGGCCATCTCCCTGGTCATCCCCGAAAACACGGTCTTCCAGCCGGAGTTCCGACCCGATTTCCTCAAGGGCGTCGTCGTCCTTAAGGGCGAGGCCGCCGGCCGAGAGATCGTTCTGATTCCCTATTATTCCTGGGCCAACCGCGGCCCCGGCGAAATGCAGGTCTGGTTCAAGCAAAAGTAAATAATAAAGGGGGGCAGGTTTTGCAGTCCTCCCATTCGGTAGAATGGGAGGGCACAATACTGTGCCCCCCATTTACTACGGGGAGCAGTAAATATGTTACATAATCCTTACTGCTCCCCGAGTACTAGCCGGGCGACAAAGACATCCGGGGTCAACTATATTCCGCCCGGCTTAGTATTTAGCCGAGGGCGAAACGCGGAGGCTTGAATATGAAAACAACTCTGACTCGAAGGGATTTCTTGCGGGCGAGCGCGGCCGGCGGCGCGGGCGCCTTGGCGGCATTTCCGCTTCTGGCGCGTCCCCTGGCGGAGGCGGCGAAATCCCCATCCGGCGTCTGCCTGACCATCTGCAATCATTGGAGCTACATCGGCATCGGCTGGCAGCTGGGGATCGAGTCATGCGTCCTCTCAGCGACCGACGCCATGGAGATGGCCGATCGGCCCCCCCACGTGAAAACCTGCATCAACCTCGACGCCTGCGCTTACGAATTCATGGCCGAGAAATTCCCCGAGGTTGCGGAACGCCTGAAGACACATCTGGCGGCCGGAAAGGTCGAGCTCATCGGCGGAACCTACGGCCAGCCGATGGGCACGACGATCAGCGGCGAATCGAACATCCGCCAGATCGTCGTCGGGCGCGAAGTGATCCGCCGGGCGCTGGGTTACTCCATGGCCACGTTCCTCGAGGAGGAGGAATTCACCCATCCCCAGATCCCGCAGATCGCCGCCCTGGCCGGGTTCCAATATGCCAGCCTGGCCCAGCTCGACACCTGGGGCCGGGCCGGGTGTCCGCGCCTGGACGTCAACACCCTGCGCTGGCAGGGGATCGACGGAACGGCCATCCCCTGCGTGCCCAAGAATGCCCTGTTCGGGTACGCGCCCGACCTGAAGAAGCTGGCCGCCTCGCCCGAGTTCCAGGAGCTGACCGCCTTGGGCAAGCCGCTCATTTTCGCTTGGGAAGAGTTCGGCTGGGAATCGCCGGAGAAGCCGGCCTACCTCACTGCCCCGGAGCGCTATCGCGCCCTGGAGCAGGTGGAGTTCGTCACCCTCAAGGAATATCTTGACAAGTATGGCGCCCAGGGGAAGGAGAGCGTTTATCTGCCCATGGATGCCTGGAACAAATCGCTCACCTGGGGCCTGGGCGGGGACCAGATCCGCATCCTCGACCGCAAGGTGGACGCCCTGCTCCTGGCGGCTGAGCTGTTCGACGCGATCGCTGCGGCCCACGGATACACTTCACAGACCGGCGCGCTCGAAAAAGCCTGGCGGGATCTGCTGGCCTCGCAGAGCCACGACGTCGGCCTGTGCGAATATTCGCGCTGGCAGGGCGACCGCATGGCCCCCTTCGACCGCATCGAGGATCTGCACAATTTCACTTGGGGCGCGCTCGGGTACAACCACGTGGATGCCGCCCGCCAACAGGGCCAGGCCGTTCTCGATGGGGCGCTGAATTATCTCGGGAGCCGCGCCGACACGGCGACGAACCGGCCGGGAGAATCCCTGGCGGCCGTGGTTTTCAATCCGCACACCTGGGCGAGGACCGATCTTGTTTCGACCGGCCGGATCTATCCCTTGCCGCCGAAAATCCGCGACGTCATGGTGCGGGACCGTACGGGCCGCATAGTTCCTTCGCAGCTGGCCAAGACGGACAAAGACGCCGACGGGAATCTGGACATGGCCGAAGTGACTTTTCTGGCCAAGGACGTTCCGGCGGCGGGCTATGATTCCTTCTTTTTGCAGTTCGCGGCCGAGGCGGTCCCCGCGGCGCCCACCGCGCTGCGTTTCGACGAATCGAAGCTCACTCTGGAAAACGAATTCGTCCGCGTCCGCCTGGACCCGAAGACCGGCGGCATCGCCGGACTGGCGGCCAAAGCGGCAGGCGGGGAGATGCTCGACCCGATGAAAGGAGTGTTTCCCCGCTTTACGGGACGGCCGACCCAAAGCCTTTCGACGCGGCCCAATCCTCCGGCCCAGTTTGACAGCGCCGAATCGCAGGCCCCCATCGACTGGCTGGCCCGCGGTCCGCTGTGGGCCACGGTCCGCGCCCAGCACTCCTGGAAGTATCTCAAGTTCGAAACGCGGATCACTTTGGCAGCCGGCCTTCCGTATGTCGAGGTGACCGTCCGTGTCCTGGCCCAAGTCCCGCCCCAAGCCGACGTCAATCCGCCGGATATCATGGAAGGATATTGGCTTTCCTTCGTTCCGGGTTTTCCCGTTCTCAAAGTCATGCGCGATTTCCCTTACGGCGCCGAGGAGACCAAGAAGCCTGCCTTCCACGCCCTGACCTATGTCGACCTGCTCGGCCGGAACCAGGGCTTGCTCGTCCTTCATGCCGGCACGCAATTCTTCAAGAAAGACGAAGCCGGGCGGATCTCCAACCTGGTCATGCGCGAATGGGAATCGCATTTCACCGGGGAATTCGGCTGGCCGGTTTATGCCGAATACCGCTACGGCCTCTGGCCGCACGGCACCTTGAACAACGCCGATCGCCTCCATGCCGCGGCGGCCTTCGCCCGCCCGCTGGCCTGCGTCCAGAGGAAGCCGAAGCCCGGAGATTGGCCGTCGTCGAAGGGCTTCATGAACGGGGCGTCCCATGGATTGGAAGTCACGGCCTTCCGCAAGAAACCCGGGAGCGGATATGAACTCCGTGCCGTTGAAACCGAAGGCCGCAGCACCCGCGCCGAGGTGGCCATCGACCTGCCGCTGAAGCGGGCGGTCCGGACCGACCTGCTGGGGAATCGTACAGCCGACGCCGCTTTGCGCAGCGGCCAATTGGAGATCTCCGCCGAGCCATGGAAGATCCTCACCTTCCACTTGGAATGATGGAGATTATCGGACTTCCACCTCGACGGTGAAGAACTTGAAATCCTTGTAGACGACATTCGTCTCTGAACGGACGAAGGCCCGGCCGCGTTCGTTGATGTAGGCCTCCTCCACGGAGAGCTTGCTGGGGAACCGGATCCCGTTCTTCTCAGCCCGAAACTCCGTGCGCAGAGTCAGTCGGAGTTTGCCCTTGATCTTCTCTTCGCGCTGGGCGAAGATCTCGGCCCGTTCGGCCGGTTTCTGCGTCCACTCGATCTTGAGGATCTCGACCGTTTCCGGATCGATCCAGGCTTTGCCGGAAAGACAGAAGGGATCGGGATCGTCCAACCCGGGCTTGGCCTCGATGACCAAGACCGGCCGCTTTTCGAATTTGTCCGTCCCGACGATGCGGAAACTATATCGGCGTTGCGAGAGTGTGGAAAAGAGATTGGCCGAACCGAACAGGGCATTTCGCCAGGCGATGCTGGTGGTCATGAGCGGAGCATCGGGCTCGTTGAATTTCTTTCCATTCAGCTCGATCAGCGTCCGCGTCTCCCGTAAGACGCGGTTCGCCCGAACGTATTGATAGTCGTAAATGAACGTATTCTTGGCCGGGCGAACTTTGCGGTAAACCAAGTTGGTAGCCCACCCGCC
>Ga0315279_10005574_pt1 | contig 16266 bp, 15 predicted proteins | sample YL17G06_20_MG_FD_203694 | JGI IMG/M metagenome (GOLD analysis project Ga0315279, IMG submission 203694) | Sediment microbial communities from Yellowstone Lake, YNP, Wyoming, USA - YL17G06_20 | ecosystem: Environmental > Aquatic > Freshwater > Lake > Sediment | place: USA: Wyoming | collected...
CGAACAATTGCTGCCCAAACATATCCATGCGGTCACTGCCCGAGGGTTCGAACTCAAAGTCGCTCTTTTCGTGGTGGCTTGCAGTATCAACTACCTGGTTAGGTAGCAACTTGGGTTAATTAAGGAAAAATCGTGAATTGGTGTGTCATGCTGAAGGAGCGTTCTATGCGACTGAAGCACCTCCATCCACGAGTCTCGGGAGATCCTTCACCGAAGTGCGATGTACTTTCGCACTCGTTCTGGGTGACATTCTCCGGCATAGTGTACCCTTGGCTCGGTAACAAATAAGGAGCGTGTGCTTTGCAAGCCTTTGACTATGTATCCGCTCACAGTGTTGAGCAGGTGGTTTCTCTGTTAAGCCTGCATGGGGAGCATGCCCGCGTTCTGAACGGCGGCACCGATCTCATCGTTCAGCTGCGTGGGGGAGCGCGACGGGCTTCACTATTGGTGGATATCAAGCCCATCCCTGTAGTAAACCAGCTTACTTATGATCCCTCCCTGGGATTGTCGATCGGCGCAGCTGTACCGTGCTGGAGCCTGTGCAGCCACCCTGCGGTCATAGAACATTATCCGGGCCTGGTGGATGCCGCCTCGTTGATCGGCGGGGTGCAGATCCAGAGCCGCGCCACCGTCGGCGGGAACCTGTGCAACGCTTCTCCGGCAGCCGACAGCATCCCCGCGCTGATCGTCCACCAGGCGGTCTGCGTGATTGCCGGCCCGCGGGGATTGCAGGAGCTGGCGGTCGAAGATTTCTGCCTGGCCCCGGGCCAGAACGCCCTCCAGCCGGGCGAGTTCCTGGTGGCTCTGCGGCTTCCACCTCCGCAAGCCGGTTTTGGAGCCGGGTACCTGCGCTTCACCCCGCGCACTGAGATGGATATCGCTGTAGCAGGGGCGGGCGCGGCAGTAGTGCTCCAGGCGGGAGGAACAACCTTCGAGTCAGCCCGTATCGCCCTGGGCGCGGTGGCCCCCACCCCGCTGTTCGTGCCCGAGGCTGGAGATGCCTTGCGAGGCCAGCCCGTCTCCGCAGAGGTACTTTTGCGGGCCGCGCAGATCGCCCAGCAGGCGGCCCAGCCCATCACGGATATGCGCGGGACGAGTGCCCAACGCAAGCATCTGTGCCTGGTATTGGCGCGGCGAGCGCTGGAACGCGCCGTAGAGCGGGCAAAAGGAAATTTGAAGAGCGGTTGAAGCCGCTGCTACATATAAGGTAGGTAGTAACGGCTTTAGCCGTTGGCATCTTGAAGAGCGGCTAAAGCCGCCACTACAAACGAATCATTCAAGGAATTAAGCCATGCCTTCGAAAGTTCAAGTACAAGCCCAGATAAATGGTACTCCGGTCTCCTTCGTCTGCGAATCCAGGCAGAGCCTGTTGGAAGTCCTGCGAGATGAATTGGACCTCACCGGCACCAAGGTGGCCTGTGAAAGTGGCAACTGCGGCGCCTGCACGGTCATCCTGGACGGCCTGCCGGTCAATTCTTGCCTGGTGCTGGCGGTTGAGATCGAAGGCAAGTCCGTCACTACCATCGAGGGGATTGCACCCGCCGACGGGCTGCACATCCTGCAGCAGAAATTCCTGGAACACAACGCCCTGCAGTGCGGCATTTGCACGCCTGGGTTTATTGTCTCTGCCAAAGCGCTGCTCGACCGCTACCCCAACCCGACCGAGCAGCAAGTGCGCTACGGACTGGCGGGCAACCTATGCCGCTGTACGGGTTATGACAAGATCGTGCGGGCTGTGCTGGACGCCGCTGCCTGCCTGCGTGATCAGGATTAATCCTGGAGTTTTCGATGATACTCAATATGCGGAAGGCCCCGAAAACTGATAGATTGAACGTGCGGAGTACGTTCAATCTATCAGTTTTCGGTATATTTGGCAATTTTAGGTTGATTTGGACAGTATTACTGTCCAAATCAACCTAAAATTGCCATTCTTTCTTCATGGGAAAAATATGGCCATAAATAATTCATCCCCCGAGAATCCAACGGCACCGTTCCGCGTGATCGGTACGCGGCCGGTGCGGCCAGACGATACGCTGAAGGTGACCGGGCAGGCGATCTACGGCGTGGATGTGCAGCTTCCCGATATGCTCTACGGGGCCGTGCTGCGCAGCCCGCATGCCCATGCCCGCATCCTTTCGATCGACACTCGCCAGGCGCTGGCGCTGGAAGGCGTGCGTGCGGTCATCACCGCCGCTGACCTCCCCGACCTGAGCGAGAAGATCGCCGAAACGGGGGAGTGGGAGGACTCGCTGCGCGATCAAATCGATAACATCCTGGCGCGGGATAAAGTCCTGTATTACGGGCATGCCGTGGCGGCGGTCGCTGCCGCCAGCGCTCATATCGCCGCCGAAGCCCTCGAATTGATCCAGGTGGCTTATGAGGTGCTGCCGCCTGTGCTGGAGGTGCAGCAGGCCATGGCGGAGGGCGCTCCCATCCTGCATGCCGGCCTGCGCACGGATGAGGAGGGCGTAAAGGGCGACCGCCCAACTAACATTGCCAGCCATATGCAGACCCTGCACGGAGATCCTGCCAAGGGATTCGCCCAGGCCAAGGGGATCGTTGAGCGGGAATTCCATACCTCTGCCGTCCACCAGGGTTACCTGGAGCCGAACAATGCCACCGCCCTGTATGCCGCCAACGGGCAGATCACCATCTGGTGCAGCACGCAGGGCTCTTTCTCCGCCCGCGACAGCACAGCCGAAATCCTGCAGATCCCTGCTTCTCGCATCCGCGTGATCCCGCAGGAGATCGGCGGTGGCTTTGGCGGCAAGAACCGCGTGTACCTGGAGCCCCTGGCGGCCCTGCTCTCGCAGAAAAGTGGGCACAAACCGGTCAAAATGGTGATGCACCATCACGAAGTGCTGGCTGCCACCGGGCCGGCGGCGGCCTCCTGGATCCGCGTGAAGATGGGTGCGGGCCACGATGGGCGGATTACCGCTGCCACTGCCAGCATAGCTTTTGCCGCCGGAGCCTTCCCCGGCTCGACCGTGGGTGTGGCCATGGGTACTATCCTGGGTCACTACCGTATTGAAAACCTGCAGATCGATGGTTACGATGTGGTCACCAACACCTCCTGGTCGTCTTCTTACCGCGGCCTGGGCGCTACCAACGCCGCCTTCGCCTCGGAGTCGGTGGTGGACGAGTTGTGTGAGAAGCTGGGCATGGACCCGATCGAGTTCCGCCTGATCAATGGCGTGCGCGAGGGCGACCCGCGCTCGAACGGGCACCCGTATGCTCGCATCGGATTCCTGGAGACGCTGGAAGCTGCCCGGGCGCACCCACACTACGCCAGCCCACTCACCGGCCCGCACCAGGGACGGGGGGTGGCTGCGGGTTACTGGGGCAATGCCGGGGGGCGGTCCACCGCCTCCGCCAGCATCAACTCGGACGGCTCTGTCAATCTGGTGACCGGCTCGGTAGACCTCTCCGGCACGCGCATGACCCTGGCGATGCAATTAGCCGAGACGCTGGGTATCTCTGCCGAGGATGTCAAGGCCAGCATGGGAGATACCGATTCGATTGGTTTTACAGACGGGAGCTGGGGCAGCCGGACGACCTTCGCTACCGGCTGGGCGGTGTACGAGCTGGGCCAGAACCTGATCCGCCTGCTTTGTCAAAGGGCCGCCGACCACTGGCAGGTGCCTGCCGATCAGGTCTGCTTCGAAGGCGGCGTTTTCACCATCGGAGACCAGAAGCTGGCCTTCAAGGAGCTGGCTGCTCAGCTCAACGAGCACATCCCCGTGATGGCCAGCGCGGCGGTAAATCCATGGAGTACGGGGCCGGCTTTTGCCACCCATATCGTGGATGTGGAAGTCGATCCGGAGACCGGAGGGGTAAAAATCCTGCGCTACACCGCTGTGCAGGATGCCGGCAAGGCCATTCACCCGGCCTACGTGGAGGGCCAGATGCAGGGCGGCACGGCCCAGGGTATTGGCTGGGCGCTCAATGAAGAATATATTTACGATGAAGCTGGCAGGATGCTCAACGCCAGCTACCTCGATTACCGCATCCCCACCTGTTCGGACCTGCCCCCCATCGATACGGTGATCGTGGAAGTACCCAACCCGGGGCACCCCTACGGCGTGCGCGGGGTGGGCGAGATGTCGATCGTGCCGCCGCCTGCCGCGCTGGCAAACGCCATCCACGCCGCCACGGGTCTGCGGTTGTCCCACCTGCCCATGTCCCCGGCGCGTATTTTAGAAGCGTATGATGCATCGGAATGATTTTCTCATTGGTAAAGCCCCTGCGGAAATTTTGGGACGAATTTGGTTGTAGGGGCGGGTCCAGAACCCGCCCCTACCCGAATTATCCCTGAAAGGAATAATCATGCCTGTTGTATGGATTCCCTCCCTGCTGCGCCCGTTAGTGGGCGGGCAGGAGACGGTTACCGTGGAGGGTGAAACAGTCGGGCAGGTGATGGCGAACCTGGAGCAGCACTACCCGGGCATCCGCACCCGCTTCTTCCAGGGTGATCGCCTGCGTCCCAACCTGTCCCTGCTTGTGGATGGGGAACTGAGCACCCGCGGCCTGCTGCAGAAGGTGAGGGAGGACAGCGAGATACGGTTTATTCCAGCGATTCATGGTGGAAGTGTAGGGGCGAAGCATCCGGCATGGTTACCATGAATGAATCGTGCGCATTGCGCCGGATGCTTCGCCCCTACCCGCGAGCAGTATAGATTGGAGTCTTCCAAATGCTGGACCGAATCGATGAATTAAAAACGATGCTCGCTCAAAAACGCCGCGCTGGCGGCGCTGAACCGGGGCCCTTCCACTGGTATTACCTGGAAGGCTTCGTGGCCGCTCTCGACGAGCCCTTCGAAATCCGCGAAGCCAAGGCGCGCCTGCATTTCTACCGGAATGTTCCGATCACCATCCAGCCGGGTGAATTTATCGTCGGGCAGGTGGATTGGAATGAGCCGCTGATCTGCTTCGTATCGAACACCCGCATTCAGACGGAGGTACTCGACCGGATCCAGAGAAGTGAATTGGCCGAGGTGGAGAAGCGCAAGATTACAGAATGGGTGGAGGCTGTGCGCCCGTTCTGCTTCGCCCCATGGCCTCACCTGACCGAAGAGGAGCGGCTGGTGCAGGAAAGCCACCTGGCGCCCTCCACCTTCTTCAACGGTCACATCGTGCCCGCCTACGGGTACGTTCTCCAGCGCGGCCTGGGCGGGGTGATGGAAGATATCCAGCGCTACCGCGACCGTCGCCTGACGGATGTGGAGCGCAATTTCTACGATGCCATGCAGATCACCGTCGAGGGCCTGTCGGCCTACATTACCCGCTACGCCGACCTGGCTGGAGAGCTGCTGGAGCAGTCTGCCTCCGGCTACGATCGATCGCAGCTTGAGCACATCCAGTCCGCCTGCCGCAAGCTTGCCTGGCAGCCCGCCGAGAACTTCCCCGAGGCGCTGCAGATGACCTGGTTCCTGATGTGTTTTGTGGATTATGACAGCTTCGGTCGTCTCGATCAGTACCTGCTGCCGTATTATGAAGCCAGCCGGGCGCAGGGCCTGAGCGAAGAAGAGGCCCTGCTGTGGATGAAATATACCTGGATCAAGATTGAAGAATGCGGGGCGATCCTGAACATGACCATTGGCGGTCGGCGGTCGGATGGCAACGCGCTTGCCGCAAGCGCCAGTGCCGTTAATCCGCTTACTTATTTGGCCATGCAGGCCACGCGTGAGATGGGTTTCCGCAGCCCCAACCTCTCGCTGCGCCTGCGGGCGGGCGATCCCGATACACTCTGGCAGGCAGCCCACCAGACGCTGTCCACCGGGCAGGGCCTGCCTGCCCTGTACAACGAAGACCTGATCGTCGCCATGCTGGTGGAGCTAGGCTATCCCGAAAACGAGGCCATGGACTACAGCCTGGCGGGCTGCAGCCAGGTAATCCTGCCCGGGCGCAGCAACTTCGCCTGCGATGTGGGCTGCTACAATTTGGCCAAAGCGCTGGAGCTGGCCCTGCATGATGGCTTTGACATCCTGCTGGGGGTGCAGGTCGGGCCGCACACCGGCGCGCTCGCCACGATCGACAGCTACACGCGGCTGGAGCAAGCTTACGACCGGCAGATGCGTTTCATGACCCGCGTGGGGGTGGCGATCAATGACAAGGACATGTTCCTGCGCCAGAAAGAAGGCGCCTGCGTGCGCTCGCTGCTGACCATGGATTGCCTGGAACGCGGGCGCGGCATTTTCCACGGGGGCGCCAGGTTCTATAATATCGAGAATGAGGCATGCGGGGTCACCAATGCCGCCAATGCCCTGTATGCGCTGAAGACGTTGGTGTTCGAGGAAGGTGTTATCTCTCTGGAGCGCCTGATGGAGGTATTAGACGCGGACTGGGAAGGGCAGGAGGCGCTGCGCCTGCGCTTCAAGAACAAGCCCGCCAAGTTCGGCAATAACCACACCGAGGTGGATGCCATCCGCGCCCGTATTGCCTCCGATTGGTACCACGAGATCCAGCAGTATCCCGCCGTGCTGGGCGGCTTCCACTGGCCGGGTGAAGTGGTTTTCGTCTACCACGAAGCACACGGGTCGCATACCGCCGCCTCCGCCGATGGGCGCAGGGCGCGTGAGCCGCTGGCCAACTCCGCCGGAGCGACCTCCGGCACAGACATTTCCGGCCCGACAGCCCTGATGCACAGTATGTGGAAGATCCCCCAGGAGCAGTGCCGCACCTGCTGCGTGCTCAACCTGCGCTTCTCCAAGAAGGTTTGGACAGGCGCCCCGCAGGCCTTGCAGAACCTGATGCAGACCTACTTCTCCGGCGGCGGCTACCAGATGCAGGTGAACCTGGTCAGCCGCGACGATCTGCTGGCGGCGCGCCAGCACCCGGAACAGTACGCCGATCTGATCGTGCGCGTGGGCGGGTTCTCCGATTATTACGTGCGTCTGCCCGCCAGCCTGCAAGATGAAATATTAGCTCGTACCGAGCACGAAGTGTAGAGAAATGTTCTCCCTGGCAGAAAGACGGCGATTTTAGTGGGATGAAACGGTAAAACCGTTTCATCCCACTAAAATCGCTTTTTCCCCAAAAATGAAGAAATGGCGGGTATTTGCCCGCCATTTCTTCATTTTTGGGGCTCTCTATTGTACTGTTTTTGCCGTTCGCGCATCGCCTGCATGATCGCCGCCGACTGGCGCGCTGAAGCCAGGTTATCGCGCGGCTGGCAGCCCGCCTGCACGGCATCGAAGAAAGCCTCGTCTTCACTATAAAAACCGTTGAGGATGTAACTTTCGCTGCTTCCTGCAAGCTGCGCCCCGCTGATCTCCTCAACCAGACGGTTCTCCTGGTAGCGGCGCAGCCAGCCCGGCGCATCCAACCCGTTGCTGCACGCCAGCTCGAAAGCCTGACCGGTGCAGTAGACCGTGACGCGTTCCACGTTCATCCCGCTGTCGGGGTAGATGCCGAGGCGCACTGCCGTTCCGCAGACCATCTCGCCATCCAGCATGTAGCTGGTCACTGGCTGTCCGGATACCTCATGGGTAGGATAACGGAAGCGTACTTCGCCGTAGTCGCTGTCGAGCAGGAAACGCGCCATGTCGACGGCATGCACCGCGGTGGTGGTGAAATCCGCCTCCAGCCGCCGGTAGCGCGCCATTACGATCTCCAGTGCCTGCACAGACTGACCGGTGATGTATTTCTTACACTCGGCTACCAGCGGCATGAAGCGCCGGTTGAAAGCCACCTGGTGGATAGCGCCTGACTGGCGCGCGGCCGCGAGTAATCTATCGACTTCTACGACAGATATTCCAGGGGGCTTTTCGCACAGCAGCGGGTAACCCTGCTCGAGGATCGCACAACCCATGGAGCACACCGCCTTGGGCGGCACGTTCAGGCACACCGCATCTGGTTTTTCATCCTGCAGCATCTCCTGGTAATGCGTATAGGCGTGCAGGAAACCGAAGCGTTCGCCGAAGGCGGCAGCCCTTTGGGCATCCAGATCGCAGCAGGCGATTAACTCCACGCCGGGGTGGGTCCCGGCATACCGGGTGTAAGCCGGGCCGTGGCAGTCCATAGAGACCCACCCGCAGCCGATCACCGCGATTTTGAAGGTCATAATTCTTTCACCAGAAATCCCGAAAACTGCGGGATTGGACGGGCATACGCTCGTCTAATCCCCCAGTTTTCGGATGATATGGAAATATGATGCTGAATTGGGAAGCGAAACTTCCCAATTCAGCATCATATTTCCGTTTTTTCCCCATTACGTAGGAATGGCCTTCAGGAATGCGCGCAGCGCCTCCATGTAGGCCGTGTAATTCCCAAAGCGGATATGGTGGCCAACCCCGGCGATGTGGACAAAGGTGATGCGGCTGTTCAATTCTTTCACCCTGGCTTCCACCTCGGGGGTAACGATCCCACCTTTTTCTACATCGGCGGTGAACACCAGCGTCGGGCAGGCGATTTTCTCTACCGTCTCCAGCCAATCATCGCCCTCAATGTGTAGAATGGAAAGGATATCCGGGTCCAGCCGTTTCTTGGCCGAGCACCAGGTCAGCATCACCATCTCCGGCCAGGTAGGGTGCTCGTTGTGGCATTGCTCCAAGAGCTCTTTCATGGAATGGGTGGTGATATTACGCATCAATTCCGCCATGGGGTGCTCATCGTCCGCATCGGTTGGGCTACTGTCGGACTGCTCTGGCAGCCACCAGGGCGGGTCTTCCAGGAACAGCGCCCGTACCAGCTCCGGGTAACTCACACCGAGCTGGAAGGCGACCATGGCGCCCATCGAGTGGCCTCCCACGATGGGGCGCTTCAAGCCCAGGCCCCGGATGATGCCAGCCAGGTCGGAGGCCATATCCACCGGCTCGCCCGGGCGCACGCGCTCAGAGAACCCATGCCCGCGGGCATCCGGCAGGATCACATCGTACTCGGCTTCGAGTTCGGCGGCGGTCGGCTGCCAGCACAGGCCGTCGTCCGAAAAGCCGTGTGCCAGCACCAGGGGCGGCTTGCTTCCATCTCCAGTGCGGTAGAAGTGCAACCGCGCCCCGTTGACCGTCAATTCATTTCGTTTCCAGTGAGGCAGCATGAGTGAGTCCTTTCTTGATATCGATTTCCCATCTTATTTCCCTGGTAGTTCTAAAATCCGGTGAGTTTAAGTGGATAAGGGTATCCTACTACCAAAGGGTGTGCCGCGCAAGTAGGGGCGGACACCCCATCCCCCTGTTCGCCCCTGAACCCTCTACAGGGGGAAGAATACTCTCCTACGAAAGAAGGAAAGAAATATACGCTACAGCCGGATGCGGAGGCGAGTTTAGGCGGGTATAAATGACATTACGACATCTTTACCCGGCGACAGGACTTTATGATGATCAAAATATTTCTAGTGGACGATCAACCGTCCATAAGGAAAGGGCTGCAAATGCAAATGGCACTGGAAAGCGATTTCCTGGTCGTAGGGGAGACCGGCGATGGTCTCTCCGCGCTCAGGCGCATTGCAGAGCTGGAGCCGGATGTGGTGATCCTGGATATCGATATGCCCGGTATGGATGGCTTTGATATCCTGCAGGCCTTGCGCCAGATGGAGATCGGTAGTCCGGTCATCGTCCTGAGTATCCAGGCTGACCCGGTGTCCCGCCAGCGGGCCTTTGACCTTGGTGCAGCTGATTTTATCGAGAAACAGGCCGGCGGTACCGAATTATTTGCCGCCATCCGGCAGGTTGCTGGATGGTCGTAGCTGTCCGGATCGAGGAGGTAGCTCATTGATGGCAGACGCGCTTGTTTCCACCTTTCATGACTCACGGTTCCCGGTGGATGAAAACGGATTGGTTGGTGCAGCAAAAAATGGGGATCTGAATGCCTTTAACCAACTGGTGTTGAGTAACCAAAACCTGGTGTACCATCACATATCTTCCATTGTGCGAGATGATCAATTGGCCGATGATATCTCCCAGATCACCTTTATCAAGGCTTACCAAGGTCTGTCTCAATACCGGAATGGATCCTTTCGCGCCTGGCTGCTACGAATAGCGACCAATGCCTGTTACGATGAGCTTCGCCGCCAGAAGCGCCAGCAGACCCTGCCTCTCAACCCTGTGAATACAGAAGAAGATGAAAACGAATCCCCTGAATGGCTGCTGGACACCAGCTTATCTGTCGAGCAGAGGGTCGAACAGAGTGAGTTGGGTGATTGGCTAAAAAGGCACCTGGATCAGATCCCCGAAGAGTTCCGCACTACGTTGATCCTGGTCGACGTGCTGGGGCTGGATTATACCGAGGCCTCCCAGGCGCTGTCGATCCCGATGGGAACGGTGAAAAGCCGCCTGGCACGCGGGCGCGTCCGTATGCACGAGCATCTGAAAGCCTCCCCAGAATATCAGTATTTATCGTAACTGCTCATCTGCCTTGAAAAAGATCCCGAAAATAGGTGAATTGGCGGGCATTGGCCCGCCAATTCACCTATTTTCGGATCAGTTACCCCCTGCGGGACCTCATGCCCTTGGCGCGGCGCGGGCGTTTCGGTCTGCCGGCGCGCTGCGGTGCGGGCGCAGCATCTTCGGAGGCTGGCGGCACCAGCGGGGCGTAGAAAGTTTCATGGTAGAAATCATCCAGCAGCATGGCTAACAGGCCGGTTTCTTCGCTGTGCTCGCCTTCTGCTGCCCCCAGACTGCGCGCCAGCGGTAAAAAACGCTGCATGCGTTCGGTCTGCAGCTTATCGCGGCTGCGCAAGCGCGCTTCCAGCAGGGTGATGATGCGTTCGGCGACGATCCGCTCCACGTCTTCATCGCTGGGCAGGGGACGTTCCTGCAGGTTGATGGCGAAGCGTTTACCGATGCGCTGCAGGGCGGCGCGCTCCATGCCGGTCACCAGCGAGATGGCTGTGCCGCTTCCTCCCGCCCGTCCGGTCCGCCCGGCGCGGTGGATGTAGGCTTCGGGGTCTTCGGGCGGCTCGTACTGGATCACGTGCGAAAGCTCGGGCAGGTCGATGCCGCGCGCCGCTACATCCGTCGCCACCAGGAAGCGCAGCGTTCCCTTGCGCACCCGCGCCATTACTTTTTCACGCGCCTCCTGCGACAGGTCGGAGGACAGCTGGTCAGCGTCGTAACCAAAGCGCTGCAGCACCACGGTCACGTAATCCACGCGCACTTTGGTGTTGCAGAAGATCAACGCCGAAGGCGGGTTCTCAGCTTCGATGATGCGCACCAGGCTGCGGTCCTTGTCCATACCGTGCACCAGGTAATAGACATGCTCAACTTCGGTCACGTGGATGTGATCGCTGCTCAGGTTCAAAAATCCAGCTTTATGCAGAAATTGGTCTGCCAGGCGGATGACCTGAGGTGGAAAGGTGGCCGAGAACATGAAGGTGCTGACGCGCCGTTCGGGCAGGTAAGACTGCACGCGCACCATATCGGGGTAGAAGCCCATGGAGAGCATGCGATCGGCCTCGTCAAAGATCAAAAAGCTCAGGTGCTCGAGCGATAGCGAGCGCCGCAGCAGGTGATCGAGGATACGCCCAGGCGTACCGATCACCAGGTGGGCGCCGGCTTTGAGGGCCGCCAGCTGCGGGCCGTAACCCACTCCGCCGTAGACCGCCAGGCTACGCACGCCGGTGGCATGGCCCAACGCTTCGGCCTCAGCCGTCACCTGCACAGCCAGCTCACGCGTGGGCATCAGCACCAGCGCCTGGGTGACCGGCTGGAGCGGGTTGACCTGGTCCAGGATCGGCAGCAGGTAGGCGCCGGTTTTACCGCTGCCGGTGCGCGATTGGATCATCATATCCCGGCGGGCGAACAGGTAGGGCATGGCCTGGGCCTGCACCGGCATCAACTCGGTCCAACCGGCCGCGATCGCCCCTTGACGCAGATTTTCGGGCAGATCGGCTAGGGTGGCTTGCGGAAGTACTTCCGTGTGTTTTTCGGGTTCGTTGTTCATTGGGGTTTCATTTTGCATAAGATGATTCTACTCTAAAAATCCGTACAATTTGCAACCGCATATCCCAGGTACAGGGTCCAGGTTACGGGTGTCAACTCGAAAACCAGGTCCTGGCGTTGATCGACTCCTGCAGCCTTCATTCCCGCAAATGTGCCCCGGTCTACGGTGAACCCAATCCTTTCAAGCTGGCGCTGCAATTCCACGGGGCGGATGAAATTGGCAGGGTCATGCGCCCCGCGAGGCAGAGCTTTCAAGATATTTTCTGCTAACGTGATGACGATAAAACGGGATAGCCAGTTGCGATTGACGGTATCGAAGAAGAAAATCCCTCGAGGGCGAATCACACGATGAACCTCGATCAGCACCTTTTCCACATCTTGGACGTGTTCGAGCACATCCACACATACCACCCGATCGACGGCGTTCGAGTCAAGAGGAATAGCTTCTCCAACCCCTGCACGGTAAAGGATATCCAATCCTTGGGACCGGGCATGTTTATGGGCAGCCTCCAGGGAAGCCACGCTCGGATCAATGCCGGTCACATGCGCTCCTCGCCGGGCTAAAGCTTCCGCCATGAATCCACCACCGCAGCCCAAATCGAGAACCTCTATTCCCCTCCAGTCTGGAGCTGTGCGGTCAAAGTATGCCAGGCGAACGGGGACCTGGTTGGCAAGCAAGCGCATGAACCTCTGTGAGCCGTCCCACCAGGCCTGCGCATTATCCTCATAGATGGATTGGTCGTTGCGTTCCATGTCCATGAAAGATTATAACCCCCAATTCCAGGCAGGAACTTCTCCCTGGAGGTCGCTCTTTAATGAGGTGGCTCCACTTTCTTCATACTTCAGGATCACGCCAGCCTCGCCCCTGGTTATAATTGCTCCACCATGATCACATTTCACAGGAGGATACCCCTTATGGAAAATATCTTGGAGTGGGCGCACTCGGTACTCACCACCACCCCCATCCGCTGGGAGAACATAGCCCATACCTTGCCCGCGGAACTGCTCACCCGCCCGCCCGTCGCTGGCGAATGGTCTGCGCTGGAGTGCTTGCAGCACCACCCACTCTGGCAGGAGATTGACCAGGCCAGTGAGCGATACCAGGAAGTGCCGTATACCCGTCTTGCCGCCAAGAACCGGGTGAATACCGGCTACATCGATCTGCTGTATCGCAGCGCGGATGGCTGGCAGATTGTAGATTTTAAGACCGACTTGCTACGCATTCTACCCCTTATGGAACCATTTTTCCAATGCCTAAGATGGCTCGATGGCAACCCTGGATAAGCGAAACTATCAGTCAACTTCATGCCATCTTACCCACTCTCTATGATGAAGAAGGGCTCATATGTACTTTCAGTGGAGACCTCCAGGCTACGGTAAAGTGTCAGGATAACGGTCGGCTTAGCCTGGAAAAAGTAACCTTTGAGGCCTGGCAGGCGATCGTGCTCCCACGCCAGTGGGACGATCCTCAAAAGGAAGACCCATATCCAGATAAAGCGCTTCTCGATTTTGCATACCGGATTTCAAAAGCAACAACCACATGGGAAAATATCCTGGTTTATCTGGTAAATGGTAAAACACGAGTATGATGAATACGGACATTAAGCCGATCATTGCTGGCAGTTTTGTTTCTGGCGAAGGGAATCTAGATTGTCTTGAGACGAAGAAGAGGAGACTGAAACATTCTTAAAAATATCCATGCCTTGTGGGCCAGGCTGCGTGACATCCTGTGGCCCTCGCGACCAATGGAGCCCCCACAACTCACCCCACGGGTGAGTTTGATCCTTCTCGATCCGCTCATCCCCTCCAAAGGCGGCAAGCGTCTGTCGCGGGTGTTACAGTGGAATGATCCGCTCGAGTTGATCGGAAAATTCATCGCCGACCTGGCCGAGGTCAGTTATGGCTGTGTCGACTACCAGATTAGCGAGCAGATCGTGGTAGATAGCTTTCCCCTCATGGAAGATGGCTTTTACTATTCCGACGAGGAGTATCTGCGCTGTTGGCGTGCCCAAGATGGATTCCACAAGCCCGATCGGATTAATTATCACCGTCTGTTGGCCGCTCATAACCTTTTCGAAAAAGTCCAGCGCGGCTTTATTGACGAAGTTTGGGTGATGGCTGCTCCCTATATGGGCATGTACGAATCTCGCATGGCCGGGCCAGGTGCTTTTTGGTGCAATGCGCCGCCCTTGGAGGGCGTCGAGGGCGCTGGCCGCCGTTTCGTCATCATGGCACTTAGCTACGAGCGTAGCGTTGGCGAGATGCTCGAAAGTTACGGCCACCGCGCTGAATCCATGATGGAACAGGTCTTCCGCGCCATACCCGAAAACAGTAGCCAAAACTTATGGAAGCTTTTCATCCGCCATGAGAAGACTCACCCGGGGCACGCCGAGGTTGGCACTATTCATTTTGCTCCAAACAGCCGGCACGATTATGATTGGGGTAACCCAGCCGAAGTGATGAGTCACAGCCATGCCTGGCTCTCCTTCCCTGACCTTTCACAACCGCCGCGGCTTGAAACCTGCACCGAATGGGGAAATGGCGACACCCGGGCGCACCATCTATGGTGGTATCACCATCTGCCGCACGTGGGTGGCCAGTTCAACAGGGTTTCTAACAATTGGTGGCTCTATATAGTGGACCCCAATACAGTAAAGTGATGGCAGTCTGAGTGTTATTGCAGTTCCCCGGCGCCTGAATAGCTACTTCTGTTTCAGCCTGGGCACATCTTTGGCCGATATTACCAAGGAATTTTTCGTCATCCAATGGATATAACCCACTTTCCGCACCCATTTCTACCAAATCTCGTGAATATCAAGATGTATTGGTGAGTGATAAAGTCAAACTCACCATTCTCGCATCACACTGTCGTGCGAGTATCCATCAAACAGGACAAGAATTTGTCGTTGGCGATATCTGCCCTCCCATCTGTCATGTGCTGTGACAGTGCATATATCCGGCAGTATACGTATTATCCAACGGCGCCCTGCTGGATATTGGTTCAGAACGAGGGTATTGGTTTGAGATGCGCTGCCCCGATAACGGCAGGGTGCTTATTAAAGGCGAAAGAAAAGAATTGGGGGGCTAAACCTCTCTTAGCTCATGCCTAAACACCTGTTATTCTCTATTTCTGCCTGAAGCAGGTGCGGAAGGTGGGGTTTGGCTCACCTGCCGCCGGTTCTTCCAAGACAGTTAATCCATTTTAACCCCAATTCTCGCAAACCGCCGCTGCGTACCCACGCCGAAGGCGGTCAGGTGGAGCCGGTGTTAGGCGCGCTATATCTTCTCAGGGCCACTAGCTGCTCTGCAAGTGGCGTAAAATCCAGGTCGTTCTCTCGTTTGACAATTTCCACCCATTCTTGCGGCAACGTGTCAGGGTTTCTCGCCGCCACTATGCCCCCAGCCATAGACGCGATCGAATCCGCATCTCCTCCCGCATTGACCGCCGCTAATATGGCGTCCTTGGCACTGTCATACAACATGACCAAAGCTAACGCAAAGGTGGCACCCTCCCACGCCGGAAAACCAGGGTTCAGCCCGTTCCTCCTCGACCCACTTTTTCCTTTTCCGACATTTTTGCGTACCCACTGTAATCTTCGGGCTACGTCAGGACACAAATCGTCTTCTCCTAAATGATTCCCCAAAGTAGCCCCTTCAATTGCGGCTTCCAAGATAATTCTTTTATCATAACCTTCAAGGGCAGCAGAATAAGCAACCGCAACTGCACACGCGGCTGAGAGAGCAGAGCGAGTATTGTGAGTGCAACTGCACGCCTGTTCGACATCACTGATTATGTGCTTCATATGAGCAGTAGAATGTAGCATCCCGATAGGTGCAACACGTATCGGCGCTCCATTGCCTGACTGTGTAGCTCTTTCACCAGATTCCGCCTTTGTCCTGAACTCATCCCAGCCAGGCCAACCTTTGATTGGTTGCTCAAGAATTCTTCTGATGATGTCACCCGCATCAACCTTGCCGCAAGAAATGATTGACTCGGCGATCAGGAGAGTGAATCTTGTGTCGTCCGTAACCTCAGCGTAAGCCCAAACGGTGGAACTATGGGGTTGTTGTGGAGATAAGAAAGTCTCCACGCGACCTCCGTACCTAAGCCCGATCTCCGGTGGCCAATATCCTTCGGTCATTTTACCTAGTGCATCGCCTACGGCGATTCCGGCAAGGGCTGCATGGCAGCGTTCAACAAGCTTCATTTGTGCAAAATTACTTTTAAGTCGCGCACCGTACCCGCCAGTCAGGTGCACGCTGTGTTAGCCAGTATATAATACGTTTGATGTGAATTCACTTAAGATTCCACGAATTCAAAAGTCTGCACATTTACATTGAAATCGGACAACAACAAATGCCGTAAGAGGTGACTGGTCATCTTGGAAAT
>Ga0315279_10005575_pt1 | contig 16265 bp, 17 predicted proteins | sample YL17G06_20_MG_FD_203694 | JGI IMG/M metagenome (GOLD analysis project Ga0315279, IMG submission 203694) | Sediment microbial communities from Yellowstone Lake, YNP, Wyoming, USA - YL17G06_20 | ecosystem: Environmental > Aquatic > Freshwater > Lake > Sediment | place: USA: Wyoming | collected...
CGGGAGAATCCCCTGTACCTGCCTCAGTCGAAGATCTACCTGGGCTGCTGCGCGCTGGGCCCCTGCCTGGTGACCTCGGATGAGATCGGGGATCCCTACGGGCTGCAGATCCGGTGCAGCATCATCTGGGGCGGAAAAACGGTCTTCTCGGAGGCGGCCAACACCTCGCAGTTCCATCGCCGGCTGGAAGACCTGGTATCCTGGCTGCTCAAGGACAACATCATCCCGGCGGGAACCGTCCTGAGTACGGGCACGGGGATCACGGTCCCGAACGATCTCAACCTGCGGGACGGGGATCAGGTGGACATTGAGATCCAGGGGATCGGCCGGCTGAGTAATCCGGTGCGGCAACTCAAAACCCGACAGGGACAGGGACAGGGACAGGGGGAGGGCAATTTGGCAACCGGGCAGTCTGGCAACCCGGAGTGCCCGGGACCTCGATTCCTAATTGCCTGATTGCCAGGTTGCCTAGTTGCCAGGCGAGCTGCGACCGAGCGGCGAGCAATCAGCGGCCGGGTTGGAAGCGCTGTATGTCGGCCCACTTGCCGGTATCGGCGCTGAAGCCGATGGCGCGGCGCTGGGTGAGGACCGTGGCCAGGTTTCCCTCGACCTTGAAGTTCTCCAGCGTCTCGTCCTCCCTCACGCGGATCTCGTGTGTGGCGTTGAGGACGGCGCTGAAGCCGATGGCGCGCAGGGACGTGACGACGGCCGCCACATTCCCATCCGCCCCCCGCTGGAGGATCCGCTCGCCCGCGTCCAGCCGGACAGAAGTCCACACGCCTCCTTGGACGCTGAAGAACAAGATCTCGCGTGGAATGACGTAGAGCGCCACATTTCTCAGCGTCTCATCCGCGGCGATGGCGGGGGGGATGAAGACCCCTGCCAGGATGGCCAGAATCAGGACGCACCGCGCGATTCGCCGGATCGGAAAGATGCCGCGGACGACCGGAGGGAGACGGCGGATCATCTGCGAATCACTCGGCGCGCCCGGACCCCAACCCGGACGCCTTTCCGCGCCATGTCCTTGGCCTCTCGCCTGGCGAGACCCTGGAGCCACTCGCCCAGCAAGGCGTAGATGGGCAGGTCCATCACTCCGGATCGGTCCGGCAGGCAGAGGCCGTGGCGCGTGACGTCGTCCTTCCCGGTGACCCGTCGCGTCCACAGGACATCCGCCTCCATGCGTAACGGCCCGACGCCGGTCCGGATCTCGATGGCCACGCGAGTGTGCGGCGGCAAGCGGATGGGGAGATCCACGGCGAGCCCGCCGCCGCTGACGTTGGCCGTGCGTCCGCGCCACGCGCGCGGGGCGCGCCCGGTCAGCCGCGTGCAGCGGACCGGGAGACTGACGGCGAAGCGCGAATGGTGCCGGTCCGCGAAGGCGGCAGCCGGCCGGGGTGTTTTCCGTGGGACGGCGTTGGACGTGCCCGGTGCGCGGCTCACGACCGTGCCTCCTCGAGGGATTCCTCCAGGCATCTTCCCTGCAAGAGCGACGCGACGGCAACCGGACCGTGCATCCTCACACCCCCTCCCGCCAGGTGTAGAAAAATCGGTCGCGCCTGGAATTGTGTAGTCCATTTCCCTGGCAATGTCAATACGCCCGGGAGTCCGGCGTGCGTCCGGGAAAGACCTTGACGTATTTGCCGGGGGCATCTAGATTCAGGATACACGCTGACGGGGGATGTGGGCGGAAACCATGTCTCCCGACGATGGACCGTATCCTCTGATCGTGCGGGAGGGGACGGGACGCTGGCGGAACGGAACTGCGGATCTCATCCGGGACGCTCCGGACGCTCTCCGCGGGAGCGAGTGGTGGGGAGGATGTCCATCCGGTTCCGGGGTGGCGCCCGCAGGCGGCTCGCGCAGAGAGGAGGGCAGCGAATGCGCAGGATCTGGATGGTCGTCGTCGCGCTCGCGGGGGTCGTCCTGGTGACCGATGCGCGCGCGGACACGGTCTATCTCACCAACGGCCAGAGCATCTGGGGACGCGAGGCGTACGAGGAGGGCGACTCGGTCGTGATCGTGCGTCCCGGCGGGGATCAGAGGATCCCGAAGTCGCAGGTGAACAGGATCGAGCGGACTCAATCGACGCTCCCGCCGTTCTACTCATCGCCTGAGACCGCGCCGGCGGGAGAGCCGCCCGCGCGTGGCGTCGGACCAGCCGGCGCACCCGGCCAGGCCGGCGTGCCGGCTCCGCCGGCTGGGCAGGGAGGCGAAGCCTCCCCTCCACCGCCCCCCGGGGGAGCGACAACCCAGCTTCCACCGCCACCTCCGCCCCCATCTCCCGGCAGGTAGGGACCCCCCGATTCGATCTCCGGCCGGGGAAGAGGCGCGATGTCCCATGCGATCGGCGCGCGGGTGTCACCCCAGGCTGCCAAACGAAATGCGGGCCGCAGGAAACCCTGCGGCCCGCATTCACCGCTCACACATTGAAGCGCACCATGATGACATCCCCGTCGGCCACGCGGTAATCCCGGCCCTCGACCCGGAGGATGCCCTTCTTCTTGGCGGTCGCCAGGGAACCGGCGGCCTCCAGCTCCGCGTAATTGATCACCTCGGCCCGGATGAATCCCCGCTCCATATCGCTGTGGATCGCTGCCGCGGCCTTGAGCGCGGTGGCGCCTGCGGGAATGGTCCAGGCGCGGGTCTCCTCGCCGCCTTCGCCGGTATAGAAGGTGACGAGGCCCAGGAGATCGTAACACGCCGTGAGCACCGCGGCGAAGCCGCCCGCCTGGAGGCCGAGATCCTTGCGGAACGCCTCCGCGTCTTCGGGCGGCAGCTGCGCAACCTCCAGCTCCACCTTGGCGCAGAGCGGGAGCACGGCGACGCCCTTCCCCCCCAGGGCGCGCTGCAGCCGCTCCTGGGTCGGGCTTGGCTTGCCCAGCTTTCCTTCCGCGATGTTGAGGAGGAGCAGCATGGGCTTGTCCGTGAGGAGGGCGAATCCCCGTAGGACCTTCCGATCGTCCTCGCTGAGATCAAGATCGCGGATGGGTTTCTCTTCCACCAGCCAGGCGCGGCACCGTTTGAGGAGGTCCAGCTCCTTGACGGCCTCTTCTTTCTTGATCTTCTTGATGTCCGCCTCCAACCGGCCGATGCGCTTGTCCACGGTATCCAGGTCTGCCAGCAGAAGCTCCGTGTTCACGAGGACGGCGTCGCGCGCCGCGTCCACCTTCCCCTCAACATGGGCGACGCCCGGATCGTCGAAGTCGCGCAGGACGTGCACCAAGGCATCCACCAGGCGCATCTGGGCCAGGTAATGGCTCCCCAGTCCTTCGCCCTTCCCCGTGCCTCGGGTCAGGGCCACGAAGTCCACGAACTCCAGGATGGCGTGCGTGACCTTCTTGGTTTTGAACATCGTGGAGGCCAGCCGCTCCAGCCGCGGGTCGGGCACCTTTACGACGGCCACGGACGGCTCGTTGGCGCCGTGGTGGCTGACGTGGCCCCCGCCCGCCGCGCAGAGCAGGTCGAACAGCGTCGTCTTTCCCGTCGCCGGCAAGCCGATGATCCCAATGTGCATGATGGCAGCCCCTGGGGACAGCGAGAATTGTCGGGCCGGATTGTCCCAGTGGGTCTCGCGAGTGTCAAGCTGGTTCTGGCAAAGGGAAGCTGAAACGACAGGACCTTAGAGGGAGAAGGTTGGCAGAACATAGCACAACGATGCACAGAGACGCAACCCCCGCGCAACTAGTGAGGGAACACGTGAAGACGGAAAGGCGCGCAGCGGCCTTCCTCGAGGCCTACATGGGTAGCCGCTGCAAAGAGATCGTGGCAGGAAGGCGGCATCCTGCGCGTGTGGCACCGGAAAGAACGATGCTCCGCGAGAACTGTCTGGCGTTCCGCGCAGCGGGGGTTTTCAGCGGCAGATTTCCCAGTCTGATGCCCGACCCTATACCTGGGTAGCCACCCGAGAGAGATCGTGGAGAACTCCCGGCCTGGACGCTGTCCTAGGCGGGAAAAAATGGGCATCCTGAGCCGGTCACGGATCCGCATGGCAGCGAAAGGAGGTGGGAACTGATGAACACACATCCCCCGACACCCGCCGCCCCCTGGTGGACGGAGCCGGCGTGGTGCGTCACACCTTGGACGTGCCCGAGATGCGGCCGGACGTGGCCCAGGACGCCGGAGGTGGGGGAACCGTGTCAGGAGTGCGGGTATCGGGAGACGGGCGACTGAACCATGCAACTCACAACCAGGCGTGAGCCTAAGGAGGGGATCATGAGGACGCTGGAGGAGCTTGAGAGCGCGTGTGCACAACTTCGGGAGACGACCAAGAAACTCTGGAGCAAGACCCGGCTCCTCGAGCTGGCCTTGCGGGGGATGTACCAGAAGACCAGCGAGGACGTGAAGGGTTGGGCAATCACGGAGGCGGAGATCGAACCAGCATGCGAGCTAGCCGGGGAGGTGGAGCGGTTGGCCGGGGACGCATTCAGTTTCGTTGAGGACTTCACCAGCCAGCCTCGCATCATCCTCCCGGAGGAGGCATCGGAAGTGAGCTGCGTGAAGTAGACCAACGACGGTGCAAGGACTGAGACGAAACGCCCCCGCGTCAGCGTCACCTGACCGGGGGCTTGGCCCACAATCCCAACCCACGAAGGAGGAAAGTCATGAGCAAGAACACTGTAGCGAAGATCGTACCGAAAGGCAAGCCCCAGCCCCCCAAACCACAGCCGGAGTCCATGCCCACCAGGATGGAGCACGCGGAGCGGACCACCATCTTCGTGGACTACACGAACGCCGATGACAAAGACCCACTGCGCGTCGTGGTGGCGGCCCAGAAGACCGCCCGGGCCCTCCACCTTGCCATCGAGGGGCTCTACGTGGAAACGGAGCACACCACACTCGATTCGGAAGACATTGATCTCCTGAGTGAAATGGCGGTCGGCGTCCTGCTCTGTTGCGACCAGGCCAAGAAGCTGGTCGCCGAGGGCCAAGTTGCAGCCGCGCCGGCCAGGGCGGCGTGAGGAGGCTGACCAAGAAGCAAGGACCCCCGCACGGATAGAACCCGCCAGGGGCGTGGCTCAGGACCCAACCCGGGAAGGAGGAAACGATGGACACGAAGAAGGCTTCCCCGAATGCCGACCCGATCGGCATCGCCGAGTCCCTGGGTCTCAAACTCGACCTCCTTGACTTGGCGCTGACCGGTCTGAGCGTGAAGTGCGAGGCGAGCACCCCCGATTACCAGGAGGACATCCGGCCGATCCTGGAGCTGCTCTGGGATGCCAAGGACAAGAGCCGCGAGTTGGGGGACTACGTCCGCCGGGCCATCCGCAAGCACCGGCTGAGCAGCCCGAAGTCCGGGAAGGCCCGAGTCTCTGAAGCTCACGCACGCCTGAAGCCGGTGCCGACCCAGGCCGCGTGAGGCTACCCCAAGATCAACGCCGCGAAGAACCGAAGGGAGGAGACGATGGGAAGAAATGGCGGATCGAAGATCGCACGAGGCGAAGTCAAGAAGTCACCCGCGGAGCAGATTCAGTCCGACCTGTGTGACATCAAGCTGCTGGCGCTGGAATCGCAGTCCGTTCTCTGGCTCCTCGGCGAGCTGGCGTATGGGGACTTGGGCTATGTCGTCCATCACCCGAACGCCACGAGCGAACAGCGTGAACATGGGGGGTGGATCGAAGGGCTCTGCCGGGATCGCTTGGGGGAAAACATCGCCAAGATCCTGAAGAACACCGACGCGGGGAAAGCGCCGGACGCCCCTGGGAGAGCGAAGCTCATCTGGATCAAGTGAGCGTCTCGTGGGGAGGCTTCCCGCTTGACATCTCCGGGGATGTGCAGGTAGAAGGGTGAGTCGGCACGGCGGGCACCAGAGGACTCAACCCTTCCGTTGCCCGAGCAATCTCGCCCTGAGCCAATATGGATGGGGAGGATTTCCTTGGGGCAGTGTTTGGGGCAGGTTTTATCGGCAGTGAATATGGCTCCGGGAGGCTTCGTCTTTCCGGTCAGCGAGGCCCTGGGTTCGGCTGCCCGCCGTGCGCCCGGGGCTTCGCTGTTTCGTGGGGGAGGCATCGGTCATGGACAACTTCGGAAGTAAGATGAAGGCCCCCATCCACGGTCCCACATTGTCGGTCAAGCAGGCGGCCGAACGGCTCGAAGTGAAGGTCCGCACGATCGAGGATTGGCTCTACAAGCGGAAACTCGGTGCCTTTCGAGGTCGGCCCGTAAGGATTCCCCTGGTTGAAGTGGAACGCATCCTGACGGAACGATGGCAACCGGCCTCGGCGGTGTGGAAGAATTGAGGCGGGGTTCGAGCGGTTCCGGTGACGCACACAGATGGGGGCCGAGCATGGGAACGCTCACCATCAGAAAGGAGGAGCGTCATGCGAACGGCTTTTATGCTCCTGCTCATGGTCGCACTCATGCCTGGCTGCGGCCTCTATATGCAAATTCAAGAGGAGAAGCGACAGGAAGCAGCGAGGGCGAAGCGCGTAGGGATGGCCGCCGAAATGCGGGTGATCGGGGAAGAATTAAAGGCAGAATGGGCCCAGGGGCGTTACCGAAATCACGTGGAGGTATTCAGGGAGTTCGCGTCCCGAAGCCGAGCCCTCTACCAGCGATATGACGAACCGATGAGCCCAGTCGATTCGCTCTTCTTCTCCTATGGAATTGCCTTGGCAGCCCGAGTTGACAGGGGCGAAATCTCATCAGAGGAGGCACAGTACCTTCTCGACAAGATGGTTCTCGATGTGGAGGCAGAGCGCCAACGTCTCACGCTGCAGCAGCAGCTCGTGCAGGCACAGCGCGAGATGGCGGCTGCCCAAAACCAACTTTACTGGCAGCGGTGGTGGGATGGTTACTGGGCCCGCTGGCAGCAGATGTACCAACCGCGACTCCGCACGCCGATCCGCTGCAACGGCATGAACCTTGGCGGAGGCTTCTACACTGTGGATTGCTACTGAGACCTAATCCTGCCCACGGCTAGGCCGGCCAGCCGAAAGCCGCCTCCCGAGCGGTTGCCGTGGGTTCCCCTTCGGGCGCTCTGCATCAGGGAGGAGCATTGCAATCCCTGTCGGACTCAGACCGAGCTGAACTTCGCCAGGCAGCCATCGCCGAGCTGAGGCGGCGCGGCCTGCCGGTTGCGTACATCATCCACCTGACGGCGTACCTCAAAAACCCAGAGGCCAGCCGAGATCTGTTCGGGACTCCGCGGCCGTTCGAGTATCTGCCTGAGCACCAAGAACTCTATCAGCTAGCGACTCGGGGGCTCTCCATCGTTGAGATCGTCGAGCGGAAGTTCGTGTCCCCGTCGCTCTTCGAAAGGACAGTCTGTGTCAAACCGGGTGCCGCGCCGCAAGGTGGGCAAATCTTCAGACTACGAGACTTACCTAAGAACTGGCGGGAGAATCTCCATCCCAGCCTTGAGGAGTTTGCGCCGAAGATCAAGCGTATCCTTCGGAAGTTCGGGAAGGACCGGGTGAAGCGCTTCCGAAAGGCCAGGGATGCCGTCATCCAAGCTTACACTGCGCGTCGCCGAGAGGCGGGGGCAGACAACACGACCATCGAACGTGAACTGCGTCTGCTGATGCACGCCCTCATCCTCGCCCTCTCGGTGAGCAACACCATCGCCCACTATCCGAAGGGACACATCGACTCTATGACACCCTTCGAGCACTTCACCTGCCGCGCCAGTCATGGGGCAATGGTCTTGAAAGGCCGTGGCAGACTCGGCTGGAACTACTTCTGTCCGGTATGTGGATGGGAGCGAACAGCGAAAGCGTCCAAAGATGCTCTGGGCTTCGCTCGTGGCGTGAGGCAACGAACTGCACGCGAAGAAATCAGGCGGCGCTACCTTGCGGCGATTCGATGCCTCTGCGATCCACCCTACCCTTGGGAGGCTATCGGGTGGCTGTTGGAAGCTGAAGAGGTATCGTGGCCACAGAAGAAGGACAGCGATTCTCTGGAGCCTGCCGATGTGGACACCCTCGACCGACTTTCCCGCGAACATCAAGACGTTTTTCCAGACTCCGTAAAAAAACAGATCCGACGCGAAGCTCGCTACTGGAGCCTGCCGATTAGGTAAGACAACCCCTCTCAGTTCGCCCACGTCGCCCGTAACTCATCGAAAAACCCCAAAAAAAGTAGACGGGGCATCTCTCCGTGCATTCATTCGAACGGGGTAATACTCTCCCGCCATGAGGAGGTGTAACGTGGTGAGGATCAATGTACCCGTGGCAGTCGAAACTTGGAGACGTCTTCGGGATCTCGCGGAGCTGGAACGGACCCAAGGGCCGGCTTCGGTCTCTAGGGTTATTCGCAGAATCGTGGAAGCCCATTTAAAGCAGGAGCACACCGTTGAAGCGCGGCGTGCTTGATAGATTTCGCATTGCGATGCTCCGTTGGCGCCGGGCATGCGCCTGCACTAAGGAGGAGTGAGACGATGGCATCCCTTAGCGACATCTTCCGAGCCCTCGGATTTGGAACCGTATCGGGATTGGGTTCTGCTGAGGAGCAGCGGACCAACGCCATGAAGCAGGCGAATCTCGACCTGCAAAGAAAGAGATACGAGGAGGAGGCGGCCTGGCGCAAACAGCAGGTCGCGGAATCGGGGAAGGTCCACGAACTTGAATGGGGCTACGCCACTCCGGAGGAACTGGCACCCTACCTCCCATATCTCAAAGAGGCTGGGTTGCCCATTGCTGAGGGGAGTAGAATTCGCCGACGTGACATTCCCACCTTGACCACCCTTGCCGGCCAGACACTGACGAAGAAGGGTGATCTGGTGGACCTCAATGCGTTATACGAGATGGCAGGTCTTCCGGCGCCTACGCGAACCACGATAGTGCCCGGGCAGGCTCCGGGGGAATTCGGGACCTACGGGGAAACGCCGACAGAGATGCCGGTGGCGGTCACGCGGCCCGCCCCGCCGATGAAAGTGCCGGGCCAACGTTTGACCGAATACTCCAGTTTGATGCGGACCTTGCGGGAGTCCGCCGACAAGACCCAGAAGTCGAAGGACACCGCTGCGGCCAGAGGGATGCTTTCCAAGGGGCAGGCGTTGGAGACGATTCTTGCGGAGTTCCCATCGCTGACGGCCAAGGATGTGGCCGGATATGAGCCAGCGGCGCCGGAGCGCCCTGGACAGCCAATCGAAACGGAGGGTGGCGGATTCCAGAGATACAATCCAGTCACAGGTAGGATGGAGGAGATTCCAGGTGGTCGCAAATCCGCCCCCGCGGCCGAACGTGAGGCAGCCCGAAAGGACCGTGAGGCCCGGGCCAAGTTGACCGAGGAGTCAACGCGGCTACAGAACGAGATCAGGCAGGCGCGCCTCGATCAGATCGCCGCGGAGAAGGAAGCGGATCAGGTCGAGGAACTGATGGATGCTCAGAAACCCGTCAACGAAAAGGCGAAGGATAGGGCGGCAAAGAACCTGGAGGCGTCGGCCAAGGATTACCGGAGCCTCGCCGAGACCGGTGATCCCACCTCGCAGGACACCTACATGGCCTTGGCGGCGAAACTCCTAGTCCGTGCCGCGAAGATCAGGGCCTACAATCCGGGACAGCCAAAGGCTCCGACCGGGAAGGCCATGACCGGAAAAGACTACATCAAGAAACTTGAAGGGCGCTGATGAGTCCGCCGAATCTCCAGGAAATCGAGACCGACCCAGAATTCGAGGGGCTATCGTCGCTCGAGCAGGAGAAGGTGCGGCTCTGGTTCTTGCGGGGCCAAGTTCTCACCGACCCAGATTTCAAGGTTCTCTCCCCCCAGGATAAGGAACTCGTGGCTACCCGCGTCATGGCCACCGCCCAACCACCATCCTTTCTCGGATCGGAAATCTTGGCGCAAGTCCCCGCGTCTTTCGCCGAGAGCCTAAAGGCGGCCGCCACGATCACCACTCCGCAACCAACCCTCGAGCGAATGGCCCTAGAGTCCACGGGGCAAGTCCCAGAGCTCGCCCAGCCCCCGAACCTTCCTGCGATTCCAGCGATTCCTGCCGGGAAACCATCCGAAGCGCCCACTGAGGTCCCGATGGCCGACATTCGCCGAGAGGCGTTGCAGGCGTCCATCGGACAGGCCCTCGCCCAACCGGAGACTCCACCTCCAGACATTCACATGGGCACCGTTCCGGGTAGACAGACCCTGCTTGAGCAACTTCGGTCAAGGATGCGAGCCCAGACTTCTCCCGAGGACCTAAGCCGCATGGCAGTGGAGGAGACGGGGCAAATACCGGCGGTGGCTGGAGCACCAGCGGAGGGTGGAATCGCTAAGTTTCTTCGGGGGGCTGGTACTGCCGCCAAGGAGGCCTTCATAGAGCCGGCCAGGACCATGCGGGCCGCAAAACCCTTGGAGGCTATTGCCCACGAAGCGATGCTTCCCATATCCCTTCCGCTGTCCGCCCTGATCGGCGGCCTAGTGCAATCTGGAGTGATCACGCCGGAGACAGCGGAAGAAATCTCCAAATCGCTGACAGCCATCGCTCCACTTGTCGGCGCCCCTGAGACCGCGGCGGGCATCAGAGCATTGAGGTTGATCCGGCGAGAGCCAGGAGCGGCGGTACGGATGGCCGTCTCTCGGCAAACAACGTGGGAGCGGGCGGTCTCTGGCCTGTCCGAAGGAGAACGGCAGGGATTCACCCGTCTTGTTGATGCCCTCCAAGAGACTGCGGCTCGGGGGGCAACGGTCGGGGAACGGCAGGCAGCGCAGGGTGGCCTAGACCGGGTGCTGCAACGGTACGGACTGACGAGGGAGGATCTCCCGACACGACCGGCCGCAGAACCGCTGGCACCTGCAGCAGCAATTCCTGAACGTGCTGGCATAGAACCTCAGTCTCCCGCTGAAGCGCCTCGGCCCACGCCGGTAACTGGGGCGCCGAGGGAGACAGGCCCGGGAGCAGGCGAGCCGCCGGCAGTCCGTCCTGCTCCTGCGGTCCCACCAGGGGCGGCTCCTGTGGCAACTCCCGCGGGAGCTGCGGCACCAAGGCCCCCGACGGTTATGGAGAGGCTGCGACGTGAGCCGGGAACTAATCAGGCTCTCCGCACCCAGGCCGAGGCGCAGGTGGAGCAGAAAATTCGGGACCAGATGGCGGATGTTGCCCCCGGCGAATCCTTCTACCTCTCTCCCGTCATCAGCGCCAAGGTCGGCGGCAAGGAATTCCTCATCAAGAGCGGGGATGTCGCAAGGCCCATGGGTCTGGAGTCACCAAAGCTGAACGAATGGCGGAAGCCAGTAGAGGAGTTCCCCCGTGCAGCCACACAGCCGACTGCTCCAGCGACTACGCCAGCGGCGGGAGGTGAGATCCCTCAGCCAGCCGCCACGCCTCCGGCTCCTGCGTCGCCCCCAGCCGGTGAACCAGGACGGGTGGGAGGGCCTGCCGAGACTACCCTTTACAGTGGCATCGATCCCGCCCTCCTAGCCAAAGCCGCCCAACCCGTCGTGGATCTCCTGAAACGTGAAACTGTCGGGACCGTCCGCGCCAAGGACCTCCAGACAGGTCTCTACGAACTGGAGAGTCGTCAGCAGGCGGATCTCATTCGGGCCAAGAACGTGCTTCGGGCCATCAAGAGTACCGCCGCTGACGAGACCGCTGCCTATCGACAGTCTGAGAACCCAACCCTGAAACTCACCCCGAGCCAACAGGGTATCGTTGATAACGTCCTTCCCATTGAGCAAGCCAACAGACAGATTTGGCAAAAGCTCACCGGGAAGGAAGGCCAGCCGGAGGGGTACGTCCATCGCATCCCCGAGCAACGCCCGAATCTGCTGCAACGCCTTGTGGCCGGTCAACGTCCTGGGGTTGGGAATATCCTTACGCGCTCGGCTGCCTCCACGAAGAGGCGGACCATGATGGCCCTAGTGGACACGGACGGAAACCGCCAAGTTGTCTCGGTCAAGAATGGCCGAGTGACTGGATGGACCGATAGGCAGTCCACCGATATGGGAGACCTCCGCACCGGCAAGACGACCATGGCGGATCTCCTCAAGGAGGACCTCGCCCCATTGGTCCGTGAGTTGGACGGTCTCAAGCAGGAACAGCGAACCCTCTCGGCGACCAAGAGCCGGCAGGAGGCCGCGAAGGTTCGGCTACGGAACATCACCCGCCGCATCAACGATCTGGAGCAGTCCCGGCAGGAAATGATCGACTCCGCCGACGAGAACATGATGAGAGGTCGCGTCTGGCAGGATAAGGCCGGCAAGACATGGAAGTTCGACCAGGCGACTACGGAGGAGATTGAGGCGAATACCAATCTCAAATACTTCAAGAGTCGCACGGCGTCCGCCGTCGTGAATTTTCTTCAACTGCGGAAGGCCGAGAGAGCCTACGACTTCTTGGAGGCCTTCAAGGACTCCCCGGAATTCTCCACGGTCGCAAAGAAGTACGGCGAGGGGATCGCCCCCGAGGGCTGGAAGATGACCACCCTGCCGCAGTTTCGGGGCTACCTGTTCGAGCCGAAGACCGCCGAAGTGCTCGACTGGTACGCCAAGCGCATCCAGCGGGGAGACGCCACGGCGTGGGATCGGGTCGCCAACTTCCTCCAGACGGCCATTTTCTTCAATCCCCTGATCCACGTCCCGAATATCAGCATCCACTGGGCCGTGGAAAAGGGCGTGAGCGGGTGGATGCCGCACAACTGGCCCCGCATTCTCCGCACGAGCGCCAAGGCCATTGATGCCGTGATCCATCAGAATGCCGACTATTTGGCAGCCCTGGATGCTGGGGGGGCGATGACCGAGGCCCGCAACCGCAACAAGGAGATCGTGAATCTCTTCCTCCGGAAACTCGGACGCGAGGTGGAACAGGACGCGCCACTGGCTGCACGCATTGCCGGGTACCTCGGAACATCGCCAGTTCGACTGATCAAGGCGATTTACAACTTCTCCTCGCACGCCACCTGGACCGTACAGGACGTCGCCATGCTCCAAGCCGCCTACGAGAAGGTGGATCGCGGCATGCCTCTCAAAGAAGCGCTGGACGAAACGGCACGGCACATCCCCGACTACCGACTCCCAACACGGATTCTCAATTCAGCGGCTCTCGGGAACATCATGCAGAACCGGAAGCTGACGATGTTCGGCGCGTATCACTACGGGGCGCTGAAGAGTTATGGGGAGATGGTGAAGGGTCTCGCCGCCGAGGACAACACCCTTCGGGAGCGGGGTGACGCCCTCGACAAGATGGCCATGCTAGGGATCGTCACGTTTGTTTTGTACCCCCAGGTAGACAGGATCGTTCAGTACCTCACGGGAAAGAAGGATGTCGAGTTACGGCGTGCCGGTGCCTCGACGTTCCTCTACAACATGGAACTGCTCTTGAAGGGGGAACGCACAGCCCCGCAGGTCTTGCAGAGCGTGGTCACCCCCCAGGTTGCGACCAAGGCGGGATTGGAACTTGCCTTGAACCGGGAGATCGACACCGGACGACAAATCTATGACATCCATGCCCCAGCCGGAACCATCGCCAGACAGGTGGGGCGCAAGGTCGTTGGTGCGGTGGCCCCCCTGGAGGCTGGTGCCCGGGTGGCCGAGGGACGAGTCGAGCCCCAAGAATACGCGGCAAGCCTCTTCGGGGTACGGAAGGCCCGGCATGGTGCCGAGAAGATCGCGGCGGACATCGCAGCGAGCCATGTACCGACCAAGGCGGCAGACTACGAGAAGGCTCAACGCACGCGGGAGATGCACCAAGCGATCGACGCCATGCGGGAGGGGGACTGGACGAAGGCCACCGCCTACCGTCAGGCGTATAAGCCCCCTCTCAAGGAATGGGAGGGGATGCGCCGGGAGGCGCGGCAACCGGAACTCGTGACGAGACTCAAGCGGGGGTTCAGCCTTGAGGAGTCCTTGGCCGTGTGGGACGTGGCGACCCCGGAGCAACGGAAAACCATCCTGCCAGTCCTGCGGACAAAGATTGCGGATGAGCAGAAGAAGGGACCGCTTCCCCTGGGCACGATCCAACGACTCGTGAGGGCCGGACTGCGCCCCGATGCCAGAACTCCCATGGTGCCTACGTTACTGGAGCGTCTTCGCCAGCAGCAACGAGGAGAGGTAGGGTGAGCGAGAGGGGTAGTGTTGAATCGGCAGCCGCTCCCGTGAGCCTTGACCTGACCTTCCGAGGCCCCCAGCTTCAGTGCTACCCGCCCGGCGGGCCGGACGGTCGCTGATTTTCTGAACCTACTACGGCTGCCCTGACGGGGGGGTGAACACATGAACGACCAGGAGATTCACGAACCCCAAGTCCCTTCGCAACAGCCGGAGGTTGGGGACCACGGCGAGCCGGAGGAGCCCGAGGAGGTCGCCACATTCCGCCGCGACTTGGCCAAGGTGGGGCAGACGATCGACGAGCTGCACTCGGCGATAGCCAGAGGTGGCGAGGCGACTCAGGAAAGGTTCCGGCGTCTCGAGCCTCCGGCCAAGGACCCTCTGGACGAAGTGGCGGACGGTGTGGCGGACGGCCCCGAAGGGAGCGATGAGTACAACCTGAAGGAGGATATTCGCACGATCCTGCCGTCGCTGAAGGCGCTGCGGGCGGGCCTGTTTCCCGAGGGGAAAAAGTACGAGCAGCTTCTCACCCTTGCCTTTAACGCGCTCGACGGTCTGCGCTTCGAAGTGGAGGAGTTGCGAGACATGCTGCCACCGGAGAAGCGGCCGGCGGCCTTTCGGCATCTTGAGAAGATCGAGGCGGCCCGCAAGGAGCTCTTCGAGAAGTCCGGTCGGAAAGTCCTCCCACGTCGCCGCGACGCTTGGAAACACGTGCAGGAGCAACTGGTCGCCGAGGAGGGGGCGAAGGCGGCGAAAGAACCCCAGCGGCGCCCGAGCAATCGCGGCGGAAAACGCTCTTTTGAGGAGATCGACGCGGGCGTCAAAGCCGGTACGCTTAACGCAAGAATCTGATAACCCGGAGGAGGAGCATGGCGATTGTCGTTTTCGGAGAGTGTGTCGCTTGCGGCAAAAAATTCCCCCCGGCGAGCCGGGACGAGACCCGGTGTCCCACGTGCGTTGAGGAAGGGCGCTTTTTACTCACCTGCCACTGCGGCCGATCGTTCGTGGGGCTGAAGTACCAGGACAAAGAGTGCCCAACCTGCCGGGCGGCGAAAGCCGAATCTGTGGAGAAACCGGCCGCCGCCGAACCACGCTTTGCCGATGTGCAGGGTCCCCATCGGGTGGCGCTCGAAGCAACGCTGACCCAGGCGCGGAAGAAACGGGAACAGGCTGAGGCGGAGTGTCAAAAAGTCAGCGCCGAATACAAGACCGCCAAGGCAGAACTGTCGGACCTCGAAAAAGCCGTGACGCGGCCGACAACCTTCGAGGGCGTGCGTGAGGCCATCGAGCGCTTGGAACACGGGGAGCGGCGGGTGAAGATCCTCCTGCAAGTGACCAATAATCTGGTGTTCGGCCCCGTCCAGTTCGCAAGGCGTCAGGAGGAGGCGGCCACGAGGGCGCTGAAGGATCCGGCCCGACCGAGGAGTCGCCGGGGGATACCCGAACCGCCCCCGCCGCCGGATGGCGCACTGACTGGCAGTGAGGCCATGGAGCGGCACTTAGCCGCGGCGAATCCCAACTACATCCCTGGGAGCAGTAGGTCCGGATGAGCTAGGGGCACCGATGGCAAAGCTGGGAGGAAGAAAAACCGGGGCCCGACCGCCGAAGAGGCGCCAGAGGGCGAAGGGTCAGAGAAAGTCAGGACGCCGGCTGACTCCTCGGCAGCGCGCCCTTATCAAGGGCATCGCGGCTGGGAAATCGATCGCCCGAGCCGCCCGTGACGCAGGGTACACCGACCAGTCCGCCATGTCGGTCCCCTACCGCAACGGCAACCTGCGCCGGGCCATAGCGGGGCTGCTCGATGAAGCGGGCCTCACCGACGAGCGCCTGGCGCTACGCCTCCGTCAGCTCGTTGACGCCAAGGAAGTGAAGGTCTTTTACGACCGGGACGAGAGCAAGGTGGTCTACAGCAAGCCACTCGTTGCCCACGATCCGAGGGCGAAGGGATTGGACATGGTCCTGAAGCTGAAAGGCCATTACCCACGTCCCGAGGATGCCGAGGACGATCGCCGCGGTGGACCGGTAGTCGCCATCCAGCTCAACATCGTCGGGAAAGACGAACTCGGGGGCAATGGGAAAAAGCGGATTCTCGACAATATTGAATTCCGGACAATCAAGCGGTCGGACGGAAGGGAAGGAGAACGACAGCCGTAAAGATCATTGCCCTGCACAGAGCAGGATGAATCAGGCTTCACCAAAGCAGAGCATAAGGGACAGCAAGAGAGGAGATCATGGCATTCGAGACCCCGGACCTTACCGACCTCGCGTTTCTCGCCCTCAAAGGCTACCAGCCG
>Ga0315279_10005576_pt1 | contig 16265 bp, 14 predicted proteins | sample YL17G06_20_MG_FD_203694 | JGI IMG/M metagenome (GOLD analysis project Ga0315279, IMG submission 203694) | Sediment microbial communities from Yellowstone Lake, YNP, Wyoming, USA - YL17G06_20 | ecosystem: Environmental > Aquatic > Freshwater > Lake > Sediment | place: USA: Wyoming | collected...
AAGTATGAAGATTTGCAGGGCACCTGGCATGAAGTGCCGGGGGCGAGCCCGGTGATTGGCTTTGTTGCCATGCCCCCGGAGAAAAACCAGTCCTTTGACGCTGTTTTTTCGGCATCATCAATCCGCATCCAGGCGCCCGCGGGAAGCTCGTGGCGGTTAACGGTTGCCACTCCCGACGGCAGGATCATGCGCTCGCAGCACGGCACGGGCGCGGAAGCGCGGATCGCAACGGCGGGCCTGGGAACGGGCGTTTACATGATGAAAATCAGCAGCCGGTCCGGGGACGGCATGCGGCGGTTTGTGGTGAGATAGACGCGCGCATTATCTGTCGCTGGCGCGTCATGGCGCACCCCGGACCTGGAAAACAATACGATCGTAGATCTATATATGTGGTCCGCGAGTCCGCATTAACGATTAGCCAATGAAATTGGGGGTGCTGTGAGCATAAAATTTGCTGTCAAAGCTTGTATAATGCTGTCACTGCTTCTTGCCGGGATCGCCGTCGCTCAGGACGGAATTTTTCATGAAGTGCCTTCCGCAACGTCGACGATAACCTATGACGGCCGCAAATTTATCATCAAGGGCAAACCCACGTTTATTACCTGCGCAGAAATGCACCAGCCGCGGATTCCCAAAGAACTTTTACGCGATAGAATGACGAGGGTGAAACGGGCCGGGTACAATACCGTTGCCACCTATGCATTCTGGGACATGATCGAGCCGGTTCGGGGAGAATTCCATCTCGACAGCACGGGGCAGGACCTTGATGCCTGGCTTAAACTTTGTGAAGATTTTGGATTTTACACGATGGTGCGCGCGGGTCCCTACATCTGCGGGGAATGGGACAACGGCGGTTATCCGCCCTGGCTCGCCGATGTGCCGAATATGGTATACCGCAGGTCGACCGGACCGTTCATGGGCTGTGCTGATGCCTATTGGAAAAAATTATTTCCCGTGATCGTCAGGCACCAGATTACCAGAGGCGGATCCGTGATTATGGTACAACTGGAAAATGAATACCGCGATATAACCGACAATACCTATCGCCAGCATTTAATTGATTCCGCGCACGCTTTTGGATTGGAGGTCCCTTACATCTGGTCAGAGATCAACCATGGCAACAATCCAGACCCTCCCCCCTTCTCCACTGGAACGGCCCCATGGTTCTCATCGGAATTCTGGATGGGCTGGATCGGCGTGTACGGCGAATACCCAAGCACCAACGCTGAGCCCGCCACGTGGAGAATTGTTGCCGCCGGTACCGGAGGATACTCCCATTATATGGCGCACGGCGGGACCAATTTCGGCTACACCACCAGTCATGACCAACGCATTACAAGCTACGATTATGGCGCGCCCATCGGCGAGCTCGGACAGTTTCGCAGCTACTTCTGGCCAATCAAGCAAGCAAATATGCTCACGCGTTCATTTGAGGAGATTTTGTGCACCTCAACCAATGGCGGTTCTCAGGTGACTCTGAGCCCCTCTTCGGGCTTGCAATCATATGTCAATACTACGGGCAAAGGGACAATTGCTTTCGTTTTCAACACAACCAGTTCCCCGATTTCCTTCAAATTGAAATGGAATAATAAAAATATTTCCGTTCCCACTGCTTCCAGCTGGACGATTGCCGGCGGGAAGAGGGCGCATTTTTTTTCCGATGTTCCTCTGACGGATAACGTGAGTGTAGATTACAGTGCCGCCGGAATATTGACTTTAAATAGATTCGGAACAAACAATTATCTTGTGCTCTATGGGGATATTGGCGTTAAAGGCGACATCGCCTTGAAATTCATCACCGCCCCTGCCGGCACTCCACCACTGCCCTGGCAATGGGACGCGACCGCAAAACGGGCGGCCCTTCAACTGACGTTCCCTCCGGACGATTCAGTGATAGAGTACGTGATTGACGCGGGAAGCGGGCAAACGATGAATCTGCTTGTCATGAATACCGCGGAGGCGAACCGGACCTGGGTTGACTCTCAATGTATCGCCTGTGGTCCTGAATTTGTCGATGAAAACGGCAAATTGCAATTTTCGGAAAAAGGCGGACGAGCCTATGTTTTCTCCGCCAAAGGAGGCGCCATAGTATCGAAGCCGGCGTCCGCGGCCCTTGCGGCAATATCGCTTTCATCGGGCTGGAAATGGATGGCATCGCCCGAAATCGATACGTCGTATGACATCAGTTCATGGAAAAGCCACTCCGGCCGGCAGGACTTTGGATCATATGGGTGGGCCAACGGCTATGGCTGGTACCGTTGCATCTATACGGCAAGCCAGGCGACATCGGCAACCATGAGCGCCAATGGCGTAACGGACCGATGTTTTTTCTTTGTAAATGGGAAACCCTCAGGCGGAACGGCGCAATTTAAGCAAGGGAAGAATTATATCTGTGTGCTCGCCGCCGGCTACGGCAAGTCCAAAGAGTACCATTATTACAGCAGTCCTACTGACCAGGGCTCGGAGGGCGGCGGCGACAGGGCCGGATTGCTCCTGGGATTAACCGTTGGCGGGCAGAATTTTCCTGGCACTGGAAACGACCTTTTCTTCAGAGGCGGTTTCGACGGGCTTGACGAAAGTCCATTTTTAGCTGAAATACCGTACGGCGGCTGGAATGGTTTTCTTAATCGTCAATGGAACGCAAGCGTAGCTCCGGTCGATGGCATTCCTAGAATCTGGAGAATTGATTTTAATTACACTCCGCCCGCCAATGCGTTCCAAACCTGGACGCTCAAAGGCGATGTTGCGCAGAGCGGACGGGGCGTCGTATGGATCAACGGCCATTGCCTCGGGCGTAATCTTGAAAACCAGCCCCCGCTTTTTGTGCCCCATTGCTGGCTCAAAAGCGCCAATACTATTATCGTTTTTACCGAAGACGGCAAGGCGCCGCAGAATTATTCATTGCAGCCGGTGGAATACCGCTCGATTGTCGATAATTCGGTGGTAAAAAGCAGGCAACCTGCGAGTAATGCAGGTACGATATCGTCGTGTAACACCACAGAAAGGCTTTTTTTGATGATGGGCAACCGGTTTGTGCTTCCGCATGAATTTGCCGGAAAATATAAGCATGTTGCAATCTATACTTCTTCAGGTAAATTAGTGCAGGCATCAGTAATTAGAGATACTATCGTATTGCTTAAACAGAGCCATGGCGCGCTAAACGGCGGCTATATTGTGCGAGTACGCGCAATTCGACACTAACGACATTGCATCGCTCCGGGCTCCGCACAGACGCATCTATCCTTTTCTCCCCTGTGCGCGGCGGCAATACTGATTGGGACACGAGATTTTTCTCCTTGACCCGGGCGGCCATGAATAGTATTTTCGGTGTTGGCGCCGTGCTCAAACCGGCGAATCAATGTAGCAACTCACGTCCCTATGAAAGACCATTTTTTCCCTATAGAAAAATGCATGCTGATCTTCCATGAGGCCCGTAGGGCCGGCATATGTATAGCCCGGGGTGAAGCCCCGGGCAACGATACAAGGAGTCCCCTCCCTGCCCTCCCCGCAAGGAGTCTCAAATGAATACGAATCAATTTCTTATTTCTTAAAAAGAATCTTGCGAAAGGAGTCCTGTACATGTCTCAAAGCAGCAACAGCCTGTTAGTAAAGGAAGGTTCATGGCGGTTTTCCGAAGATGGCCGGGAATTCACCTTTTGCAATCGCGACCTCGATCAGCCCTGGCATAATTTTCTGGCAACCAGGCACCTCAGAGCCGAATTCACCCACACGGGGCGCGGGCAGTGCTATGGACGTGATCGGTGGAACGACAGTATTACCTCTGAAGCATCGCCGCGTATGGTATATGTGCGCGACAATAAAGCCGGAAAATACTGGACCCTGAACGGGATCGACGGATCGGCCGACTTTACATCGTGGGAATGCACCCATGGGTTCGGCTATTCCACCATCAAGGCGGCATCGGAAGGCATAAAAGGCTCAATCACCTACCTGCTGCCGCTGAACGATCCTCTGGAAATCTGGCAGGTAACGCTGAAAAACGACTCGTCAGATGAGCGCTCTTTATCGGTGTTTCCGTTTGTGCTTTGGGACCTTGCCCATACCAGCGCGATGTCCTCCTCGTTCGACCACCGCGTTACCTGCGAGGGGAACCTGATATATGCCGAATGTATCGCCTGGAAAGGAAACGCCGTTCGTTCATCTTTGCCTCAATTCAACCGCTACTGGGACCGGATTGCATTCATGGCCTCTTCGCTGCCTGCCGACGGGTTCGACTGCAAACTGGCGGAGTTCTACGGACGCAAGCGCGGCGAGAATGCGCCAATCACCGTCGTTGAGGGCAAATGCCGCAACTCACAACATCGGGGAACGACGAACTGCGGCGCTTTTCAGCACACTATCACGCTCAAGCCCAATCAGGAGATATCGTTTGCCGTGCTTGTGGGATATGGCCGCACCAGAGAACACATTGCTCAATTGGTAAAAACGTACAACTCGGTCGAAGCAGCACGGAAGTCTTTGAAAGAGGTCCATGCCTTCTTTGACGAGTGGCTTGGCAGAATTCACATGGAATTTCCCGACAAAGACATAACGACCTTTGCCAACGGATGGAATCGTTATCAAATGTACATCCGGTATTGCAATAAATTTCATTTCCGCGACACGGCGCAGGACCAGGCGGCAATTCTGGCTTTTGACCCCGGGCAGGCGGAGAAACGCATACGCCGGCTGCTCGAAACGCAGCTTCGCAGCGGACATGCGATGCACGAGATCCAGGAATTCCGGTTCACCCTTCATCCATCGGTAAACTCCGATTTGTGTCTTTGGCTTCCCTGGCTTTTGTCCATCTACCTTAAGGAAACCGACGACTGGGACTACCTTGACGAGCAGATGCTTTTTTTTGACGGCAGCCAGGCGTCGGTGTACGAACATCTGACGCGCGCCATTGACTATACGCTCAGCCAGCGTGGTTTATACAATCTGCCATTGATCAAATGCGGGGACTGGAACGATGCGCTTGCGGGAAGCTGCGAAAAAGGGGTAAGTATCTGGATGGCCGAGTTCCTGCACCTCTGCCTCAAAGAAATGGTGCAAATCGCAAACCGGTCGGGCAATATCGACGACGCTCAACGGTTTGAACGTGAAGCAATCCTGCTCAAAAAGGCAATCAATGATCATTGCTGGGACGGAGAGTGGTATGTTCGCGCATTCGATGATTTTGGTTTACCGATAGGCAGCGCCAAAGATAAGGAAGGTCGAATCTGGCTGAACGCCCAGAGCTGGGCGGTGCTGTCCGATGTTGCCGATGAACGCGCGATTACCTGCATGGATTCCGCCTATAAACACCTGTGGACCGAAGTCGGCATGCCCATGACCTGGCCGCCGTTTAATGAGCCGGAAAAGCGCATTGGCGAGTTTTCGCGGATGCCTCCGGGCTTTCACCACAACGGAGGCGCCTGGAACCATGCGAATGCCTGGGCGATTCTCGCGGAATGTAAACTGGGCCGTTCCGATCAGGCGCTTAAATACTATAAGACAATATTCCCTCCGCGGCTCAGCCAGAGCTACCCCAACAAGCATGACGAACCGTACGGAATCGCGTCGTACACCAATACCGCGCCATCAGGCGACCTTGGCGGATCGGGGGTCGCATGGAACACCGGGACCGTGTGCTGGTCGTACCGCGCGCTCCTGGAGGGCTTCTGCGGCGTCCGCCCGGACTGGGACGGCCTGGCCATTGATCCCCGCCTGCCTTCGGAATGGAAATTTGCAAAGGTCAAGCGGCCATTCCGCGGCAATGTGTTCACCATCGAAATCCGGAACCCCAAAGGCGTCAACCGGGGTGTGGCGGAGATTATCGTTGACGGAAAGAAAGTCGAATCGAACGTGGTCCCCGCGGACCCGGCAAAGACGGAACGGACCGTCACGGTCGTCATGGGTTGAGCATTCGCCCTTCCCGTCTGACCGGCCTTCCCGCGAAGGGCCGGTTGGACGGGGTGTCGTCTCCCTCCGCCCGCCTTCACCATAATTCCTCGGAAAATCCACCGCGCTTTGCATCGTTCAATACCGCAATATATACTTATGCAAACAAGGAGAAATGGATGAAGCATTCAATTCGTCCTGTTGTCAATTCCGGCGTGGCCCTGGGCGGACTTGGCACGGGGACCGTTGAAATCCGCGCCGACGGCCTTTTTTACAATTGGCAGATTTTCAACAACCCTCCGTGGACTTCACTGATTCCCGGCAGCAAAAACCAGGACAACACCCGCGTTGGCGGGAATGTCGATGTCAAACGGGCGCCCATGGACAATCGCGGCCTTGTTTTTCTTTTTTGGGCCCGGCGCCGCGGCGATACCGTTGCCCATCTGCGGCTTCTTGCGCTTGACAACAATCCGCTCGATACCAACCGCTTCTATATACCTTTTTTGCGTACGCCCAAACAAATCGACTACTTTGGAGAATTTCCCGTTGCCAGGCTCGAATACAAGGAGCTGGGCGTTCCGCTTGAGGTGACCGCGCGGTTCACATCGTCATATATTCCCTCGGATACGCAGCGGTCCGCGATTCCCGGATTTTATGCCGATTTTTCGGTGACCGCCAACGACGCCCGGTCGTGGGACGTATCGATTACGGCAATCATGACAAATGCGACGGGATTCGAAAGTCCGGAATGCCCTAAACGCAATGTGGTACAAAAAGGCCCGCGCGCAACGGTGATTCTCATGGACACGCCGGGGGCCGCGCCCGATGATCCGGCAACCGGGACCATGGCGCTGGCGGCCGAGGGAAGGAATGTTTCGTTCTGCGCGGGATACTGCTGGATCAATCCCCACCGGGGCACCGCGGACCGCCGGTATCTGTTCACCGATCTGTACGCATCCGGCAGGCTTCCCGACTGGCCGCATGGAAATCAACCACCCCGTTTCCCCGCAAAGCTCCGGCTTGATGAGCTTGCGGACGATCAACGCGCTGCTTTCGAAAAAGCGTGCAAAGAGCATTACGATATCAGCCGGTGGGAATATTTCAAAAAGCACGGCAAGCCCGAACCGAGTGGAATTCAACACGGTCACATTGCCGACAACGCCTATGATACGCGCGCGGATCTTCTGGGTCGTCAATATGGCAGGGGGCCGCGCTGGGAAGGTTCGCTCTGCGTGAACGGTTCTGTCGCGAAATCAAAAACGTTCGAAGCGCGCTTCACCGTCGGCTGGCATTTTCCCAATCATATTGCTTTTGATTCCGAAACTGGCGATTCGCCGCGCCGCATGAACATGGGACATGAGTATGCCGGGCGGTTTGGTGATGCCTTTGAAGTGGTCACGTACCTTGTATCAAACCGGAAAACCCTTCTTGAACCGACAATCAGGTTCCATGATGCGCTGTTTGGTTCGACGCTGCCCGCGACGGTCATCGACCAGATTTCGGCGCAGCTTGCCACGCTGCCGCGCTGTTCGTGGTGGACAAGCGAAAACGGCTTTGGCATCTGGGAAGGTCTGGGCTGCTGCGGCGTGCACACCACGGACGTCGCCTATGGCGGATCGGTGCCGATCCCGCTGATGTTTCCCGATCTCTCGCGGCACCAGCTTGACCTGACGCGAAAATTCCAGCGCGAGGACGGCCGCGTCCCGCACCTGTTTCCGGCGAGTTTTGCCCACCCCAACGACGCCTGGTACCGCACCGACATGATGGCGCAGTATGTTCTGATGGTGTATCGGGACTGGCGCTGGACCGGGAATATCGAATTTGTCAACAGGTTCTACCCAAGTTGCGTTAAGGCAATGCGTTGCATGGCGGCAACCGATGCAGACGGAAATGGATTGCCCGACGCGGGTGGCGCCGACACCACCTACGACACCTGGGGCATGTTCGGCGCCACGGCGTTCATGAGCGGACTGTTTTTATCGGCAATCTCCGCGCTGGAAAAAATGGCGATTATCATGGATGATGGTGAAACCGCGCATTGGGCACATGAGTCATTTGATCGTGGAAAAGAATCTCTGGAACGCGAGCTCTGGAACGGGAGCTATCTGCGGTTGTGGCATCGAATTGCCGACAATACGGCCGATGAAGGCTGCATGGCCGATCAGTTCGCCGGCTTCTGGTACTCGAAGATGCTCGGACTGGCGCCGCACCTGGATGCTGCAAAAACGCGCCGGGCGCTGAAGAGCATCATGATCCATAATTTTATTCCCGGACGGGGGCTTATCAATGGCGCATATCCTGCCGGGCAGACGCCGCCGCACCAGTATTTTGCCAACTACATGCCCGATGGCGTGTGGAGCGGTATCGAGTATTCGGTGGCCTCGCTTATGCTGTATTGCGGCATGGAAAAAGAGGCGGCGCAAATCCTCGATGACGTTTACAACCGATACTCAGCCTCGGGCGGCATCTGGCGTCATGATGAATGCGGCCCTTATTATTATCGCCCGCTCTCCATATGGTCGGTTTTGCTCGGGTATCAGAAGTTTTCGTATGACGCGGCGTCCGGAGCATTGACAATTGCGACCAGCGACAAAGAACATCGTTCGGTTATCGCGCTCGGCGGCGGATGGGGGACGTTCAAGCGGTCGGCAGGATCGATACAGTTGACAGGAGAATACGGAACGATCACGCTGAAATCTTTTGCGGTGTATGGCAAGGGCGCCACAAGCTGCCAGGTGGCCCTTGCTGGAAAGAGCGCGGCGCCCTGTTCCACGATAGAACACAGTGGCGATCTCGTTCGCCTGGTTTTCAAGCGGAGCGTGACTATTAAAGCAGGACAGGCGCTGACGATCAGGCTGAAATACGAATCCGGAATATGGAAATATCATGGCCGGTTGCGTTGATTAACAAACGAAAGCCGCTTATGGTAAACGTACAAACGTCACGATGGTATTTCCCCCTCCTCATAGGTGTTGCGATAGGAGCATGTATCATGAATACTTTCGCGGAACCGATAATCGACCCGTCCACGATACCACTTGATAAATACGTCACGATACATCCCGACGGTCACCTTCAATGCGAAGGAAAACGTGTACGCTATTGGGGGTTTATCGGTCATTTTGCCGGCGGTTTGCGGAACCGACCGGGCCATCCGGCATCCGAAGACTCTCCCGAAGCGCGGTCGCAGAAGATCGACAAAAGATACCGCACCAACGACGCCTTTGCCCAGCGCATCCACGATCTGGGATTCAACCTTGTCCGCTACTGGACAAATGCGGCCTGCTTTAAAAAGCACGTCGCCGGCGACGGATCGGAAGCGGATGTTTTTGCCAAATCGCTGGAATCGCTTGACAAACGCGGCATCAAGGTCTGGCTGACTTCACTGAGTACCGGTGTGCTTGGCGATATCACCGCCAATGATGCCACGGTCATACACGATCCGGCGACCGAAAAAGGATGGCGCGAGGCGCTGGGAGACAAGAAAATGGCCCTGGCGTTCAACCGGCAGGGCGCCTGGGACCCGCGGATCCAGGCATTGACCGCTTTACGTCGTGAAAATATAATCGGGTGGCGTAACCAGCATAAAGGCAACCTGCGGCTGGGCGACGATCCGCAAATTGCAGTCTGGGAAATGGAAAATGAGGAGTGGTGGTTTTCCAGCATGATCAATGGCTATTGGCAGGATTTGCCGAAATTCTTTCGCGATGAGCTGCATGACAAATGGTATGAATTCCTCAGGACGAATTATTCGGACGACGCAGGGATCATCAAGGCGTGGGGATTTTTGCAACCGGGCGAATCGCTGAAAACAAAAAGCATTGCGATCGCTCCGCTGGCCTCGAACACCGAACTCAAAAACCTTAACGACGCCAATCCCTGGGTCATTGCTTCACTCACCGCGAAGAAGCAGCCATTCAGCCGCGACAATTTTGCCCGTCAGCGCGGCAGCGATGTCATACGATTTTTTCTTGAAATGAACGTCTCTTTCAAATCCGCCCAGCGCGATGCTTTCCGCAAACTGGGCCGGGGTATCAGCCGCGTTCCCATCATATTCGATACCGGCGAGAACTTTCGTATACAATCCCTTTATCTCAATCGGTTCAATGACGCCTCAGTCATGGACACCTACCTGTGGCAATTCGCGGAAGACCGCCAGCAGCCGCGGTTTCCCTTCACCTCCGGTCTTGACGAGGCGCCACGCACCTCCATGGGCCCCGAGTGCTGGGCCGAGGCATGCCGTATGCCCGGAAAACCCTTCTTTGCCTATGAAACACAGACCAATAATCCCTCAAAATACCGGGCCGAATTTCCTTTCCGGATCCTTGCGCTTGCCTCCATCCAGGATTGGGACATCGTGTGCTGGCATATTTTCGGCGGCGCAGGCGATCCTGATGTTGCCGAACCCTATTCCGGCCCGCTCAATTATTCCCACAACGGTTCGGAAGTCGAAGGTTTGCATTATCGACATGACGAAGTGGAAAGCGCGGCAATGAAAACGGCCGGCCGCATGTTCATCAATGGCGCGCTGCGGCCGGTGGAAAAGCCCACGCTCATGATTTTCGGCCGCAAAAGCCTGTATGATCCGGCCAGCATGGACTACGGAAAATCATTCGGCGACCTGAAGACGCTCATCAATTCGACGACCTATCGCTACGGGTGCTTCATGCAGGTTGACACCACGCGCGAGGACGACACGGTCATCGGGCCGACCGTGTACCCGGGCATCAACCAGACCTGCGCCATTCGGCCCACCGACCAGATCAGCTTCGACTATCGCAAGGGGAATCTGGTGTTTGACGCTCCCTCCGCGGTTTCGTATACGGGGTTCTTTGCCCAGAACGGCGGCCCGGTCAAATTCGGCAATGGCATCGTTCTTGACAATGTGACCATCAACAACCCTGAAGGTATTGCCTATCCCATGGGCGCGGACGAGAAATACCTGTCGCTGGGTATTGTGGCCGAAGACGGTCGGCCACTGGGAGAATCAAAAACAATAACCATCTCGCTGGTCAGCACGAGTTTCAACGCGGGGTTCTCGTTGAACCTCGATAATGTCGCAAAGCGACGCCCCTACGACGACATCCGCCTGGGCGATGATGTTCCCCCCGGCAAACCGGCGGTGCTCGTTGCGCGCGCAGGCGCCGAGGTGCGCGTTCCCATGCTCAACGGCATGCGATACGCATTCAAGGACTGGTATTTCAGGACCATTGACACCGGGATAATCAGTAATGGAGTTCTGAAGATCCCTGCCGACAAGCCGGTTTTTCTGGTGGAGCTCACGCGGGAATAGCATTCCTGCATGTAGGGCCGAAATTCAGCATTTTTATGCTCACTGTTTGGCAGCAAAAATCTCCGGATGCCCATTTGTCACATACCAACGGCATGACGCATGGGCTTTTTCATGCACGCGCCCGGTCATTCATCTGTTCGTTGCTTTCCCCGGAGATCCGACCGATCCCCGGTCGACCCAGATGCACTCCCCCGCAATAACGCCGTCTCTGTCCGCGCGCACGGGAATATCCCCCACGAGCACATGCGCCGCCAGATAGCCCAGGCGGGAAAACCCGAAATCAATGGTGGAAATCGGATACGGCGCGGACTGGGCGGTATTGCCGAATGACGCAAGCGATAGATCCCGGGGAACCGTGACACCCGCCGCCTCCAGCCACTCGTAGTATTCAATTGCCGAGGAATCATTCGCGCCAAGCAGAACCGTGATCCCCCGGTCAAACAGACCGGCGAGCGATGGGGTATGTCGTCGCAGTGTGGCAATTGATGGAGGGATCGTTTTCGACTCCGATGCGGGAAGCGCGTTGACAAAACGCTGCAGAAACGGCGGCAGTCCCGTTTGTCCGAGCGGATTCCAGAAGGCTTCCGTTTGATCAACACGTACGATTTCCGGATGCAATGCGTGACTCGCCGCGTATTCCCGCGCCATCTCAATTCGCCGGACCGCCCAATCGATACTCCCGCCTGCCGGGCTTGGAAAACCGATGCGACGATGGCCCGCGGATGCCAGTTTGTCAATTGCCATGCGGACAGCGGCCCGTTCATCAAAGAAGAGCCGGTACCACGGGGTCTTCAAAACGCGCTTTGGCGTCATGACCGGATCGCCCCCCGCGGATTCGAATCCTACGAGGGGCTTTCTGAATGAGAGCAGCATCTCAAGCCACGCATTGCCGTCGGCTTCAGGCACGCTCATATGCGCCAGCGCGCCCTGATACTGCGCCCCGAGCCGCCGGATCCGCTTTTCCGCTTCGTCAAATCCGCTGACCTGTTTTGGTTCATGCGCCGCCGAGAGATACATGGTCGCCACGGTCAGCCGGATGCCAAAAGACGCCAGTTCAGTATTGAAATGCGAGCCGAAGGGCGCCAGGTGCTGGTCGCCGTAGAACGGGACGACATCGGAGGTCCGCGGCACGACCAGAAGCACCGTGGGAGCGGAAATCCGGGCCATGCCGGTTTTCTGCTCGCGGGGAGGACCGACGATCCAGCGCTTCCCTTCTTTGTGAATCAGCCCCTCCGCGTGAAGAAGCCGCATTGCCCCCGCAATGGTCTGGTAGGCAATCCGGCGCGTCTGCACGAAGTAGTCGCCTTTGGGCAACGGTTGACCAACGCGATACGCGCCGTCCTTGATTGCGTCGCGAATCAGCGCGGAGAGCTTGACTTCCGGCGCTGGTTTTGCGTTGTGCCCGGGAGTCCCGTTCTTTGCGCGGATCCTCTTGCCGCGATGACATTCGATAACACTCTGCTTCCCCAATACGGCAACGGCTTTCTGCATGGTGGCGTAGCAGACATCCCATTGTCCGGCCAGATCGCTGATACTTCCCAATTCCATCGATGGATCAGCCTTTATCTGCTGACCGAGTTTCCGGGCGATGACGGTGAAAAGCGGCGGTTTCATGGATTGCTCCTGACGGTCACATTCGGGCGATGCCCCAACCATAAACATATATCTCAGTGAAGTAATACAGCAATATGTTCTGCACGCTGAAGTCGGACCCGGCACATTGCCTCCATACACCCAGAATGGGAGGCCCTATGCGAAACAAGTGCCCAATCAACTTACGCGCCGAGATGACAGCCCGAATCGCACTGACTGTCGGCAAATGCCTTTCGCTCGATTGATATATGAAGAAGTTCAGCCCGGCAATTTGTTTCTCCCCAATGGGTTTCGCCGGGGATGATACGAGTTCTTTTGCGCGATATGCTTTAGCTGTTGCGGTAACAAAGGCAACCCCGTCCCATATTCTCAACTGGTAAAAGGGCTATCTCAAATTCGATGCGCCGCAGACAGCGGCCTGGATCGGCTTTTTCGCCGAGCAGCACGGCCCGGTCGTCTTCAACAACGGCATCACCCTCGACAAAGTGACCATCGTCAATGACAAGGGCATCGCCTATCCCGTGGCCGAGAACGAGCTCTATATCGCCTTCTCGGTGTCGGCGCAGGACGGCAAACCCCTTGCCAAATCAAAAAGCGTGCTTCTTTCTCTCGTATCAACCAGCATCAACAAAGGCTTCAAACTTGATGAAAGCAAGTTCAAGAGCGAGTATCTCTGGCAGGCCAATCCGGGCGCCATCGTGGAACGTGGCACAGGTCCCGCATTATATGCCCGCGCCGGTGCGCGCATCTCCGCACCCATGCTCGAAGGCATGCGCTATGTGATGAAAGACTGGCACATGGAAGTGATCGGCAAAGGAACCGTGAGCGGCGGAACGATCATCGTGCCGGCCACCAAGCCGATATTCACGATTGAGTTGACGCGGTGATGCATACGCGAAAGCGCGCATACCAATAAAAAAGGCCGGGACGAGCCGGCCTTTTTCTATCCACATTGAATGTTGAAACGCGCTTTAGGCGCCTAGAGCCGTTTGGTGCTCATCCATCATGCATTATCTCCCAATCCGCGCGGCATACGCGAAACCCCGGAAATAATTCCGCCATACCCGGTCGGACGAGCCATATTCATTGGTAAACATGAAGAAATCCGCCAGCGCCTCCCGCACCCGGACGATTTCCCTGAGCCGCGAACGGTTCTTCGCATCCGCGATCGTCAGATCCAGCAATTCCAGAGCACGGTCAAACGCCATTTCCATGTAGGGGCGATTTCCCTTCTGCTTCCAGGACACCGTGCGCTCCACTTCACTTCCAACGTGCGCCATCTGCTCCAGGAATGAGAGCGTACACCAGCGGCCTTCGGCCAGATCTTTATGCTGGACGCTCATCGGATCCATTCCCGTACGATTTCGGCGATCAGCGCACGGGTGTGCTCGTCCTCTACACCTCGCGAACGGTTCTTTTGATTCGGACGAAGGTTGATCATTGAGTCAAATTCGATAAAATCAGGCCCGTTTGGATCCATATCCGGATACAGATTAATACCCCAAAGGTCCTGCTGTTTCGATCCCTCCGCAAGCAGATACGCCTCTTCATCGGAATGTAATTCCGCGTCCACCACAACGTGTCTTAGCCGTACGTCAACAACGGCTTTCACCAGATTGCCGAACAGCCTCTCCGCCATCCGGCGTACTTCACCAACGGACATCTTTTCGGTGAGCAGCTTCATGACTCCATCCCGGCAGACCCAAGCACGGAACTGATGACAAGATCACGCAAAGCGAGCGGCGATCTCGATCAATATATCTCGAATTGAAGGGCCATCCGAATCGCGAATGGAAGGCCCTGCGTGCCGGTGATGGCGGTAACCGAGTGCAGGACGATGGAACGCGTTGTCATAGCGGAATACCTGAGAACCATCTGCGGCCTGATAGTGATACGGATACGTTATTCTGGAATCCATGGCGAGAATATTTCTGGAAATATTCAGCTACGCTCATACGCGACGTGTTCAAGGGTGTCAAGTTCCGCAAGGATGCGGCCGCGCACATGAATTTCACCTATCCATTCCTGATAGTCGTCGTGGGATTCAAGATCCTCTACAGCTTTTCCCCGCGCAAGGTCGGAAGAAGGAAAATGATACTTTTCCTCAAACGCCGTGATCACCTTCTCGCTCCTGGCAAGGGCAAATCGCAAGCAGCGGATCTTGCTTTCGATAGCGCCTTTGACCACCCCGGAATTATCGCGGTCAAGATCCTTTGTCGTTCCACCAGGTACCTGAATCCGAATCATGAAAACCTCCATCAGGCTTTCTTGGAAAAATACAATCCGGCAGCGGCTTCGTTATCCACCGCCCTTTTCAACCCCGGTTTCGCTTGCAGCGAAAATGAGCTCCCGTAAAAGCAGCAGCCGCGGCTATCCCACTCCTAAAAATAAAGCATCAAAAGCAACCCCATCCCGATTTCCTGCTGCGCCGAGGCAGTGGCCACCCACCAGCCCGGGCTCAAACCCCAGAAAATTCCACTTCGTGCCCGCGGCCTTCAGAACATCGCGCGTCGAAATGCCCATCTTGTCAAATATGATCTTCAATTCATCCATCTGCGCGATGTTAATATCACGCTGCGTGTTCTCAATAACCTTGGCCGCTTCCGGCAAAACGTTATGATTGTCTGCCTGAATCGGGTCTTTTGTTGTCCTATGCCTGATTCTATTGTATTTTTAATTTTATGGAACCAAAGACTCAATACTGGTTTGAACTTGCGGAATACGACCTTGAAACGGCTCAGGCGGTGTTCGAAAAAAAAGGTTCGTGTATGTCGGGTTCATGTGCCATCAAACAATCGGGAAAATTCTCAAGGCATATTGGCAATTAACATTAGCAACATTGCCCCCCAAAACGCACAATCTCGCATTTCTTTTTGAAAAGACCGGTTTGCTTCAGACGCTACCTAGCCCTTTTAGCGACCTCATCGACGAACTCGATCCGCTTAACATTCAGTGCCGATATCCCGAATACAAAGAAAAGATTTTTCGCATCATGGACGAGAACTATTCACTAAGAATTTTGAGCTTAACTAAAGATCTTTTCATATGGTTGAAACAGAAATTATCCTAAAAGCCCGGACCTATATTGCTATTGTCAATGGGTTTTTGCCCATTGAAAGCGCGTATCTTTTCGGCTCCTATGCATCAGGGATGCCCCGCAGCGATAGCGATATAGATATTGGTATTTTTGCCGGCACAACAGTGGATGACTATTTTGCAATGGTAAAAAAATTATTCGCGGCACGTCGCCTCGTTGACACCCTCATTGAGCCGCACCTGTTCATTACGAACAACGACGCCTCCGGTTTTCACGATGAGGTTAAAAAAGGCATTAAATTACTTTAGGTTCTATCCAATTGCAAACCCCACATTAGCTTGTCAGCAGTTCCGCAACTTCTCTGTGAAATAGCGTACTATCAAAGGCGCACCCCCAAGATTTATCCATTCAGGAACTTTTTGTCGGGATAGGCCGAATAAGTGGATCAAATTTCAGCGG
>Ga0315279_10005577_pt1 | contig 16264 bp, 10 predicted proteins | sample YL17G06_20_MG_FD_203694 | JGI IMG/M metagenome (GOLD analysis project Ga0315279, IMG submission 203694) | Sediment microbial communities from Yellowstone Lake, YNP, Wyoming, USA - YL17G06_20 | ecosystem: Environmental > Aquatic > Freshwater > Lake > Sediment | place: USA: Wyoming | collected...
AGGACCGTGATGTTGTTCACCCCGTAGTTTTTGAAGAACTGGGTGTTCATGAAGCCGGAGAAGAACTGCACGCAATCAGGGATGCTGTCGTGGTTGTAGTCTCCCTCTGCGAACCAGTCGAGGCCAGCGTACGCCATGGTCGCGATGCTGCCGCCTCTCTTCACGCTGATGAGTTTCCACGCCCAGCATTCCGGTACCCATTCACCACGGTAGAAATTATAATTGAAGTAGGTGAATCCCTCCTGCAGGAAGCCTTTGAGGATGCGCAGCAGCGTGGTGTTGAACTGGGCGTTGTGACACCCGCCGCAGACACAGATAGGGAGCTGTTCATGATTCGTTAGCTGAGGCATTTGTTTGACCTGTAGCCCAGTGACCCAGCTGTTGTTTTTCGGCGGATGGGTACCCCAGGTCAGTGGGTTTCCGTGCCCGTCAAAGAATAAAAACCCGCAGCCACCACTGATGGCTTTGACGGTATCATCCGGCCCTGTTAACGTACCCAGGGACGTCCAGAGTTTTGTGCCCTGGAACCCGGACATGTATTGTAACGCGAGGGCGTTCTCCTGCTCGCCCTCGTACCAGGAGTCATTCTCCGCAGGGGCAGAGTCCCCGCCGACGACAACCATTCTTTTGAACCAGTCTTTCCCCGCGGTCGTGTTCTCATAGGTGATAATCTTGTTGACGACATTGGTCACCTCACCCAGGCTTCTGCAGGGCAGACGGCCGACGTAGAGGTCAGGGTACAAATCGATGACTTCTTTCGTCTGGTTCGTCCATTCCGCGAAGATGCCGTCCCCATTTGGGTCCCATGAGGAGAAATTACCGTTCGCGTCGTAGATATCAGCGAAGTACAAATCAGAAAGATAGCTTCCCTCAAAATTACCAAGATCGTCGAGATGGGAGTACCGCACCGGCATCCACCATTTCTCTTTAATGACCCCGCCATATCTCCCCCCGACCAGGAGGACGTAGCGTGTTCCCCATTGATCAAACGCGTCCTTGATGAAGTGTTTCATGCGTTCTGCGCAGTCTTGTCCCACCACCGGGAAGTAGGTGCCGTTGCACGCCTCCTCCCGGGTGACCAGTTTCGTGGTGATCCCCTTGCTGATCTTATGGGCGACAAGCGGCTGTAACGCTGGGGCGAATTTTGGTGGCGCAAGGATCACAAGCTTGTAATCCGCGGTCGGCGCTGGTTGGGTAGCCGGCGGTTCGTAGGAGACCGTGATGTGCGCATCCTGAGAGTAGAGGATGGTCTTGTCTGCGGTCCTATACTGGACTGGGAAGCATCGAATCGTGAGATAGATGACGTGGTTTTCATTGGAGATTCCCGCCCCGAGAGTGTAATCGAACCGCTCAGCAGGGTAGAGAGCTCCGATGGTTTGCGTATCGCTTTGTGCCGTGATGGTTGTCCTATCATCAATGGTCACAGGTGCTGGTGTTGGCGTGACCGCCTTTATTAGTGGATACGCTTGTGGTTCTGAGAAGGTCACAGCTACGTTTGTGATGTGTGTCCCGAACGGGAAGGTGTACGTCGTCCTCATTGCTGGGAGCATCGGTGCTCCAACGGTGCGAAGCCATGCATTCGCATTATCGATAGTGACAAGCGTGTACTGACCTTGGTCTTGCATCACAGGTGGTGAGAATGTGGTCGTCTGTGTTTTTTGTTCCAAGTGTTGTCCAGTTGTCGCGGTTCCAAAGGCCCCGAGTCCACTCATGAGTAAAACTCCTATGATAACGACTGGTATGAGTTTCTTCATATGGTTTCCCCTACTCGTTAATTATAAAAAAACTGTATTTAAATCTATCCTAAACGATAGTTATTTCGTCAATCTCGTCAGAACAGTAGGTCTTTGAATTTTTTTGCCTCAGGGTTGAAAATCCTTTGCTTTCGTGTCCAAAAGAGCGTCTCCATGAGGTCTACCTTCGCAATGTATGCTGGATAGGCGGAGTAGAGTAGCTCCGAGAATCTTTTTGCCTGTCGGAGGTCATCCGCGGTGAAGATGATGATCCAGTCGTACTCCCCATGGATGTAGAGGCTGTTTTCGATGATGATGCCTTCTTTCGATGCGAGCTCCTGTAAGTAGGGGGTTGCGATGATGCGGGCTGTTTTCTCATCAAGAGGGGTGGTGGTTTTTTTGATGGTCACCACAAAGCTTTTTCTATCTTGTTTCTCCTCGTCGACGATTGCTGTGTACCCCCAGATGATATGTTCCTGCTCAAGTCGTTTGATGCATCTCCAGACTTTTTGTCGTGAGAACCCGCATCGGTGTGCGATGGTGTCGATGCTTTGGTTCGAGTTTTTCTGTAGTTCCGTAAGAATCTTTTTTTCATCCTCTGAGATTTGTGCTTGACTACGCTTCGGCATGCAAAAAAACGGAAGGCGCTTCCTTTATTTAAAACGTTCCTTGGATAAGAAAGAGACACCAGTGGCGGATCATGCATATCTTGTGAGATGAAAGAACTGTGACAGGCGTCCCCCAAATCTCTCTCCAGGGCATCCTGCTTGTGCTTCCATAATCTTTATATGCTGAAACGGATAATAACTAGATGGAATGACAAAGAAGAGCGCGAGAAAAGCGGCATTGGACCTGCAAAGAACCGAGTGGAGAAAGACGCATCGGACGCTGAACGGCAGGGTCATCTTGAACCCCAATGGAACGCTCGAACACATTAACGCACGAGGCAGTCAGATCTATAACTGGTTCTGGAAGAAAATCCTTTTAGAGGTACAGCCGCAGGAGATCCCGGCGATTATCTCTGCGATCCAGGACGAAATTAAGGCTACGCATGATAAGAAAAAAATCCAGGTCTATCGAACCATGATTGGGATGGCAAGCGACGCGTACCATCTGAAACAACTCGAAGGAATCTCCGAGTTCGACACGGAGCTGCAGTTTGAGAAAAAACCGATCTATGATTCGGAGGAAGGAGTCATCTATAACGATGGAACCATCTCCACCACTGATTATAACGAGGATGAAAGCGAGATCCTTCTTCGTGACATCGAAGGCATCATCATTGATGTGCTGTCCTCCGATGATTCCAGTGCGAGTCCCCCGGCAAAGACGCTGAGGAGCAACGTCTACAAAAACTGGCGTTATACAGAGAAAAGCTAGGTTCGCTAATATATAATATATTGGAGCAAATACTTAGGAATATTTTTTTGAATTGAGTGCTTTGTGAATACTCCATATATTTATGTTTTTTAACGAGGGATATGAAAAACATATCCTGAGTAATTCATGTTTTGTGTTAGACTGTAAGCCTCTTTATTCAGCTTGGAAAATGTAAAAATTTGGAGTTTTTAAAGAGGCGATGTTATGGAATAACCTCCATTTCTTTCTTGATATATTTAATAAAGAAGTAGTTATTACGACATCATAATTAGGGAGGAACCATGCCTGGACAGAATCCTGATTTTAAACAACCTCCTTGGGTGCAAAGCCCCTCCGAGGTCATGGATTGGATGAATGCAACACATCCTTCGAAGAAAACAAAAGGTAAAAAACATATATCGTCCGGTGAAGAGGTTCTTCGAAAGCTTCATGTTCGTTTTGATTTAAACGTCGAACAAAAAAAGATACTTCCACCTAATATTTTTTCAAAGGTTATCACGATGATTACTGGTAATGGGTTTGTGGAAGAAGGGTTTGATCTTGTTCCAACAGCAGAACTCGTTCTGCGAGGACTGGCTAGGGCGAAGTTTAAAAATATATCAAAAATAGTTGTTGATGGGAAAACCGTATATCATCATTCAGGTGACCATTCTGATTTGAGGAAAACTATTGATGATTTCAGTTCGATTACACATGATGTCCGAATAGAAAAATCAGTTGAGGTAACAGCTATTTTAAAGGAAGGACTGAGAAGTACCGCTATCGTAAAAATTATGAAGATACACAAGGAGAAGGATCATGCGGTTGATATTCAGATAATGGGAGGAATTAAGAAGGAATTGTATCACACGTTTCAAAATTATCTTACTGAGAAACTTGGTTTAAAAGTATAACCAAAAGAAATTTTTCTGATAGTTTTATTTAAAATTATCAGTGATTTATTGTAGATTACATAATTTGAAAGTTTTTCAAAGATCCTTCGAGAAATATATTCCTAAGTCCGTTCGCCAATATATAATATAGTGAGGAGCGACTTTTTTTAGTACAAAGCTTTGACCAAGGGCTGTGGATTTTACCGGAGCTGCACCTGTTTCAAGGGCAGTGCCTGGAACTGGAGTTGATTCGAGTTTGTCCCATACTGCAGATTTTCCGAGGTATGCACCGATTGGCTCTGTGAGTTCCCTGCCATGTCATACACGGTGGCAAGGACGACCTTGTCCTCAAAGCCACTCCATGTCCATGTGTACGGTGCTTGGGTGTCATTGAACTGCAGCTGCCCGTCCAGGTAGAAGTCGACATGGTCAATACCGCTGGTCGCATCGCTCACCTGTGCTGTGAAGGTGTAATCGATGAGATCGATTTGTACCTTTGTCAGCGTGACGGACGGTTTCGTCTGATCAATCTTACATGGTGTTGTGTTCGGTGCTTCGGCATTCCCGACGGTATCCACGGAGTAATACCAGACGATGTGGCTCCCATCGTCAGAGACCGTGAAGGGGCCAGTGTAGGTCATCCAGTCGCCGTCGTTGTCGATCTTGTACGTCGTATAGAGTACCCCGGATTGTGAATCGGTGGCGGTAAGTGTCACAACGACCGGACTGATGTACCACCCCTGCTTCCCAAGAGTACCGTTCATCGCAATGACCGTGCTGGGCGGCGTGCTGTCAAGAACGGTGTCGAAGGTGTACCACCGACGTGTGTACACACCGCTGCCTGAGGGATCGGTCGCGTTAACCCAGACGGTGTAAGCTACCGAGTACACAAGGCTGGAAAGTGCGAGTGTTTTCGTACCATTCGCTTCACTCGCTCCACTGTTCATCTGGCCGTTGCTGCACTGGATCGTCCATGAGAACAGATTCCCTTCAGGGTCGTTGATAGGGATGCTCCAGGTGAAACTCAGCGGGTTACCGCTGGACCCATTCGCTGGGGTAGGCGCTCCGAAGGAAGGTGGTTGGTTCACTTTGGTTACGAAGGTGTACCATTTTCTGGTAGAGGTACCGCTCCCGGCTGGGTCTGTCGCGTTCACCCAGACCTTGTAGGTTGTCGCATAGGCAAGACCTGAGAGAGTGAGCGATTTCGTCCCGTTCGATGCACTGGTTCCGCTGCTCGCCTGGCCGTTGCTGCATTGGATCGTCCATGAGAAGGAGTCTCCGTCGGGGTCATTGATGGGAATGCTCCAGGTGAAACTCAGTGGGTTCCCTGTGGAGCCGTTGGAGGGTGTCGGATTGCCGTACGTTGGTGGGGTGTTCGCCTTGGTGGTGAAACTCCAAGACGGTCCTATGGTGGATGCTCCATGGTTGTCCCAGGCGACGATCTTCCAGTGGTACGTCGTGGCATAGGCGAGTGTCCCAGGATCGTAGGTCGTTGCTGACTGGTTGTTGACTACCCTTGGAGGGTTACTGCTGGTCCCAAAGTACACGTCGTAGGTCACGATGTCGCCTTGGTTCGGGTCCCCGCCGGTCCAGCTGAGGTCAACGGTGAGAGCAACGCTGGTCACGCCATTCGCAGGGTAAGGTGCGCTTGGCTGGTACGGAGGAATGTTATCGCCTGTCACCTGTGCAGTGCTTTTGTTAGGGATGTAATTGTGTTTCGTCACGGTGATGTTCATCGTGCCTGCGGTCGTCGGGGAGACCGTGAAGGAGACGTTTCCTGTCGCATCCGTGTACCCCCGTTGATAGACCTCGTTTCCCTTCCAGAGGCAGACGTACGCCTGGTTCACCGGGCTACCTCCCGAGGACACGGCAACATAGAATGATGAAGAACCGATTGGTAACGAACCAGGGTGGGTGACTGTTAAACTAGTCGGGTTTTCTGTCCAGATCGGGAGCTCCGGGTCACCGAGCAAGGTGAGTTCCGTGAAGCAATACTGATAATACTCGTCGCCGGGATACTCCTGATATCCGTCGTTCTTATGATCGGAGAAGACAGCACCGAGGTTATAAAGACCATCTTGGAACAGTGATTTGAAGAAATGGACGTCATACCCCATAGACAGCGTATCATACGTCCCATATTCGTACCAACCGTACCGCGAGTTCCCTATGAAAGCGATCCCACCGCCGTTGCTGTTTTGAACGAAATGCTCTGCGATACAATCTGAGACATCGTACGCAGCTGGGTCGCAACCCATGGAGTACAGGATCGTTTGTTTGTTCCCGTTCGTTAACGCATCCATATCATCACTATAAATGAGCCAGTCATGATTGACGTACCCTGTCCCCATGCAATCGGAGTTGGAATGATCCGCATGGTTGACGATATTTTGACCTGCGTTAAGCGCATTGATGACATTGTCTCGGTGGTTCCCCCCCTGATTATCATACACAGTTTTCACAGTCCAGCTCGTTGGGATGTACGAGTTGTTGATGTTTATCTTGCATTGTTGCGCATGGGTGATGCTATCGAGGTCAAACCCGAAGAGCCCGATTTTCTTCGCATAGTTGGTGAGCGGCGGGTTTGTCTCGTAGGACGTCACTTTGTAGATGAAGTTCCCTATTTGGCCGGTCCCGTTTCCTGTGCCGGTGACCGATGCACGTCCTATGTTCACTTCGCAAATCCAGTCGCTATCAAAATCCGCGTAGTAAGCGTCGTTTGGAACCGGGTCATAGTCAACCCCTGGGAAGGTCGTGTATTTACATGGGACAACATCGACGTCACCACCCAACAAGACGTAGGTAGTGCCCCAGGTGTTGTAGACATCCTGTACGAAAGATTTGATTTTTTGGACATCGGTTCCGCTGTATCCGCCGTTGTTGTAGATCCAGTCCGTGGTCACGATGGTGGCTGGAACCCCTTTTTGTGTTTTCCAGTCTGCGAGCGGTTGGAATGCGCTGACCCAGCTGTCCTGGGTCACGATTACGTAATCGTAATCACCTGCTGGAACGCCTAATGGTTGCGGGTTCGGTGATGTTTGCAGAACGACATCATCTGGGTTGATGACCATTCCTTTGATCATCTGTTCATACGTCATACGACTGTTCTCAGAAAGCGATTGAGGAAGGTAATCTCCACAGACGTACCCGTTGACGCACTCAATGACAAAGCTTACGGATTGGATGAGGCTGAGTTTTTTCTGAGCTGGGAGATAATGAAGCGGGAAGACGGTGACAGATGCCATGCCTTGACCGGCAAGATCGGTTTGCGTGCCTAGCGAAATGAGCTGGGGTGGAAACGGGAGAACCGAGGTATAGATTACCCTATTTCGTATTGCCAGAGGGGATAGATCGAGGGTTCCTCCCACGGGTTGTGGTCGTTGTACTGGGAGAATGGAGTAGGTCCCTGGTACTGGTTGCTCTTGTGTTGACAGAACTCTGATGGAAGTCGCTTTCATGCCGCTGGGCAGTGCAATCAACACCTGTTTTACTGGGAGCGATGGATTCCCTGTTTGGTCAAGGTACGAGCAATCGTTCATGGTCACGAGATCATATCCGAGTGATTTCTCAAAGCGGAGATCCTGTGCTGAAAAACTGAGGGTATACTGAAGAGTGTTTCCGGAGACTATTTTTGTGTTTGTATCTGGATGCATTTCTTGTGTCGTCACTGATAGTTTGGTTGGTTGTGAAAACGCCAAAGGGCTGCACGTTCCGGAAAGGAGCCCTACAATCGTGATCAAAAGCAAGATTCCTTGTATTGTTTTCTTCATTTTTCGCATAATTCATAATCCCCTTGTTGAAAGTACTATTCATACAGTTTTATTTAAATTTATCTTTTGCAGGAAAACATGATCTATATATTTTACAGATAGCAAAGGCACGTCATTTTCTTCGTATACGTTATTCGTGTTATGTATGTCGGTCAGAAATTACCTGAATTATACGTTCATCATGAAAGTTCGGCAACTGTCGATGAAAAAACAGAAAACTATAAATGATGCTACAAAATTCAATACCTCGGGTGGTTTGGAGATGGGAAGAATAAAATTCGCAGTAAAAGAGGAGTGGGACAAAACGTTGTTTTACCTCGCAACACTTTCACTGGTGTTTCTCGTCGGATGCTGTGTACGCATCATAGCTGGATAAACAACGGTTTCTGCTCCTATTTTTTTTCTTGTTATCCCTAACTGTAGTGAGTTGCTGGAAAGCACGGGGAGAAACAAGATCAGTAATGAGGAGGAACATATCCTTAAAATTGATATTCTTTCGTATAGATTTTTTCTAAAATAAACGCGCGCACCGTCTCAAGGTCAGCATCGAGGTACAGCGCGCCAATGATAGCCTCAAGCATGTTCGCAAGGTTCGTCCGGTTCTTCGCCCCCTCCTGTTTTTGTTCCCCTCTCCCTAGCAACAAGAACGGGCCGATGCCAAGACGGACCGCCACATCAGCAAGGACATTGTTGTTGACGCAGATCGCACGACGCCTGGTGAGTTCCCCTTCAGAAAAATAGCGGTTGCTGCAGTAGAGTTGCTCCGCGATGATGAAGTTCAGGATGCTGTCCCCTAAAAACTCCAACCGCTCGTTGTATTCAAGGGGTGTGCGTGCCTCAAACGCATATGTCTTATGTGTGAGCGCCGTGCGTAGCAGCTCTTTGTTTTTAAATTGGTACCCAAGGATTTCCTCGAGGTGTTCAATCATGTTATCCTGCATGGTCATCCCTGAATATGCAAGCGCTACATTAACATATCAGTCGAGGCGGATAAATTCACCGATGGTTCGTGCGACCTCAGGGTCGTCAAGGGAGTTGATTAATTCCTGCATGCTGTGGAATGGTCGTTTCATAAGAATCCGTATCGCTCGTTTCTTCCCAATGCCAGGGACCGCCTCGAGTGTTTCTCGCTGTGCGGTGTTGATATCGAGCGGATACGGTACCGCGGTGATCGAACGATACCCGTAGTCGACTACTTTTGCATCATAGAAACGATGCAAGGGAAAGACACCTGGGATGCCGACAAGGAGCGGGTAGCTGCCGAGCTGCCTTGCGAACGTGAGTTTTCCCTCGTACATCTCCGTATAAAGATATGTTAAAAGCGTTCTGGGTGGAACGAGGCGGGCAAGCATCGGACGTTCGATGGTCTCCCGTACCCTTCGTTTGAAGCGCTGAAACAGAGCCTTATGTCGTCGTACGTTTCGCTCCCCGATTTCAGCCATTTTTGTTCCAGGGATGGGGATCACCTGGCGCAGGTTGATCCGCCGTACCAGAAGACCTTGGTCTGAGATTTTTTTCAAAAACTCGAAGTCAAGGTCAAATGTTGCTTTCGTCTCTCCTTTCAGTCCGAACACGAAGTTCAGCCCGGGGAGAAGCTCAGGAAGCCCATTTCGTCCTCTCTTGGAACCGACGTCGTTGAGAAGTTTTACTGCAGCGAACGACTCTTCAACAGATGCTTTGAGGTTGTTCTGTTTGATCACCGCCGGGTCGACGCTTTCCACGCCGAGCGCTGCGATGTCACCAGAGGTATGATACTTGATGATGCTTGTTGCGATACGTCGAGACTCCACAGGGTATCGTGCGAGGATACCAGGGTTTGCGTTATCGATATGGAGGGTTTTCAGGTCAGGCGCACTTGTTCGGATTCCCTTGAACAACCGTTCTAACGCCTCCGGGTTCGGCTGTGGGAACTCTGTTTCTCCAGCATCTGTTGCCATGTACGAAAAAATACAGGGTTGATTCCCGATCCGGAAATGACGTATTCCTGTGTTGTACAAGGCAGCTATCTCACCACAGATTTCATCGGTAGTGCGAAAGCTAGGTGGGCCTTTGCTTGGCTCGCTGCAGAAGGAGCACCCTCCGGTGATGCTTCGTGAGCATCCTCGGTAGGTCTCGATCTCCGCGATGAGGTACTCAGGAAAGAACGGATGCTGGTTCACCACTGCTGCGCCGCGTACCGCAAAATCTTTGATTGCATGGGCATTGGATCTGCAATGCGCTGAGTCGATTGTTTCGGCGTTCAACCTGTTTTGTAATAACTCCGTAACTACAAATTCTGCGTCGCCGGTTGCGATGACATCAAACACATCTTTGACGGCGTCGACCGCTGTCACCTCTCTTCCGCCAGCGGTTCCAAATCCGTAACGTGCCGCTGGGCCGCATAAAAGTTTGACTGGTTGTTCCATATCTCTAAGGATTGAAACACATTCGTGGGGGCTCATGGGAAGCCCGGAGAGGTATCGCCCAGGGACCGACATCCCTGCAATAACGACGAGAACATCGGACGTTGAAAGTCGATTGAGCAATGACCTGTCATTTCGAAGCTGATCTATGGTGCTATAGGATACATGTGCATGGGGATCGAAATCCCAGACCGCGCCAGCGATGTATCGCGGGTAGGGGCTGATGTACGGTGGGACCCCAAGACACGTGGGCTCGTCCACGTACCCGTCAAGGATTGCAATACGTAGCATCCCTTCATCATACAAGGCTGTTCTTTAAAAATCTTCTCCCATTCACAAACGAAGATTGTCGAAAGAAAAAAAAGAAAAAGGAGAGGAATGCTCCCCCCAGAGTTTACTTTGTCACAAAGATGAAGATCACAAAGATAAACACGTTTTGCTCTTTGCTATCTGAGCTTCCCGCGCAAGTCGCTGTGATTTTTATGACTGCTTTTCCAAAACCGAAGATAAACCCTGAGCTTATTTTTCGTTCTTCACCCGGTTGAAGTGAGAGGATGGTTCCATTTGTCTTCCCGATGGTCCAGTGGATGTTGGTTGCCGGGGCGTTTCCAATGTTCTTAATAGAGGTTTTCACTTTCAATCCACCGGTGATATTTTGGATCTTCAGGATTGGTACTTCCACGATGGCGATCGTATGGGCCGCAGACCAGTCGCTCTCCGCGCCATTCGTATCCTTAGCCTTGACCGTGATGTCGTAATTCCCGACGACCGCCCAGGCGTGTGAGGCGTTCACGGTACTACCTGAGGAATACGGCCCAAGCCAGCTGCTGTTAGTGCCGTCACCCCATGAAAACAGGTAAGAGATAGGGTCCCCTTCCGGGTCCGTGGTGGCCGTGGTAAACGAGTATTGTACATTTGTCGTGCCATTGGTTGGTCCGTCTGGCGCAGGTGGTGTCACCGGTGGAGCGTTCGGGTCCTGGAAACAATAGACTCTATGGTTGCCTGAGGCGATAATCATTTTTCCTTCGGCAACCGCAGGCGACGCCCAGTTCATGTACCCGGTTGGATACGTCCATATCAGAGCCCCGGTATCCGCATTCAGGCAGTAGAATTTATTGTCAAACGCACCCGCGTACAGCTTCCCGTCAGCGATCGCAGGTGACGAGTAGAAATAATCTCCACTTTGGTACTCCCAGATCTTTTCACCCGTCGACTCGTTGAAGCAGTACATCTTGTGGTCGAAGGAACCGACGTAGACCCGTCCCCCTGTCGCCGCAGGAGAACATTCTATGGACGCACCGGTCGTATAATCCCATAGTTTCGACCCGGTGAGCGCATCGAGGCAGTACAATTTTTGGTCTTGTGACCCAATGAAGACTCTTCCGTCGACAACAGAGGGTGATGAATAGATGTCGTCCCCGGTCGTGTAATCCCAAATCCATGCACCGGTGGTCGCATCCAGGCAGTACACCTTGTCATCCCAGGAGCCGATATACAATTTACCGTCGACAACTGCTGGGGAAGGGATGATATCCATGTCAGTGGCGTAGTCCCAGATTTTCGTACCCGTGGTCGCGTTCAGGCAGTAAACCTTATGGTCCCGCGAACCGAAATAGACGTTGCCGTTTACGACTGCCGGACAGGATACGACGTCTGCGCCGCACTGGTAATCCCAGAGTTTTGCGCCTGTTTCTGCATTCAGGCAGTACAGTTTGCCGTCGTTGGAGCCGGTGTACACGTTGTCGCCAGCGACCGTGGGAGTCGAGGTAATCTCAAGGCCTGTCAGATAGTCCCAGATCTTTACCCCGGTCGTCGCATTCAGACAATAGAGTTTTTTGTCCCATGAGCCGACGTAGACCTTGTCGTTCACAAGCGTAGGTGAACCGCTTATTTCTGCGCCTGTTGAAAATGACCAGAGCACGGTGTTGGTGTTTGGTGCGACGGCGCTAGAGTATCCTGTGTGGCTTGGGTCATGGCGAAACATGGACCACCAATCTGTGGACATTCGTGGTTGTTCGCTGTGAGTACTTGGTTGAAGTGTAGCCCCTAGAGGTTGTCCGATCATCAGTCCGATGATGATGAGGATCGCCCCTTCCATCATTCCTTTTTTCCATTTTTGATAATACATTTTTTCAGAACCTCCCTATGTTCTTCCTGTTATATTATAATGATAATAGGAATATAAAGATTCTGTTGGAGGTATCGACCAGGATTTTTGGTCATTCTTTGATTGTGATTATCCCGGATCAGGTGCTGATCTTTGTGTTTTTATGTACTCTTTCAGGGCTCTCCTTGATGAGTACCAGATCTGTTCGATTTTTATGGCGTCGAGTTTTCCCTGTCTGGCTCGGAGACTGAGATATTCCTGTGAGTAGGGAGTATAGTGTGCAAGTTCTTTGAGGGGAATGAGCTGTTCTTCATCGAGAAACACTGATAGATACACCTGCAATGATTCATTCATGGCTTTGGCGATAAACGTGGCAAGGGGCGAGAGATTTCCGTTATCCGCTCGGTGCAACACCTGATAATAGGTGTTCCTTTCTTCTTGTTTTAAGACGATGAGGGGATACCCTTCTTGCATGAAAAAAAGGTTGGTTACTAAGCGCGCTACGCGACCGTTTCCATCGAAAAAAGGATGTATCCAGACGAATTGATGATGGATGACCGCTGCTTTTTTGAGTGAATGAAGAGAGAGAGTTTTTATGGTATGAAGATAGTCGTCCATACTAGAAAGTATTTTTTGGTAACTCGGTGGGGTTATCGATGCCCCGGTAATGCTCACGTTCCCTGTTCTATATTTTCCAGCGTCCTTCAGAAGCCCTTTGGTTACGAGCTCATGTATTTGCTGGATAATCTCTTGGGAGAACGCTGTCTTTTTTTGGACGAGTTGTAGCATGAAATCAAATGCTTCGGCATCGTTTTGTGCCTCGATATGATCTTTGAGCGGTTTACCGCCGATGGCGATTCCTTGCTCTAAGACAAGTTTCGTTTCTTGTAACGTTAAGGTGTTTCCTTCGATAGCATTAGAATGGTAGGTATGGCGAAGGCGGATATCCTTAAGGAGGTTTTGAACTGCGTCTTTCGGGAGCGGTCTGAGGTGGTCTAATCGCTTCTTTTTTGTTCCGATTTTATTAAAGAGTGCTTCATCAATAAGGATATCGGTATCGGTAAATTTTCTAAAATACCGATATATTGTTCAACAGATATGATACCATTAAATGTGTGAAAAAATACGAGTTCGGGTCTCCCTCCCGCGTACTTTTTACAATTACACCACGATTATTTCTCTTGTTCCAAGAGCCATTTCCATAAAGGAATATACTGAATACCATTACTGTCTTTGTGTTCCAACTCCTTTGTAATAATCATCATATGGGCATTTTTGTATTTCTCTTTAAATTCTAATACTCCCTCTTTCTCTCTCGGCGAAATCTCATCAGTAGCTGTGACATTGATGGCAGTAAGAGTGTTTTCTTCTCGTATGATAAAATCTACTTCACGTTTTCCCTTCCAGAAAAACACTTCTTTGCCTCTCCTTTTTAACTCGATAAGAACAAGATTTTCTGTGAGTTTTCCAATGTCTTCTGAGAATTTAAAAGATACTGCATTTCGTAACCCGGTGTCTATCGCGTAACATTTCATGTCTTTTTTCATCGTAGTTTTAATTTTCCATGAAAAAAAAGGTATCACAAGGAATAGAAATACTTCCTCAAAATATGGAATATATTTTTTCACGGTATCATAATGTAAATTTAAAGCTCTCGCTACACTATTATACGAATAGAGAACACCGATGTTTGTCATCATATAATATCCTATTTTTTTCACGATGTCTAGATTTGCATCGAACCGTGAGACGATGTCTCTTGAAAGGATGTCGTTGTACAAATCTAAAAGAATGGATTTAGAGGTTAATTGATCGGTATGAATTGTTTCAGGAAACCCACCGTTTTTCAGATAATTTTCTAAAAAATGTATGACTTTTTCCCTATTTGAGATACTTGTCGGTTTCTCTATTTTTTGTTGTTGTATATATTCTTGAAAGGAAAAAGGGGTCAAAATAGTTGTCAAATGCCTGCCTGTGAGGGTTTTTCCAATATCTCTTGAGACCAAAGATGCTGAGGTCCCTGAGACAAATATCTGTTGGAATTTTTTTCTATCATAATAGACTCTTATTGTTTTTTCCCATTCTTTGATATTTTGAATTTCATCGAAAAAAACATGAGTGATTTCCGGGTTGATATGTAACGAGGTTTTTATAGCCTCCTCAAGATCAGTAAGTTCCGGATCGTCAAAATTGAGATACAGGATATTTTTCGCATTGATGTTTTGTTCTATAAGTTTAGATATTGTCTGGTACAGAAGAATAGTCTTTCCGCATCGTCGTACCCCGATGATGTCTTTAATATGAGGAATGCTTAGCTCTTTTTGCATCTGTGCTAGCAATGTTCGTTCTGTGCCAATGTATCGTTGTATTTCTTGTGGGTTGTCCCACCAGATGTTCCATCGTTGTATGGATTCTTTCATAGTATGCCTAAAAAGGAGATTTGTTTATAAATGTTTCTATGAATGTGTAATAAAAACAGATTTTATGATTCACCTTCGTGTAACTAAATATCCTTTTAGAATTTACTACTTCTTTCAATCCAAATGAACAAAAAACAAATATTTTGTTCATTCATGATGAAAACATATGGAATTGGTCGTGTTGCTTTCCTTCTATCATATAGATGAACAATAAAAAGTATCATCAAATTGTATCGTAAAAAAAGAAAAAAAGAAAGATGGGGGAAAAAGTAGACTCTATTCTGTATATCCACCTATTCTGAGACTTGGGTCACCGAGTAGTGTCCATGTCTCAACAGTTTTACAGTCAGTCTGGTCGTTCATACCTGGAAATGTATCTAAATAGCTTTTTATTGTCTCTCCAAATACTTCGCCAAGTGGAGCTTGACTCTCGTTATATATTTTGAAGAATTGTGTTGTCATGTACCCGCCATAACGTTCAACACAATCTGGTTCGTTCACACCGTCACCATTGATATCACCGGTTTCTCCCACCATTCCATATGAAGCCCCCGTGTCTCCTATGGTGGCAATAGATCCACCGCCTATCTTTCGAGTAAGCCACCAGCTCCAACACTGAGGAAGTGGTGTACTATATGTATGCATACCTACGGGGTCGTGAAGACCCCCTAGAATTGTTACATTGAACTGACTAAGTGAGTTTCCACTTGCAATACATATGGGGAGTTTTTCTTTATTATTCAGCCTTGGGAAATTAAAGCAAGTTATTCCTCCAGTCCAGTTATTGATACTGAAATTACCTGGCCAATGTGTATTCCAAACTGATGGATTGCCGAATCCTGCAAAATAGAGAAAACCACTTCCGTCCCGTAATGTGCTTACAATATCTTTCGTTGTGGGAACGAGGCCTCCGCCCTCCCTATTCGATGCGTAGATTTTAACAGGGTTGAATCCTGGCATATAGGATAATGCTTTATCGCACATTATTTCTCCCTCTAAATAATTGGTAACATTGTCATCGAACATTTCTCCTCCTACAACCACCATTTTCTTAAACCAGGATGGATCAGCAGGTGTACTTTCGTATTGGATGATTTTATCAACCATGATTTTTACTTCAATCTTGTTTGTACAAGCAAGTCTGCCAACGTAAACATCGGGATAGAGATCAATGAAGTCTTTTTTGGTTCCCCATTCCCCAAAGATGCCGTTATGGTTTGAATCCCAGCTTGAAAAATTCCCGTTTTTATCATATATATCTGCATAGTAAAGATCAGTAATGTATCCTGGCTCATAGCCGTCATTAAGGTTGCTATACCTCACAGGGACATACCAACTTTTTGATCCCTGATTGGCATCATCTTGTGCAGTACCGAATAGATATGATTTCATACCGCCTACAAGTAATACATATTTAATATGCCAAGTTTCCAGTGCATCTTTAATGAAATATTTTATCTGCTCAGGTTTATCTACACCAGTGTACTCTTTGTATATGTCCTCGGTTGTCTTCAGTGTGGTGTTTATACCATGTGTATTCTTATGATCAATGAGTTTTTGTAGAGTACTAGAAAATATTG
>Ga0315279_10005578_pt1 | contig 16263 bp, 20 predicted proteins | sample YL17G06_20_MG_FD_203694 | JGI IMG/M metagenome (GOLD analysis project Ga0315279, IMG submission 203694) | Sediment microbial communities from Yellowstone Lake, YNP, Wyoming, USA - YL17G06_20 | ecosystem: Environmental > Aquatic > Freshwater > Lake > Sediment | place: USA: Wyoming | collected...
CCCCCGCCCATAGTACACTCTAACCCCAGCCTCGCCTTTTCACTCAATCCAATTTCTAAAAAGGAGAACAAATATGGCAAAAAATTGTCAAATTCCAGAAAATTACCGATCTGTTCTGGATGGGCTGGAAACCGAAAGGGCCATCAAATTGATCAAGGACTTCTTTCAGGTGAATCTGGCTGAAGCTCTGAATCTGAGGCGCGTGACTGCCCCCTTGTTTGTCAAGGCTGGAACGGGAATCAACGATGACCTGACAGGAGTGGAACGGCCGATTTCATTTGCCGTAAAAAACATGAACAACGCCCAGGCCGAGATAGTCCAATCGCTGGCTAAGTGGAAGAGGCTAACTCTTGCCAGCCTGAAAATCGGGCAGGGCGAAGGGATATATACGGATATGAACGCCATCCGGCCCGATGAAATCCTCGACAGCCTACATTCTCTATATGTCGACCAGTGGGACTGGGAAAGAGTCATGTCAAGGGAAGAGAGACATCTGGAATTTCTGAAAGAAATCGTCAGAAAGATTTATTTCGTCCTGAGGAAAACAGAAGACTTTATTCACAGGCAATATCCTGAGATCAAGCCTATTCTCCCGGAGAAAATTCGCTTTTTTCATTCGCTAGAGCTGGAGGAAAGGTATCCGGATATGTCTCCTAGGGAAAGGGAAGATGCCATTTGCCGTGAGAACGAAGCCGTTTTTATCATCGGGATCGGAACACCGTTGAGGAGCGGCCAGCCCCATGACGGGCGGGCTCCTGATTACGATGACTGGACAACACCCACTGATTTAGGGCCTGGCTTGAATGGAGACATCATCGCCTGGTACCCTGTTCTGGAAACGGCCTTTGAAATCTCCTCCATGGGAATCAGAGTAGACAGGGAAGCGCTGGAAAGACAGCTCGAACTAACAGGGACCACTGAGAGAAAGGAATTGTTCTTTCATCAAAAATTGTTAGCAGGGGAATTGCCGCTCTGCATAGGGGGCGGTATCGGGCAGTCACGGCTCTGTATGTTTTTCCTGAGAAAAGCCCATATCGGGGAAATTCAGGCAAGCATCTGGCCCGAAGAAATGGCAGAGGATTGCCGGAAGAGAAATATTTTTCTCCTCTAGAGGACGGCGTATGAACGGGTGTTTTCGCCCAGTAAAAAAGGAGGAGATTTCTGTCGGTGCTTGATCTGATTTTCGTGCAAATTGACCAGATTCTAGGGAGAAAAGTAATATTCCTTTATTATGTATTACATAATTTCCCTTGATGGTTCTATGCCATTTACGGGGCTTTGCTTTTAAAGGTTAAAAATCAATGAAATTTTGTGGTCTTGGAATGGAAGCCAATGGACAAGCCCTAGCTTTCAGCCTCAATATCATATTTACAAAAATACCCCTCATATTCAATGCCCGGAAAAACCACGAAATAGCATGGCATAGCGCTGCAACAGAAAGTCGTTATCAGATCTGAATATCCCTTGTATTTTCGAAAGGTATTTTCGAAAGCCTTCCAATTTTACTCTGACCTCATATGGAAATTCTTTCTTGAAATCGTTTTTCATGAGATCGCCTGTTCCCAGGACGATATGACGCTACTGCGATTATTCGCCTTGTTGAGAAAGACGATGGGAATCAAAAAGATTGGCTCCAACGGCACGGCCGTTACTTTTATATATATTTGTTAAATGAAGGAATTAGTGGTCAGCCGGGCTTTTGGATATATTAGGGGAATCGATAAAATGAACTTTCCCTTTAAAACTATTTAACAACAGGGCCGAATATCTTAATTTCTTTTCTATGCGTATCAATTGAAGCCTTGGCGCCAAGAGGAAGAACGCATGATTCACAGTTATGCCCAAAATCAACCCCAGATATAATTGGAATATTAAGCTCTTTGGATAAATCCAGAATGATCTCATCAACAGTCGGAGATTCTTTGTAGTTTCTATTATAGCAGCGCCAATTTTTTCCTATAATAATGCCATGTATTTTGTTAAAAATATTTCTAATTTTGTAACTCTGTAAAAAGAAGTTTATCGTTGACGGTTCTTCATAAGTCTCTTCCCAGAACCATATCTTTCTTTCCCAAGACGAGATATAGGGTGTATCTAAAATAGCACTTATTGCGAACAAATTCCCTCCGATTAACGTTCCCTCTGCAAAGCCCTCTTTGATTATTTTCCATTTTTTCTTGGGAATTATTTCAATTTCGTTCAATGAGTTGAAAAGGGTATTAATCAGATATTTCTTTGTATATTCTCCAATACCTTTTTTATTTATTTGTGAGAGATCGAATCCATTCTCTATGTTAGGCCCACAAAAAGTAATTAATCCAGTTTTCGTATATATTGCATTTAACAATATAGTAATATCTGACATTCCCATGAATATTTTTGGATTTTTTTTAATTACATCATAGTTAATAAGATTAAGAAGTTCTATTGAACATTCTCCACCTATCGCGCAGAAGATTGCTTTTATTTCTTTTCTTTCGAAAAAAGAGTTTAGCTCGTCTGCCCTTTCAACATCTGATGTAGATCTAAATCCGCCTTTTTCTTTTACTGTGTTTCCTAATTCACATAAAATCCCCAAATTTTCTAATTCCTTTAATGCTTTTTTAAATTTCAGAATTGATCCCACTGGCAAAGAAGGACAAGTTATGGCAACTTTGTCGCCTTTTTTTAATCTATGAGGCAAATTTAATTTAATCATTACTTAATCTTGAAATTTTGGACATGCTATTTTCATAACTATAAATAAAAAATATAAAGCACAAAATGCGATAGTGAAATATTTAATATCGACTGAAAATACACTTAGAACAAAAATGAAAAGGGATAAAAACTGGAAAAATATAACATAATAATTATATTTTAGAAAGATTTTATTTTCTATTAAGAAATTCCAAAAAAAGCTAACCGAAAAAATTATAAAAACTAATATCCAAAATATCTTAGACCTATTTGTCGTTATAGAAGAATAGAAATCACTAAAATCGATATTTAATATTTTATTATTCGGTTTAATAGAAAAAAGAACAAACATATATAAAACAAAATTAATCGAATCTAGAGATTTTAGCGGAAGATTATAATCTGCTTTTTCTGTTTCGACTGCTTCAGAAGTATTTATGATATCATTAAATGACATGAGAAATATTAAAATGCTTTGCGGAAGTAGTATTATTAAATTAGAACCGTCAGCTAAAGCGGCCAAAAAGGTAAATACGCTGCATATAAAAACAACACCAAAAATTATATTATAAAATGTCATTCAATAAATATTTTATAATATTAAAGAAAAAAATCAAGGACTGAAGAAATTAATAGTAACAGTATTGATAATTGTGACGATTAAATCTCCAGGTATAGTTTTCTTATTTATTTTACTTCTATCTCAAGTTTCTCAAAATAACCCTCATACCCAATGTCCGGAAAGACCACAAAATAGCAGGGCGTCGCGCTGCAACAATAGGTGACGATTAAATCCGAAAATCCCCTGTATTTCCTAAATCCTTCCATATTTACCCTTACTTCATAAGGGAATTCTTTCTTAATTTCCGGATTCATAATTTTCTCACTCATGAGATGATGAAAAATATTCTCCATTCATCTATAATTCGCCCTTATCTGCGAAGCTATAGAATCTGTCGAGCCCGACAATTACGTGGTCAAGAACGGTTATCTGGAGCAATTCGCCAGCTTGCCTCAATATTTTTGTGATTTCCTTGTCGGAATAAGAAGGCTCTGGATCTCCTGAAGGATGGCCGTGAACGAAAATCACCCTCGCGGCTGATGCAAGCAAAGCTGATTTGTATACTTCTCTAGGATGAACCGGCGAGGAATCCATTGAGCCTTGGCTGACCATGTCTACTCCAATTACCTTATTCTTGGGGTCGAGAAAAATCGAATAGAACTTCTCCTTGTCGCTCTCAACGAGCTTCTTGAATGTCGAATAAACGTCGCTCGAACTGGATAATTTCAGCGGCTTGTATTCTTTATGGCCTTCGATGACTAGCTTTGTTCTGACTTTGTAGCCTTTGTACTCGTAGCCGTCGAAACAGGACTCCTTCAATTCCGTTTTATTTCTCCTCAATCAGATCCCGCCTTATTCTTTAACTGCTTTCCTGAATTCCAAAAAACATGGCATATCCAATTCATAGATTTTCGTTTCAGCGAATTTCTCATTGTATTCTGCGTTATCTTGGTCAAAGTAGTTGTCACTGTAAGCAAAGCCCGTGTATCGCTGAAAAGCCTGTTCAGCATCCTTCGCGGTTCTAAATAGTTCGACATCCTCGTTTGTCCACGCGAAGTTCTTGACGAGCACGAATATTTTCCTGTTTTCCATGGAATCACCCTTTTCTATTTGAGGCGTCTGGAAGACCATCCTTTGGATACCTGCCCGCCAAAATCAATTTTCTAATTCTTTCTCCGCCGCATTCTTTGGTACCCAGGTATTCGCACGCGTTTTCAGGATCCCCATTGCCTGAGCAGTAAGTCAGGCCCCAGACCTGGACCATCCAGCAATCGCTTGTCAGGTCTTTTTGATAAATTCTTTTGGTTCTTCCGATGAATTGCTTTCCGCCTATGTTAATTCTTTCAAGTTTTGACGTAAAACCACCCCTTTTCTATTTTTGAAGCCAAGATATTCTGACCAGTCAATGCTTTCAATTTCTCCGTCTTGGTATTGGATGTCGCATTCAAAGTACTTTTTCTTGTTGCCGAGAAAATGCTCTACCCTGGCTGAAAAGCCTTCAATGTCTTGTCGAGAACAGCCATTGATTTCCAGCTCATCCAATACGTCTTGATAGTCCCTGATAGCCAGGACTTCTGCTTTGCCATTTTTCGTGATTAACGTTTCGCCTATCTCCGGCAGCTTATATTCGCCAAGGCTTTTCATGAACGGCGATTTGGACATCTCATATCTGAACAGGTATTCTTCCATGCCCATCTTTATCTGCTGGGCAATGCTGAGCCCGTCTTCTTCCTTTATTTTGACCATTTTTTCCAAATATTTTTCGGGAACCATGAATTTATACACGATCGACACCTGAAATTTCCTAATCAAAGATTATGAGGAATCAATTTTATTAAGCTGGGCTTCGTGGATTGCCGTTTTTGCGGGTAAGAATAGAGCTGATAGACCGAGTATGGATATGGATAGTTTATTAACTTTTTGTGCCTAATAATTTATTTCGTCAGAATATTTTATTTTGCTTTTGCGAATTAACAATTCTTAAAATCAATTTTGAAACAGAAAAGGCTACCAAATTTATCTTAAAAAGCTTGCAATGGCTCGAATGTACAAAAAAATGCTATTTAATCAATAAAATCGCTTTTTACGATCTATATTTCCAGAGTGGAAACGCGAAGTAATATCCTAAGAATTATTTATAATGGTTCTATGAGGCTCTTTTTACCTAAAACCTTTTCGATTTCTGGATATTCTATTTTTAACTGCTCTGCGAATATTTGCCCATTAAATCCTAATTTAAATTTTTGCGATGTCGGGTTTGGATTATGAACGATGAAATCTTCTTTTTCTAATTTATATGTTGAATTAACGACTTCTCTAAGCCCTAAGTTTGTTTCTTCGGATATATCTTTTATTTTAATAATTCCCTTTTTTGCAACTGTGAGAAAGACCATCATAGCATTTTTATCGGTAGTTAATTCAATAAAATTATCAATTTTGGAGAAAACATTATTGTTTTTCATAATATTAATATGCCCTCTGTTATTAAAAGGTTTATGTTTTTTCATTTCTACCACTTTTCTTTAATGAATTTTTATAAAACAAAAATGATTTAACTTCATTTAATTTGGCAATTACGAGATTTTTGGCGAGTTTTTTAAACTCGCTATTGGATTTTACGGTATGATAAGGAAATTCATCGGCGTAATGAGTAAGTTCAACACCTTCAAGGCGTATGAGTATGGTATTTTGTTTTTTAATTTGGTCCTTTGCCGTGTTTTGAATTTCAGAATTCAATCCCTGACTTTTAGACGCGCTTTTCCCGGCAAATAACAGACACAGAGGGACATTAGGACCTTCTGTTATTCGGTCCCATATAAGATCAAATTTTTGATGAAATTTCATTTCAGTTCTCGTTTTAATATGTTCCATGATAAAAGTTCCTGGTATCCTAAATTTTCCTTTCTTATCTTTAAGCTCATCGCAAAGTTCCTCTATACATTTTTTGTCTTTATCGGTTTTATGACTTCCACAAATAAATACTTTCAATAAGGTTCTGGCTTGTTTTTCGGACTTCGTAAAATCTTTAGAAATTTTGTTGGATAGCTCATTAATGTCCATAACATCAATTGGTATTCAAGGTTTTTAAACCTTTTATCAGTCTACATTTCCCCGAAAAAATTGTTCACCCGCAGATGGGGCGATGTTCTTAGGATATTTCATGAAGTTATGGCCATTTCTGGTTGTTTTCCTCAGTTATCCAATAGAGACGTTTTGGCGAAACCCTTTTAAACGTGCTTTTTAATACAGGTTTCCAGCATCGATTAAGGCTAGCCAATTTTGCCCATATGATTACGCTGCCCTCCAATTATCCTATACTTTTTTACCACCTCTCAGTAGTTATCACTTGCAAAGAATGTAATGTATGTCAATTACGCTTAAAAAACAGCCATTCAAACAATTATTAATGGAAAGCAAAAACGGGTTCAGGAAGATAATCAAAAACGAGAAAATGTTCGACGAAGACTACATGCCTCCGACGATACATTTCCGGGATGGCCAGATAAAGGACCTCCAGCTGTGCCTGGAATCCGGCATTAAAGGCAATAGGCCGATCCATGCTTTCATTTGCGGACCCTCGGGCACGGGGAAAACGCTCATTGCAAGGTCGCTGCTGAAAGAGCTGGAGGAACATTCAATACTTGGGATTTACATAAACTGCTGGGAGCACCAGAGCTTTTATTCAATCATAGAGAAGATCACTGAAGACTATCGCGTGCTTCAATCAGAGAAAATCAACGCCATTTACAAAATAGAGAGATTCGAGAAGTTCTTGAACGGCAGGCCGTTCGTCATGATCCTGGACGACGTTGACAGGCTGGATCCCAAGGACATTAACGTCGTTTTGCATAACTTCTGCGATTTGACGAAAACGGGGCTCGTCTGCATTGGTTGCGGCATGGGCTTTATCAAGAAATTGGATGACCGGGTAAGGTCAAGGCTGATACCCAAGATAATCGAGTGTCCGGCTTATTCCAAAACAGAACTTATGAAAATACTGAAAGAGAGAGCCGAGTACGGATTAGAGGAAGGAATTTGGGACGTGAGGATGCTTAGAAAAGCAATCAACATGTCCAATGGCGATGCTCGGATGGCAATCCAGACCCTGAGAAACGCCGCGAGCTATGCCGAGAATGCAAGGGCCAGAAAAATCGAAGTTAAGGACCTCAAAAAAGGCTTCATTGACGCCAGGGAACTCAAGATTAGCCAAATCCTGGATAATTTGAATCAGCATCACAGGATCATCTATGAAGTTGTATGCGAGAGAAAGAGGATTATGTCCGGAAAGCTTTGGGATGCTTACAAAGAAGTCTGTAAAAAGAAGAAAATAAAAACGGTTCCTCAGAGAACGTTTCAGTATTACCGGGATGAGTTGCTTTACATGGGATTGATATGTTCGAAGAGGCTACGGATTCGGGGAAACGTAAGGCTGTACAGCTTGAATTCCAAGGCGATTTAGAAATAGAGAAGATAGGGGGATTGGTTAATGAAAAGCGAGAAGAAAGACTTGTCTATAAAAGAAGTAATGATGAGATATCCGAGGATTACGGCGCACATTATAGCTGAGTCATTAGGCTATGCGACGCCAAGCAAAGCTGCTCTCATTTTAAAAGACGCTAGAGAAGGAAAAGAGAACTGGTGTGAATGGATTTATTCTTGTTATGACCGAGATCCAAAGAAAGCTGTCCGTAATGCGATAAGAAATCGCCATCATCACGAAGGCTTTATGGCCGAATATAAGCTTGCTTTGGCGCTTGTAAAACGAGCGATTGAAACAGACGATGAGCCTATTTTTGCGAGCTGGTTTTAGGAGGGGAAGAATGTGTCAAGATTTGAAGCGAAGGGTGCGGAATTGTATATAGATGGGAAAAAAGTCCTGCGGGGCTGGGAATCATTTTCGGGATGGTACTGGTTTGCCACTGAGAAGAGCAATGAGCAAATGAGCGACCTTGGCGACGGGAAACCGGTCAAGGACACGATTTACTTTGGCCTGGTCCAAGGCTTTGAGGAAGAATGGGGTTATTTTTCCCAGGCAGAGATAGAGAGCCTAAAGCCGAAGACCTGGGAGATAAAGAAAGTAGATCTTCCTTATTCGGGGAGAAGAAGATGATTGATTATGAAATCCACGAAATTTATGAGTGCTGAAGAAAAGGAAAAAGTGTTAAAAGACTGGCAGCGATTCATAGAAAATGATTTCGATAAGGCAAAATTCACGAAGCGGCTTTACAATCATCTTATTCAGCATTGTTCATTCATTGCACACTACAACCAGGGCGGATTTTACGGCACTTATTTTGAGGATCCGGAAGGCACCATGAAATTCATAAAGCAATTCGATAGGGAGCAGGGCTGCGTCTCTATCGAATATGGCATGACCTATTGGTTGAATAACGACGACTATAGGGACATTAATACGGCCATGGTTGAGACATTGGAGCCATACAAAGCCGAAATCTATCCGCGGTTGAAGCAAAAAACCAAGGACATTAAATTGAGGCAGATGGAGAAATTGAAAGCTGAAATAGAAGCTTTGGATTGATGATTAAAATGGGAACACATACTGTTCATATGGATTGCGTTAAATGCAGAGCAAAAGACTCTCTCGTATATACGTTTGATACCAGAAGTCCAATCACAAGTGAAGCCTTTTGCCTTAGCCGTGGCTGTTATTACAGCACGATCGAGAGAAAGCTGGGCAAAAGAGAATTGGCAGAATTAAGAAAAGACTATGAATGGGGCGATTGAGATGGGCTACTCCAATGCTATCATAGAGGATGACCTCAAATGCAAAAAGGACATTAATGAAGAGCTCGAAAAATTGGATAAGGAGAACGAGCTTTTTCTTCCCTGGTATTGGAGAGAGGGCCATATCAAGACAGACATGACCTGCTTTAAGTGGGCAGAAGATTTCATAAAAGATCTCGAAATAATGAAAGACTTGGGCGTACGGGGCTATCTTATAACTCGTGGAGAGGAAGACGACTATTACAAATATATTATCACCAGCAAAACACTGAAAGAATATTACGGCCGAATTGTTTTTCCCGGGAAGTCCGGTAGAGTAATTAAAAGAGATCCTGACTTGAAAAAGTACAAAGGCTGAGGTGATAGAATGGGCGTTGACTTATATCGGGTAAAATACAATTTTGTTTATGGATCGCTGACTCAAGAACAGGTTAATTTCATTGACAGCATAATCTACCGCTCAGACGATGGCACATATGAACTGAGCAATGGAGATTTCCAGGAGTTAAAGAGGAAGAGATCAAGATATGAAAAGCTTTACAAAGCAGACCTGACAGAGCTTTTCAGAAAATTTAGTGACGAAATAGATAAAGGCAAAGGTCATTTTAGTTTTAGATTGTTTTAAGCAGGGAGATTAACTATGCGTCCGAAATATGTCGTTATTCGACTCTGGCCGAATGTGCTCTAGGTAGCTGACATAGACATTTTTGAAGATGCGGCAGACATGAACGAGCTTTTGGAGTCACAAAAAATAGGAAGATATGATATTGGGGTTCATGAACGCCAGGATAAGCCGCGATGGTTTTAGAAAATAAAAATATCTGAAAAATAAGACATTAAGATGATTTTTTATGAATTCAAAATACTTCGGCAAGAACCACCACCTCCGAGTTCAAAAGCCTTTCTGGGCCAAGAACGGCGCAATATACATACGCGAAGGCATTAAAGCTCGCGTAATTGAAGGTCAGGACCTATATGGCTACGTCACGGTCGAATTTCGCATAGGCAAGAAAAGCATACGCGAATGTACTGTTGTGACTGACTATTCAATGCATGTGTATGATATGGATTTTACTGATTATAAATAACGAAAAATTGCGCAAGAGGAAGCGCCGGATCCGCGAGCAATTAATCGATTTTGGAGAAGTTAGAGGAATATCCAACACAATGGATGGCGATTAGTCCGAGGTTTTGAGGACGGATGGGTTATTTTTTGCTAAATGAAATAAGAAGCTAAAGCCTGGGAAATCCCTAAGAAGGCCTGGCCATATTCTGGCCCAACAGAGGGAAGGTGAAAGAATGTCTAAAGAATGGATAAATAAGATTCAGCAAGGTAATGCATTAGAAGTACTAAAGAAAATGCCCCCAGAGTTTGTGGATTGTGTCATGACATCGCCCCCATATTTCTGATTTAGCTTGGAATGGAATGGGCGCTGCGTGATTATGGTAATCGAACGCAAGCCATTTGGGATGGCAATCCTAATTGCAAACATGAATGGGGAAAAGAAATAATAAGGAAGCAGTCGGGCGGGACCAAAAAATCGAATATAACGAATTTTGTTGATGATAGGATACATTTTAAAAATCGATCAAGTTTCTGCAAAAAGTGTAAAGCTTGGCGTGGGCAACTCGGATTAGAGCCTGCTTTTGATTTATACATAAAGCATCTCTGTGATATTTTTGATGAAGTTAAAAGGGTATTGAAATTTACAGGAACGTGCTGGGTAAACTTGGGGGATACTTATTCTGGTTCAGGCTGCGGAACAAATGATTATAGAACAGAAGCGAGTAAATCAATTCAAGGAATCGGCAAAAATATACGACTTTATAAAACTGGCGGGATCGCACAAAAAATAAAAGAAGTTCCTGCAAAATCCCTCTGTCTGATACCTTTTCGTTTCGCAATAGAAATGGTCAATCGTGGGTGGACGCTTCGCAATGTCATTATATGGCACAAACCAAATTGTATGCCATCATCCGTAAAAGATAGATTTACGGTGGATTTTGAATATATATTTTTCTTTGTGAAGAATAAGAAATATCGGTTTGAGACGCAGTACGAATCATGGAAGGATAAAAATAAGCATGATATTGAAAGAGCAGGAAAATTTATCAAATATGAAGGAAAGCATAAAGATGATTCCGGAAATAAAGGCGTTGTAGTAGGCAATCCTTTACAAGGCCGTAACAAACGATGCGTATGGACTGTCCCGACGAAGCCATTTTCTGAAGCGCATTTTGCTACGTATCCGCCAAGACTGTGTGAAACGCCGATAAAATCAGGATGTCCGCAAAACGGCATTGTTTTAGATCCATTCATGGGAGGCGGGACGACTGGATTAGCAGCGAATAAGCTAGGCGTTAATTTTATTGGCATAGAGGTGAATCCGAGATATATAGAAATGGCAAGAAAGAGAATGGGCCAAATTTCGAAATGATGTTAGGGCAGGCTGGAGATCGTCGTTCCTAGGGCAAATGGCGAAGCCGTTTTTTCGGGATTCACCGTAAAATGGCAATCGGCCTTCAAAATGGATAAAATGGTCAAAAGAGGCAGGCTCTCAATCCACCTTCAGAATGCCTCTCAACTGTCCAAAGAATGGGGAGAGGGTCACTCAACTAAATCTGGAATTAATTGATCAAGGGGTTGTGTTTATTTAAAGGTTGATGGAAGCCCTGTTTAATCTTCGGTTGGTTTTGGCAAAAACGTTTATTTTGCGGTTGATTAGATTATTGGTAGAATAACTTTAAAAAGAATTTGTAAAATAAGAAACATAAGCGAAACTATAGTAAAGACAAAAAACGGTGACAAGGTAATACAGTGTAGGACATTAAAAAAACCTAAAAGATAATAATATGAAATTCAAAAAAGAATGGAACATAAACACAATTTTGCTCATAATAGTCATAGCTTTGATGATAGTTATCATAGCAATCCTTCTGGACTTCAGGTATTACTTCTTCAAGGAAGACGGGGTCTGGGAGATACTGGAAAGCATTTACTATACGAGCAATGTGTTTCCTTCAATTTGTTAGAGAAAATGAGGTGCAAAAATGGTTAATTTACGATTGTTTTTGATTTTTAATTTTTACCTAATAATAACTTTTGAGGTAATAGGATGACAAATAAGCTTTCATTGCCCACAGAGAAAGTGACATGGACAATTAATGATTTTGTGAAACTCCATAATCAAGACAAACTTATTATAAACAAAGAATATCAGAGATCAGAGGTTTGGAGGCAACCAAAGAAACAGCTTCTGATAGATTCTATATTGAACGATTATGACGTAGGAAGCATAATCTTAAGACAAAAAGATGACAAGTGGGAAATCTTAGACGGCCAGCAGAGATTAAAGGCAATATTTGACTTTATTGAGGACAAATTCCCTCTTCCAAAGGGCACGGAAAACGGAGAAAAATATTGGAATGATCTTGAACCTCCTGTTCAATGGGGGCAGTTTATGAATAGATTGGTATATACGACAAAAATTTATAGCATTGATGATGAAATAACTTCTACAATTTTCCTCCGAGTTCAGGAAGGAATGCCACTTATCGGATCAGAGAAATTAAATGCCATGAGGGGCAAGTTTAGGAATAAAATATTTGAAATGTCTCAACACTCGTTTTTCAGACAGACAGGCGTAAACGAATTTCGTTTTGCTTATAGGCATCTTGTTGCTCAAGTTGCACTGGAAGAAATAGACAATGGCATTTCTAACCATATCTTGAAAGACTCAAAATTCAGGAATCTAAGAGAAATATACATTAGATTTAAAGACGATCTTCCGTCCAAAGTCTTCGAAAGAATATTTTCAACATTAAATTTCTTGGAAAATAATTTGGGCTCGGTTTCCCAGATTATAAAAAAGAAAAGCGATTTTGTAACCATTTATTTGCTTACATCTTATATTCTTCAAAAGTATGCTATTAAAGGCAAGGAAGACAGTTTTAGGGATTTTATTGTAGAATTTATTCGAGAAGTAGAAAAAGAAACATACATGGACAATGATGAGTATTATGATTATTGGGTTGCGCGTAGTTCATCACCTGATTCGAAGAAGCAGCTTGAAAAGCGTTTTGAAATTATTCTAAAAAAATTCTTGGAATACAATCCTGCAATAGAGTCCAAAGACACGCAAAGAGAATTTGATTGGGGGCAAAGGCTGACCATATATTCTATTGCATATAGAAAAGCGAAAAATGACGGCAAACAAGAAGCCGAATGCGCATTGTGCGGTAAGTCAACTTCATTAGATAATGGATCAGCAGATCACATTAAGCCTTATAACTTAGGCGGAAAAACAACGGTGGAAAATGGCCAATGGACGTGTATCCATTGTAATAGTACAAAAGGTGACAAATATTCCGAGACAAATTAATAAATATGCCGAAAAAGATATAATTAAGAATCCAAAATTACAATAATGTGGTGCCGATAATGATAGCAATCGACTTGTTTTGCGGGGCGGGCGGCGCCGGCGGCTGAATATTAATATCTTGAGGCAATTTCCTTCCGGGCAAGGAGGAGAGGGGAAAAAGCGGTAGGAATAAGGGAGTGCAAAGTGGCAAGGCTGGAAAAAACTAGCATAGAAGCGTGGGAAAATTTTAATGCGCACGATGGATAAATTTACGATGAATATTAAAATTTACCGCATTAGAGATTAAATCAAGATGGACTGGTTCTCGAGCATGAGTATCGCGATTGTGGCCAGTTGCGTGTTCCATAATCAGTAAACTCTCCCTGATAGCCTATCGCATAGAAGATCAAATGGTTGAGAAGGACTTCTATTTTGTAACAGTTATCAATCCATTCTTGACTCTCTTGTCTTTCGGGAGGTCTTGCATGCGCGCCCTTATTGCGGATAGAATCCCAGGCTCTCACGTCTTCTTCTCGTATAATACCTGCTTTCTGTAGGGCTAAGAGCTTATCCTTCGCGCGTGCTTTTTGCATCGCACGTAATGCTCCTAAGGCCCTCTCTAGCACGTTCTGGTCACCGGAAAAAGACTTGACGCAAGTAATCATCTCTTCGACAGCTTTGATATATATAGGAGAAGGCCTACCAATCTCAGAAAACTCACATTCAAGAATCCCTTCTATTGCGATTCCCAATCCCAAACCCTTCGCGAAGATTGAACCTACGCTGGCATTCCGAACATAATGTAGCCACCCCGATATCGGGTGCATCTGGAAAATATCCTCACCTTTGAAGTTGTAGATGTGTTCTAGATACTTTCCGAAAAGTAGCCAAACCCACTTTCCTTCAAAATCTGCATGAATGTAATCAATTGGCAAAGACAGATTTGTTGGAAGTAAGGCTCTGTCTGGTGAACGTAGGTATGTGATCCAGTTTCCATTAGAAGTCTTCTGGAGGATTCCCCACGATAGTGTCCGGGATGCGACATATTGAAGTGCCTCGATAATGCGCGTCTCTAAGTATTCAGCGGGGCTAGTCTTTTCCGATGTGGCGATAACGGTTGTGATGTTGGTTTCTTTTGTTATGGTAAGCTCAAATTCGCCGACTTTGAACCTAGCCATATTTCGTTCCCAGGAAACTATTTCATCTGTGCCCGTACTAACGGTTTTTTTTGTAGCCTCTGCAAGCGGAAGCTTCATATTATTAAATATCTCGAGCTTAATCGTAGTATTTTGAGACTCGGAAGACTCCGTATACTCTAAAACATAGATATTCCCTTTGGCGATTGAGCCCGCCGGCCCACGGCTATGAGTGACAAGGAGCCTATCGGCTTTCCAGATTGATCCTGATAAGTCTGTCGCTTCTAGTGAATAGTACTTATCGCTAGTTAAAAGCTTTCCGACTTCCCCGATGTTACTTAGCATCATGCTTTTGAAGTTTTTAGAAAGAGATGGTGAGGAAGATTCAATCAAGACGAACTCAAGATTGCGTTCCTGGTTCTGCCGAACAAGGCCGGAACCCGAATATTCGATGGGCTTTTCGTTATCTTGTTGGCGAACTATCATTTTAGGGCACCAAAATTCAAGGTTGCCTTTTCTAAAATCTTCTAGTATCTCATGAAAAAGCATTTAGTCTCCTCTGTCACTCTTCCTTAATTAACTTGACCTCATTATTTTGACAGTTTAAAGGTCTCTTTAGCGTATATTAAATCCCCCCTGCCGTGACTATTATAAGCATTTCGATGCCCAGAAGCCATTTTTTATGGGCACTTTAAAAAACGGCTTCACCAGAAGCCCCAGGTTCAACGATCTCTCGCCGGTCCATGTTAAATAATGACCAAAAATAGAGCTCGAGCGATCCTCGCCCCTTTTATAGAAGCAACAACAAGGGCAACTCGTCGATGGGCAAGCGAAAGGCGCCGACGGATGAATAAAGATTTCTAGAAGTAGTTTCAGAACATCCTGGGTAAGGAGGAGAGGCTGGGGGGGACAACCGCCCCTGCGCCGTCCCCCAAAAAAGAGTGAGGATAAAACCGTCGCTCTTGACAATCGCCCCCGCCGGACTTATTTGTTAGCGTATCGATTCGAAGGAGAGGAACCATGCGACAGGACCGATTCACCGTCATGTCCCAGGAGGCCTTCCAAGCGGCTCAGTCCAAGGCGGAGGAGCTGGGCCACCAGGACGTCCGTCCCGAGCACCTGCTCTGGAGCTTTCTCGCCCAGGAGGAGAACATCGTCGTCGCGGCGCTAACGAAGATCGGGGCCAACCGATCGAAGATCCGGACGGAGCTTGAACGGGTCCTCGAAAGAATTCCCCGGGTCCAGGGCGGCGAGGTCTATCTTTCGTCCGCGTTGAGACAGGTCATGTCCGGGGCCCAGAAGGAGGCCGACAAGATCAAGGACGAATACATCTCCACGGAACATCTCTTCCTGGCCATGCTCAAGGACAGCTCATCCGAGGCGGCCCGGATCCTCGAAGCGAACGGCGTGACCGAGGAGGCCGTCCTCCAGGCGCTCATGACCATCCGCGGGACGCAGCGGGTCACAGACCCTCAGCCCGAGACCAAGTTCCAGGTCCTACAGAAATACACGCGCGATTTCACCGATTTGGCCCGGCAGGGGAAGCTCGACCCGGTCATCGGCCGCGAAGATGAGATCCGGCGGGTGATTCAGGTCCTTTCCCGCCGGACCAAGAACAATCCCGTCCTCATCGGCGAGGCGGGCGTGGGCAAGACGGCGATCGTCGAAGGGCTGGCCCAGCGCATCGCCAACGGAGACGTGCCCCAGCCGCTCAAGAACAAGCGGCTGCTCTCGCTCGATATCGGCTCTCTCCTGGCCGGGACGAAATACCGGGGCGAGT
>Ga0315279_10005580_pt1 | contig 16260 bp, 14 predicted proteins | sample YL17G06_20_MG_FD_203694 | JGI IMG/M metagenome (GOLD analysis project Ga0315279, IMG submission 203694) | Sediment microbial communities from Yellowstone Lake, YNP, Wyoming, USA - YL17G06_20 | ecosystem: Environmental > Aquatic > Freshwater > Lake > Sediment | place: USA: Wyoming | collected...
ATTGGTGGTGACCGCTAAGGAGGATATCGATGGGCTGAAAGCCAAGAAGGAGACAATCCTCCTCAAGTTGGACGAACTCAAGAACGAGATCAAAGCGCTTACAGACACGTTTGTCGACAAGACCGTCGAGCGCTACAAGCTCACCCGAGAATCCGATAGCCTGAAAGCCAGCTACGTGATGGTGCGCGCGGAGTTTGAGAAAGGCCGTATGGCCGACCGAACCCGAGCGAGTGACATCGTGATCGCCGGCAAGGCAGTAGCTCCGGACGAACCGAGCGGTCTAGGCAACGCCATGATTGTTATTGCGGCTGCGTTCATTGGGATGCTCGTGACGGGCACGTTCATGGCGCTGAAGGAGATAAGCGAGATGGGCCCGTTTACCGGCGCCGGGACGGGCGGATTGGGTGCGCTCATGGCTCGGGCGCCCGATCCCGCGCCCGACGGGCCTCCCGCCCAGCCGGGCGGGCCTGTGGGAGAATAGAGGCATTCCGAGAGGCCGGAATAGCTTCACCGGGCAGGGACGGGACATGTCGACGCGGAATCGGCTCTGGCGGGCGGGTCTAACCATTCTGGCGGCAGGTACGCAGACCGCGCTGCTCGGCGAAAACAATCGCCCTGTAAGCTCTTTAAGTGGATGAGCCAACTTTATTGGAAAGAGACCAGGACAACACGGAGATGGCCGAAACGGCGCAGGCGTTGCCATGAACCATATATGATTGCCATGGCATTCCTCAGGCAACGCGCCGCAATAAGACATACAAAAAGACCCGAGGAATTCAGAGTTATAGAAAGGAGAAAGGATCATGATGAAAAAAACAAGGCACACGAATCCATTGAGAATGATTGCGCTGCTGGGAGTGGTTCTGACAGCCGTCATCCTGTTTGCCGGCTGTGGCAAAGCGCCGCAGGGCGAGAAGACATCTGCAAGGGAAGTCGCGACGAAAACTCCCGCCAAGACCGTGATTCCCGTGAAAACCCCGGAGAAACAGGCGGTGAAGACAACGACAACCGAGGCGCCTGCCGCTGCACAGGGAATTCTGGCCAAGATCAAGGCGGTCGACGATTTTGTGAAATTGTATGCGCTGCAACAGGAAAACGAGCAGGGCGGCAAGCAGTCCGACCCCGCCGGCCAGGCCTTCGCCGACAAATGGGAAACCCTGACGAAGGGGATGATACCCCGAACCCTGACCACGGGATTGGACTTTCTTGCCGTCAGCACCAAGGCCACCGGGGATAAAGAATACACCTTCTCGTTTCTGTTTCGTGCCACCGCAGATTTGAAAACCAACTACCATCTGAACGTTTACGGCACTGTGTGTGCGTACAATGCCAAATATCTGCAAGAGAATCAGCGGGAGGACTTGTACGTCCAGTGGAATTGCTACCTGACGAACGAGCCCACATCACAATGGAAGGTGGGAGAGTATCGCGTCGTGCAGCTCAAGGTCGACACGGAGCTAATTCCTTACAGCCTGCGGTTGGACTTGGTCACCAGAGATGAGCAACTCAAATGGACTGGTCTTGTGAGCCTACTTTATCTGGGCTGGCAATGGGACGTTCGGGACGAGAAGTCCTTCCTCTCGAAGGTCGAGGCATGCAGCGACTTCGCCACGTTACATGCGCTCGCTCCCACAGGTCCCCAGATGTCCGCGTTGGTAGCTCAGGCCGTCGAAAGGAAATGGAAAACCCTGACGGCAAACTTGGAACCCCAGACTATGATCGACGGCTTGGATTTCCTCGCTATCCACACCAAGGCCACCGGCGAGAAAGAGTATACCTTCTCCTTCTTGCTCCGGCCTACCGCCGATCTGGATACCGATTATCACCTATCCATTACGGGAAAAGTGGACCCAAGCTTCCGGCAATATATCAAACCAACCACGCCCGGAGGCTCCTTCACGACATGGGCCCTTCTTCTCTACAGCGACCCAATGTCCCAGTGGAAAGCCGGCGAATACCATGTGGCTCAGCTTAGGGTCGAAACCAAGACCATTCCCTTCGATATGAGCGTCATCCTGCAAGCCAGGGATGCACAGGGAAACTGGACGGGCAATCCCGGGAACCGGATCGCGTTGGGGTGGCAGGCGGATGTCTCGGAGCAAGCACAACATGGCCTCGCCGCTTCGAAAAGTGAACGGACAAGGCGCAAAAGCGCAAAGACCCGTTGACGTAATTGTGCGACAATCTGGATGGACGATGTATGATGGCTCTATCATCTCTTCTGCCCGGATGCTGCAGCATCTGGTATAGAGTTTCCGAAAGCGAGGACGGGGAGAGCTTACGAAGGTCGATAGCGTTGACACTCAGGACACGCGCCGAAGCATTAGGGCTGTGTCCGGTCACTTTTGATGGGGGCGGAAATTGCGCCAGTCCCATTTGATCCTCTCGAACGCCGGCATCATGTGGGCGACCCGGGCCCTCCTGCTGGTTCCCCAGTTGATCCTCGTGCCGTTTCTTATCCGCACGATAGGAGACGCCGGCTACGGAGTCTATGCTCTGATCTGGTCACTGATGGTATCGATAGACCAACTCCAGAAGTCGCTGCAATCCGGTGTGGTCAAGTACAGCGCTGCTTTCCTGGCGCAAGAGCGAATCGAGGAAGTCAACAAGGTCGTCAGTTCGAGTCTTGTTTATTCCATACTCCTCGCGATCTTGGCATGTGCCGGCGTCCTGGTTGCCGCGGCGTTTTACGACGACCCGTCAGGCGAGATCGTGTATTCGCTTGTCGTCGTGGGCGTGACGATTCTGTTTATGCTTCCTCTTACGCCCTATATCGCCATTATCCAGTCGCGGCAGCGCTACTACGTAGGCGCCATTGCCGAGACGGTGTCAAAATACCTCACTCTTCTCACGGTGGTGGTCTGGTTTCATACGATGGGGCCGTCGGTCGAGGCGCCGATCGTCATCATGGGGGTAATGCTATTCCTCTCGAGGCTTGCCCAGGTGCCCGTCGCCTACCGGTTGGTCCCGGGACTGCAGAATCACCCCCGTCTGTTCAATCGGGAGAGTTTCCGACTGATTGCCTCTTTTGGGGCGGCAATTGTCCTGGCTTCTCTATGTCTCGTGACAAATACAACTGGGGTTCGATGGATGATGGGTATCCTGGTGTCCACAAGTTTTGTCGCCCACCTCGCGATTATCCTGATGCCCGGGCTCCTGTTGTCACAGATTGTTGAGGCGGTGACAATCACGGTGATGCCGGCGACGAGTGGCTACGAGGCGATGGGGAACCGGCGGATGCTTCAGGAGCTTCTTATAAGGGGTACGCGCTACACGACGATCCTTGTCTTAGCCGGAGTGATCGTCGCCGGCCTCGTGATGCGGAATGTACTGGTCGCTTGGGTTGGGCCTGAGTACGCATTCCTTGCTCCCTATGCGTTCGTGCTGTTTGCCAGTGTAGCGTTTATGCTTAGCACGTCCACCGCCCACCATATGCTTAAGGGCGTGGGAAAACTACGCGCCATCGTCTTTATCTACCTGATAGGGCTTGTTATCGTGCCAATCTCGTCTATCCTGGCGGTATTTGCAGTCTCGCGCAACCCGTACATTGCGGTAACATCTGGCCTGGCTGTGGGGCATCTGGTTTGCGGGTTTCTACAGATGGGATTCTGCATCAAGGCCGTTCACGCCGCCGGGCTGCGCAGTTTCCTTATGCGTGTTTACGCACAGCCTCTGATTGCTGCGGCTACGATTTCCCCGCTTGCCCTCGGGACCTTGACCTACAGTGGAGTTGAAGGCCTTCTCGGAAGGCTAGTTGCTTCAGTTCTCCTCGTCGTATTGTTCTCTATCGCCTGTTATGTCCTCATTGCTACAGCAGCGGAGCGGCAGCAGCTCAAGGAATTGACTCGAATGGTTCTGAGCAAGATTGCCGCAATTCGAGGAATACCCCCAGAAAACGAGACCCAATAGGAACGCATATGCGGCATTGCGCCATAACGTTTGAAAAGAACACGGTAACTAAGAGTGCAGCCCCTGACCTGATGAGAGTTGAGGTCGAGAAGACCCGCAGGGCTCATGAGATCGGCAAGGATTGCGGCCTGTTTCGCGCCCCGAGGGTCCTTGATTATGACGATGCCAAAGGAATGGCTGTCTTTGAGCGAATACATGGTCTGGTCGGGATACGGCCCTATATTGCCTTCGGGGATCCCGATTACAGGATCATCGACAACTTGGCTAACGCGTTGCGTGTAATCCATCGGGAGATGAAACTTCCAGCCGAACTCGTCATACCTTTACCTTCTGAATACCGAGCTACTAACGAAGTCTTTCTTCACGGCGACTTAAGTGTTGACAATGTTTGCACAGTTGAGGGGACTCTCCCCTTGGTGATTATCGATTGGAACACTACCCCTCTGCATGGAGGCCGAGCAACTTATGGAACCAGGTACTTCGATTTGGCGTGGTTCCTGCACAACCTTTTTAACAGGCCTTCCTACAAGGTCCTTTTCAGCGATCCCATAACCCCAGTTGCAAGAAGGTTTGTCGATGTATATGCAGAGGGAGCGGGAGACTGTTTTCAGGATGTGGAGTTCGCTCTATACCTAAAACACTTCTTTGAAGTGGAGCTGCCATTGGTAGGAAGTCAGGTCTATTGGAAGATAAAGGCATTTCTGCCGCGCAGCCACTTTCTACTGAGGAGATTTATGCGGTCCTTGGCGGCAGAAAGCAGCCGAAAAAGCCGGGGGCAGAGTGAGTATTCGGGCAGAGGAAAGGAATGAGCGCATCTTCGGACTATCGAAAATCCCATATTGATTCAGATAAGGGTTGTTCCTACCACAAGACTTTTTCTGAAAACCCTTATCGTGCCATGATCTGGGGATTTGAGCGCCGAATTCTGGACCGAATCATTACAGAGTTCTACCCGGCCCAGGAGATCACGCATCTGGATTTTGCCTGTGGGACTGGCCGAGTACTGAAGTATTTGGCGAATAGGTGCTCCCTTTCCGTCGGAGTTGACCTCTCGCCCAGCATGCTTGAAGTGGCGCGGAGTGACTGTCTTGGGTCGGAGGTAATCGAAGCGGACTTAACACGGAATGACATACTGGGGGATAGAGAGTTTAACCTAGTTACCGCATTTCGTTTCTTCCCGAATGCGGAACCGGAGCTCCGCCAGCAGGCTATGGCGGTCTTGACGAAACATTTGTGTAAGGATGGCTTCATCGTATTCAACAACCACAAGCATACGGGCAGTTCAAGAAACCGTCTAGCACGATTGTTCGGGCGCAGGGGCTTCCAAGGAATGAGTATCCCCGATGTGAAGGAGCTCGTAACCAGGAATAATCTGGAAGTCGAAAGAACCTATCACTTGTGTGTATTCCCGGCGTCCGAGAAGCATATGCTTCTCCCGGAGTTCGCGTTGCGGAAAGTCGAGGGAATTCTGGCCCGCATTCCGGCATTATGCGGTTTTGGGGAAAATCTGGTCTTTGTCTGCAAACGTGCTCAGGTTACATAACGCGTTGAACAATTCCAGTTAAGGACGCGGCATGGTGAAACGAAGATGAGGCATTGGAGAGAAGAGAACAAGGCATTGCCGGCGAAGAACTTGGCGCTTGGAACGGGGAATGCGGCAACGAAGGCAAATCGTTACATGGAACACCACTATCCGGAAACCCGCTTCGGTGGCTTTACGAGGATTGACGGCACCATAGCCTTTTTCACTCGTGTGAATGCATTGTTGCATCCGGATTTCACCGTTCTGGACGTCGGCTGCGGGAGGGGGGAGTACGCAGAAGACGCCAACGTATATCGCAGGAACCTGCGGATTCTGAAGGGTAAAGTACAGCGGGTGATCGGGATCGACGTTGAGCAGACAGGGCAAGAGAACCCCTGTATCGACGAGTTCCGGTTGATCGAAGGTGAGCGCTGGCCCGTAGAGGACAAGATCGCGGATATGATCGTGTGCGATTCCGTGGTGGAGCATCTCCCGAATCCGGACGCGTTCTTCGAGGAATGCCGCCGTGCGCTAAAATTAGGTGGAAGCCTCTGTCTACGAACACCGAACACGCGAAGTTACTTCGGGTTGGTGTCACGTTTGATTCCAAACAGGCTGCACACTACGGCGCTTAGCCAGGTGAAGGACAGGCGTAAGGAGGAAGACGTCTTCCCGACGCTTTATCGCTGCAACACCCGCGGACGTTTGAGACGGGCGCTGGAGCGGCACGGGTTTAAGGCCTGCGTCTATGGATACGAAGCCGAACCGACCTATCTGTCGTTTAATGGTCTGGCTTACTGGCTGGGTACACTACACGCCAAACTGGCCCCTCAGGTCTTCCAGCTTGTATTGTTCGGCTTTGCGCGTAAGGTAAGATAGGAATGGGCCGATGAATAGGAACATCGTGGCGTTGCGTTCGACGGGACGAGCTAAGGTAGCCCGAGACGGCAATGACGCTGCGCTGGAGAAAAGCCCAGAGGGTAACATGGCTTCAAGGAACTGATCGGTGGCAACCGGCCGGATGAAGACACATGACAAGCAGACCCGCTGAACATGCCTTTCAGTTCCGTCCTATCGGGTCGGGAAGGGATCATGGATGCGTGAAAACACGGTTGAAGACGCGATTCGGCGCATAATGCAGGGATCTCCCTTCAAAGGGTATGTCACCCCGGAGAAGGGAGCTTACGCGGAAATCGGCAAGACCGTCCTGCGCTATCTGAAACCTGGCGCCGCGCGTATCTTGGATTTCGGTTCCGGGCCTTGTGACAAGACAGCCGTCTTGCAGTACCTAGGTTTTCGCTGTTCCGCCTATGACGACTTGATGGACGATTGGCACCGAATTCCAGGAAATCGAGAGAAGATACTATCCTTTGCTGACGCCTGTGGTATCGAGTTCAAGCAGTCAGATGGAGGCCCTCTCCCATTCAAGAAGAACTCTTTTGACATGGTTATGCTTCATGATGTGTTGGAGCATCTTCATGATTCTCCCAGGGATCTGCTTAATGACTTGCTTGAGCTCGCAACGCCTACAGGGCTGCTTTTTGTCACAGTCCCCAGTGCCGTGAATATAAGGAAGCGGGTGAATGTCTTGCTTGGGAAAACCAATCTGCCCCCTTTCGAGGGTTACTATTGGTACCCTGGCCCTTGGAGAGGACATATCAGGGAATACGTCAGAGATGATTTGCTCAAGCTCTGTGAGTACCTGAACTTGGAAGTGTTGGAGTTGAGGAATTGTGACCATATGCTGCGGGTACTCCCAAGAGCGTATCGTCCAGTTTACCTTTTCATAACGAAGTTTTTCCCAGGATGGAAGGATTCCTGGTTATTGGTGGCACGGAAACAACAAGAGTGGAGACCGAGGAAGACTCTTCCTCAAGATGAACTTGGACGAATTCTTGGGAAAAGTACAAGCTATCGGTACCAGGCGGAGGGCTGAGATGCTGGCCCGGGAGTCGAGACCGCCCACACTTCCCCGGACTTTGGCGAAACAGTGACCGTTCCCATATGTGCACTTGTATCAGGCCGTTTCGATTCCCGATTCCACCAAGGGTAGAATGCTGATGTGGCGATCCGACCAAAGCAAGGTCCGCCGTTATTGTGGCAAGTAGAAAATGATCGATAGATTCTTCCTAATAGTTCTCCTTTTGAACGCGACTGGCCTCTTCCGCTTCGTGGCGCCTCTGTTTGGCGTGTCGATTGGCCAAGTCAGTCTTGTGCTGCTTGTGGTGAACGTGTTCTACCTGATAGTCAAGATGAATTACTCAACCGCGCTCTTGCTCCGAGGCGGCATTGGCGGCTGGCTGTTCGTGCTCGTGGTTTGGCCGCTAACCACCACGCTGTACGCGCCCTTGATTGAAATCCGCGAGATTGGCCTGCTTCTGTATTGCTTCTCGCTTTTCTTCGGCGCAGCGGTTTACACCGCCGCCAACGGCCTGCCCGCTATGCATCGCATACTGTCTGTCAGTATGGCCGTCACCATAGTAGGGTTGGGGCTGAGCATGCTTATGCCGCAAAGCTTCGAGACGGTTGCTGCGCTCGCCCGTGCCGAGACTGAAGAGATGGGCCGCCCATTTGGTTTTTTCCTGGAGCCAAACAAACTTGCCATCGCCACGGGCTTTCTTTTCGTCGGATGGTTCTCATTATGGAGGCGCAAGAACACCTTGCTTGAGGTGCCGGTTATCCTGGCGTTTCTGCTTGTGATGCTCTTGACAGGATCCCGGACAGGCATGCTTGCGGCTGTCATCATTGTGGCGTTAATCGTCAGGCATTCGTGGCGAAAGCAGGTCCGAAGTACAAGGCAACTTCTTAAGACATGTGTTCTGGCGGCCTGCATGGCTGCTGGAATCATCGGGGCGAGTCATTACCTATCCAATGTGGGTGATTCGGTGGCCCGCAGAAAAGACGACTTGATCGACCGCATGGAAGCCTTGTTGAGTTTCAAGTTCAGCAGTGACGGCGGTCTTGGGGAGGACATAAGTGTTCGGAGGCGGTTTCGCGCCCAAGAGGTTTACTGGCCGCTTGTGCGTGAAAAGCCTCTGTTGGGACATGGGTTCGGATCAGATACCTATTACCAGGATAACGGAGCCATCATTGTGCCATCTCACAGTGCTGCGCTCACCTGTGCCATGGAGTATGGCGTCTTGTATCCATTGGCTCTTAGCCTTCTGATGCTTCAACTGTACAGGAAGCGCAGTCGTCGTGACGTGGAAGGAGTCTTTCACACCAATTCCATTCTTCAGTTTGTGTCCATTCTGTTCAGCTTCTTCCTCGTCAGCGGCGATGTGCTTCACGTTCGAACCTTCTATATCGTCTTTGGGATGTTCTTTACCGCTGTCTACTATCCCCGCTATGTCTTCAGCTATGACGAAAGCACAGGCAAGATCAATTCATGCATGACCCGTCGTGAGATTGCGAAGCGTTTTGGCCGGAAACGGGGCCTCCGGAGGCCATTGGAACCATTGCCATCAGCAGAAAGTGGGATGGCAGAAGAGGGCAAAGCATCCGGATGAAAGTTCTTCAAGTTCTTCCTTCGTTGAATGCCGGTGGAGCAGAGAGTTTTGTCACCAATCTTGGAGTGAGTCTGGCCGGTCTGGGCGTCGATATTCGCGTGTTTGTGATGGCTGGCGTGCGCCGCGAGCGAGGGCAGATACTGCTGACGCGCTTGCGTGAGGCCGGGATCGATGTGCTTGGCGTAAAGGAACGTAAGCCTGCATCACTCGGCAACCTGATGAAACTGACCAGTTTGCTACGATCATGGCGGCCCGATATCGTACACGCCCACCTGCACGGCAGCCAAGTGGCGTGTGTTTTGGCAAGATGGCTGCCGCCTGGAAGCCGCACACGCTATGTGCGCACTTTGCACAGCACCGATATCTGCGGCTATCGTTCCCCCAGGATTGTCCGGCTGCTTGATCGGCTCTATGAGTGGACCATTGCCTGTTCTCCATCCGTTGCAGATGCATACCTTGATTTCATCGGGAAGAAGCCAAGGACAAAGCTCGTCACCATCCCCAATGGCGCGGGAATGCTGGACTCCGTTCCCAATGCGGATGAGAGACTGCACGCCCGTCGCATCCTGGGCATCTCCGAACAGACGTTCGTCGTCGCTCATATTGGCAGAATGCTTGGCAGCGCAATTGGAGCGACTCTCGAGTCGGAGCCGAAGGCCCAGGACATTTTACTCCGGTCTTTCGCGAAGGCTTTCGGGGGAGATCCAAGATGCGTGTTGGTTCTAGTGGGGGATGGACCGTTGCGGCCCGAAGCGGAACGTTTGGCCCAGAGCCTTGGCACAGGTGAACAGGTACGCTTCCTGGGGGAGCAGCCCGAACCATGGCCCGCGCTCAGGGCCGCCGATCTATTTTGTCTCCCATCGCGGTATGAGGGTCTGCCTCTCGTGTTGCTGGAGGCGGCCTCTTGCGGTTTGCCAGTGGTGGCTTCGGACATACCGGAGATCCGTTCTCTCCGTCTAGGCGATCCGTGGCTGCTTGCGCCAGTGGATGACGTATCGCGCTTTGCTGATGCTTTGCTGACGGTTCGCGCGGACTTGCCTCGCTTTGCCCTCCGGGCTCGCGCGGCGGCGCAGGGGTTTAGGGATAAATTTTCGATGAGAACCTGTGCCGAGCAATATAAACAAACTTACGAATCCGCGCTTGGGCGGAGTGAAGGGAGTCCCTGAGGGACGTCTGCAATGAGAATTCTGGTGCTTGCCCATGCACTCCGTGTCGGCGGGGGGCGCGTGACGTGTATGAATATACTGGACTCCCTTAAGAGAATCGATGAGGCCAACGAGTATTGTCTTGTGGTTCCCGATCAGCCTGAGTATCGGGCGTTGAAGCTGGGGGGGGAGCGATATGCGGTCCATTATTACCGCCGGCGCTGCGGCCACCTCGGTCGCTGGTTCTTCGACAGGTTTACACTAAGGCGAATGTGCAGTCATTTCCAGCCTGATGTCATATGGGGCATGGGCAATCTCGGCCTGATTTCACCGCCCTGCCCGCAGGCAGTTTCAATACAGAATCCATACCTGTTTTACAACACTAAGAACACAGGTCGTTTGTCGTTTACGGATCAGTTATGGCTCTTCTTTCTGAAACGGCACTTCAAGCGGCAATTGCCTGCAACGGACTTGGTCTTCTGTCAGACGGCCACTATGCAAGAGCGACTGAGGACCATCTTTGGATATAAGGGTCGAGCTGCGGTCACTTCCAAGGTTGTCTCGGCATTCTCCGCTTCGATGGCCGCTGATGGAAAACCACCTGCTCCGATCTCGCCTTTCGCCGGCAAATACAAGCTTTTCTATCTGGCGCGGTATTATCCCCACAAGGGGCTGGAAGTGCTTGTCGAAGTGATGGATCAGTACCGCGAGGAACTCGCCGATACCATTGCCGTGATCACGATTGCGCCGGAACAACACAAAAATGCAGCGCGATTGCTGGACAGAATCAAGAGATGCGGATTACAGGATCGAATCATTAACGTTGGTCCTCTAAAGCAAGAGCAACTGGCCGATTATTATGTCTCATGTGATTGCCTGGTAATGCCGACCCGGCTGGAATCGTTCAGTGGGACGTACCTCGAATCCATGCATTTCGGGTTGCCGATTCTGACGAGCGATCTCGATTTTGCCCGGGAAGTATGCAGCGACGCGGCGCTGTATTTCGATCCTTGGAACGCCGAAAGCATAAAGGACGCGATCCTTCGTTTGAAGAACGATCCCGATCTGCGGAAGACTCTTGTCGAAAGGGGGCGCGTTCGTTTATCACAGAGCTTCGGGCGGACGTGGCAGGATGTTGCGAAGGAGATGAAGAAGGGGTTGGAATCGCTTGTTGCCCCAAGAGCAAAGTAATGACGGCACAGACAAAATGAAGATCGCGTAGCGGGTTCTGCTATAGCGATTTGAGGAAGATGAAGGGGCTCGGAATATCAGCGTCTCCTTGGAGCAGATCGTTCAGGAAACCGTGGCTGACTGGAAGAAGACGATTTCGGCATAGACGCGATGCGCATCTTGATAGTCAATCGACATTACGGGAATGAGCATGTGCCGACGGGGCGCATGGTCGGCGACTTGGCGGCGGCTCTGCACGACGGGGGCCACGAGGTTGTCGTCCTTACGGCGCGGAGTTCGTACTCTGTGACGTCTGGGCCTGTCGCTGCGTCAAATGGCGCAAAGGTGCTATATGCACTGACATTGGGCGAAAGACATCGGTTGCTCAGTTGGGTTCTGTTCTTGATCCAGGCCTGGGCGCGAATACCTTTCATGCGCTGGGATCGCTGTGTGCTGTTGACCGATCCGCCGTTTTTGGCAGCGCTTTCCATTCTTTTGCGCCCTTTTCCGAGAAGGCTATCGAACATGTTCTGGTGGACGATGGATCTTTACCCTGAAATCCTGATCAGTAGCGGACGATTGAGAGAATCGAGTCGCCTCCATGCCTTTCTGAGGCGCCTGAACGGGGAAATCATTCGCAGAATGGGAGGTTGCATCCTTCTCGGCGAATGTCAATTGCAGCGAATGCGCAAATACGCGACATGGCAGAACACCGATTTTATCATTATTCCCCCCTGGGATAGGCGGCCTATCGCCAAAGTCGAACGACCGAATAATCGTTTCCTGAAAAAATATGGTTTGAAGGGGAAGAAAGTTGCTCTATATGCAGGCAATCTTGGCGAGGGCCATACATTCGTTCCCATTGTGAATGCGGCACGGGAATTGGTCAAATCGCAAAGGGGTGATTGGGCTATCGTTTTTGTCATACGTGGACCGAAAAAGCGGCATCTGCTAAAGGCGGCCAAAGGCTTATCTCCTGTCCTAATCCTTGATTATCAACCTTTGGATTGGACTTCCGATCTCCTGTGGTCTGCTCATGTCCATCTCATTACAATGAATGGACCATTACAGGGTCTGGTGGTTCCCAGCAAACTGTACGGTGTGCTTCAAACCGAGGCCCCCGTGTTGTTTATCGGCCCAAGAGATGCGGATACGGCCCAAGAGATTCAGCGTTACCACGCAGGCGAGACGATTGGAGAGACTTGCACTGGCGACGAGGTTGTAGCCGCCTTAGACCGCTTGTATGCAGTATCCATTGCCGGAAATGCTGCCAGAATTGCTCCAGACAACACTGGACCGGAAAGGATTGCGGAGTTTGTCACGCAATGAGTCTAGGGCATTGTCTATGGCTTTGAGGTTGATAGACAGCGGCTTGGGCCTGTCCGGGTTGCCGCAAGAGCGCTTCGATGTAACGGAAGATGGATCGTTGAGTCCGCGGAGTGTTGGCAATAGAGCAAGCACGGAATGCAGTCCACCGTTCCGCATTCGGAAGTCTTTGTTCGCGCCCGGTCCGATGTTGTCTGATTCGACCGCCAGGAGGGTGGTGGGTTCCACTCCGCTTCACCCATCCGAGGCGGATGGGGCCGTAATGTGAGGCGGATGAAATGGTCTTAAGAGGGTGTTTCCTCGTGGCGGTTGCCACCCTCCTCACCGTCCCCTTGGTTGTATTCGGCGGCCTCCCGGCGGCATTTCTGGCCTGGGTGCCTCTGGCGGTCACGGCGGCCATTATATTGATCTGGAATAGCCATTGGGGGCTGTGCTTCGCCGCGTTCGCCATCACGCCGCTGGGCAACGTGCAACATGAGTTTTTCGGTCTCACGCTGAACCTGCCCGAAGTGGTCATTCTCGCACTGGTTGCCAAAGAGACGATTCGCTTCCTGCTTCGGAAGGAACGCTTTGTGCCGCACATGCCCATCCGCGCGCTGGGCCTCTACCTGTGCGGGCTCCTGGCCGCCATCGGTACCGGCTTCGCCTATCGGAACGGCCTGGTGAAGGTGCTGCAAGATTTCCGTCAGTTTGCCGAGTTCATCTTGCTCTTCTGCCTCGTGCTCCAGCGGGTGACCACCAGACAGCAGGCCTTTCAAATCGCCTTGTGCTACGTGTTCGGAGCCACGCTTACCGCCATACACGGAATCGTACAGCACTATACCGTCATCGGAATCCCCGCAACACAGGTCGCCTACGATCTCCACGCCTTCAAGGGGATCCGAAGCGGTTCGTTTTACGGCGCCACCTGCCTCGGCGGGCTGATGGTGCTGGCCGTGGGTCCCGCGGCAGGTCTCGCGTTGGCTTCCGAACGCCGGCCCGTAAAACTCGTCATGGTCGCCTGCATCGGCTTGTGCCTTGCCGCGACGGTGTACACCAATACGCGGGCCGCCTGGATGGGCATGATGGTTTCGTTCGCTTTTATCGCCGTGTCGATTCGGCCCTCGGCAAAGACCATCGCGGCGACCACGGTCGGCGCGCTTGTTTTCGCGGCGGCAATGGCGCCCTCAATCGTTCAGCGATTGTCCACGTTCAGTGTTCCGCAGACCGACCGATCCCTTACGGGGCGCGCCGAATACTACACCGCCGCCACCCACATCATCCGCGCCCATCCCATCTTCGGCCTCGGCTGGGGGTGCTACTACGACGTTGACAAGATTCTTGTCAACGAACGCTACGTGAAAACTCCACGCCCGCCCGGCGCGCCCGACGCAACCGTGCACAGCGCCTATCTCCAGCTATTAGTCAAGACGGGCGCCCTCGGGATGCTCGGCTTCCTCGTGATCCTCGTGGCATGGGTGGACCAGATCTGGCGCACTCGAAAGGCCAAACTGCACGACGCCTCGAGCTATGCCCTGTTCGTGGGGATCACAGCCGGCGTTGCGGGCTATCTCTTTCACTGCACCTTCGAGAATTTCTTCCAATGGCCGGTGATGGCCCAGTCCTTTTGGCTGCTCCTCGGCCTCTCGTTCCTGACAGCGCACTGGAACGAAACACGCGAATCGTCTTACGGCCCGCCCACCATGCTTGTGGGGATCGCAGCGGCGCTTTTCCTATTGTTCATGTATGGCAGCATTAGGCTTGAAACGTCAAACCCCTACCACTTTGAGAGCAATGTTGCTCACGCCATGGCCGAGGGAAATATCCGCAAGGCCTTGAATATTGCACGCCATGCTACCGAGGTGGATCGCCCCTCTCCTATGGCGTATACAGTATACGGCAGGGTTTTGTTGGAATCCGGCAACGCAAACGAGGCCCTCGAGCAATTGACCAAAGCCGTTGGTGTGCGAACGGAGCCTCCCACGTATCGGGAAACCCGAAAACCCTACTATTTTACGCCGGCGCGTCTCACGCTCGGCAAGTACTGCCTCGAGCAGGACAAGTTGCTTGATGCCCTCGTGAACTTCGAGCTTGCCCGGGCCTATGCTGTGCCTGCTGACGCCGAATACGGCGAATTCCATGCGGCACTATACCGGGCGTATAGCAGGCAGGGACTTTGGGCCCGGGCACTCGAATTCGGTGAACCTTCAGACCCGGAATTGGGCGATCTCGACAGCCGGGACATTGTGCTGCTCGCGCGTGTCTGCGAGGGGGAACAGAACTGGAAACTTGTCAACCGTTTCGCTGAGCGACTCTTAACGCGCGAGGGCCTTACTGCGGAGGCGCATTATCTGCTGGGTCGTGTCGACCTTGCGCAGGAACGGTATGAGGCGTCCCTGGCCCATCTCGAACACGCCGCCTTAAGCGGCCATGCCAACGCCGAATTCTTTTACGGCACGGCTCTCGAGAAGAATGGTCAGCCGGCTCGAGCAATCCAAGCGTTTTTGCGCACGCCGTCTGGCGACTTGTACCGCCCGTTCGCATTGGCCAAGGCCTTGATGCTCTTGGAAAACCTTCAGGAAAACGACCGAACTCTCACCACGGCAACAAAACAGGAACTGCTCGGCCAACTTGACGATGAGTTCGCGCGGATGCGTCTGTTGAAGCCGCCTGCCCAGTATGACAAGGACTGCCGGTTCAGGCCCGTTGCGGTCATGGCCTCTGAGGCCCACTTTGTGTCTGGTGGACGCTTCCCTATTCTCATTCTTTGGGAAGACGGACAAGCGCCTCCCGCCGACCCGGCACGCATATCTTTCTCAAGCTCCGGCGCGGATGATTCTCTATTGCTTCTAAGAAGCGCCAACAGCGTGCTCCAGCTCCAATGGGTCGAAAACCTGGTCAACTGGGAAAGCGTTGAACGTCTCCCCACGGGCGCCGGCGCGATACCTGGGTGGATCGACACTGCCCGCGATTGGTTTGGTCTTAGGTCTGACAACGCCGCTCGGATCGAAAAGGCTGGCGACGACAACTCGTTTCTGAGGATCGCCAGACCCACTTGGTGTTACAGCGTCCCCGTTCGAGTGCGGGCCGGCGCCGGCTACCTGCTTGCGGGCCGTTACAAAGGTCCGCAAGGCAAGGGCTGTTTAGGCTGGCAGTCTTTGGACAAAGAAGAGCGCGTTCTGTTCGAAGAAAACCTCTTAGGCCAAGAAAGTTCCGACACATGGACATCTCACGCGGGTTACATGAGATCGCAGCCGGACTGGGACACCACGCGTGTTCAACTCGACGTTTTGCCCCATGCAGGATCAGTTGCTTTCGATAACGTAATGCTGGTGGAGATCAGAGAGCCTGATCCAGCGTGCTCAGATTAGAGCATTTTAAGTAATTACGCCTACGACCGAGCGACCAAAAAAGCCGTGCGTGTCGCTGGGCGTCACTTGGGCAAGTGCGGCCGCGATGGCATCGCACAATTCCTGTTGGGTGCGGGCTTTGGCGCGCCGTAGTACGCTCTTGACCTTGGCCCACATCAGTTCGATGGGATTGAAGTCCGGGCTGTACGGCGGCAGGTACCATAGATTAGGGCATGCGTCCGGTGAGTAGCATGTGTCCGTGTGCGGTTGATAGTCATGTTACTTAACCTTTGGGTGGAAGTCCAGGAGCTTGTTTAGGACCTGGCTGTGTTGTCCGTATTGGTCGATAA
>Ga0315279_10005582_pt1 | contig 16259 bp, 19 predicted proteins | sample YL17G06_20_MG_FD_203694 | JGI IMG/M metagenome (GOLD analysis project Ga0315279, IMG submission 203694) | Sediment microbial communities from Yellowstone Lake, YNP, Wyoming, USA - YL17G06_20 | ecosystem: Environmental > Aquatic > Freshwater > Lake > Sediment | place: USA: Wyoming | collected...
CCACCCTGAGGGCCGAGGTGGTGGGGGCGTCGCGATAGCCTTTGACCCACATTTTCCTCAGGAGACTGCTTTGGCCGAGGAATGTTTGCGCCACTTTCCTCCAGACGCCGGCGCCGCTGTCATTGACATTTGTCGTCATGACCCTCTGGCCAGAGTTGACGTACATGCTCATCCGGAGGAATCTGACGCGTTCGAGGGGGACTTGGGGGGCGAGATCGGCATCGAGGTCGAAGCCGAGCCCATTCGTTGAGTTGCAGGCCAACTCCTCATCCACGACATGGGTGTTGCCCCACTCGGCCGAGCAGATATTCCGCCCCTTTATCTTGTGGAGATATCCCGCAGCTTCGATGGTGATGGTGTTGTTCTTGGCCTTTTTGGCGGTCTTCAGGACGTAGCCGAGGAAGAAGGCCGGGCCCCATGTGGCCTCGATCGGAACCCTCCTCCAGTACCGGACCTCGTCCCCGACGAGGATTGTTTGAGCATCGGCGGTTCGGATGAGTTCGAGGGTGGCTGTGGAATATTTATCGATGTCCCGGCCCTCGTCTACCGACCAGGATTTGAGATATATATCGTCGGCCTCGCTGGACAATGCGCCGATTTCTAATTTGTATTCATATTGGCCCTGTTTCGTCATCCGGCATCATCTTCTCCTCAGTTGTATGGCCTCGCCTTCACCAGCGCCTTGTAGTATCTCGAGCTGACATTGGAATCCTCGCCGGCCTTGTCCGCCGCGATGAACTCCATGAGTTCCGCCTTCGCATAGTGGCCCTGGTGCCAGGTGAACTTGGGGAACTCGTCGCTGTCCTGGAGGAGGGCGTTCATCTGGGCCACGAACAGCCGGTGGTCCAGGGCGTGGTTCCACTTGGCCAGGTCGTCGAAGGACACGCGGCCATCGATCTCCTGGCCCTCGCTCTTGTAGGCGATGTGCTCCTGGTACTCTCCGCTCGAGCCCAGATACACATCCTCCGCCAACACCTTCTCGGCCGGGACCGGGACTATATTCGCAGGCATGTGGAAGAACACGATATAGTAGCTCGTGCTGTAAATCGTCGGGAGGGCATGGTCCAGGAATGAGCTCGTGAGCGCCACCGTACCGGTTGGCTTGACATACCATAGGACCGCCGCATAGCTCGAAAACAGGCTCCGGACCAGGGCCCAGGTCCCGCTGACAATCTGCTCCACCGGCGCCGTCCCTGTCGAGATGAACCAGAACTCGCTGTCCGTGAGCGTCGTCGACCCAGCCTTGGGCAGCGTCTTGTTGTGGAACATGTGCGCGAAGGTGCACACGAGAATCCCCGAGCCGCCGATGATTCCGTTGGTGGGGCCCAGGTCCGTGACCACGCCGTCTCCGGCAACCGTAAGCCGGCCCAGCTCGTAGCTGATGACCCGATAGGTCACATCGCCCAGGAGCGTGATCGTTCCTCCGCCGGTCCCGTATCCTGAGGCCGCATTGCTGTCGAAGACCAGCGTGATGAGCACGCCCTTGCCCGTCGCCGCTGAGGCGTCGATGACCATGGCGCCCCCTGTCTGGATGTCGAAGGTCAGCGCCGTGTTGGTTTGGCCCGGGTAGAATGTCCCGCCGTTCTTGACCGTCAGCACCGCATTCAGGTCGAAGATGTACTTGACCGTCCTGGCGCCGAGTATGCCTCCGCTCTCGATCGCCCCAGCGCCATTCAGCTGGATGGTGCTCGTGGCGGAGGGTGTGACCGTCCCGCTGATGGAGCTCGTGTTCACCATGAGGTTGGCGCCGGCTGCCAGCGTGAGGACCCGCGTGGTGTTGACCGTGAAGACCCCCGCCGTGACCGTGATGCTCCCGCTCGTGACGCTCTTGTCGATTATCAGGCTCTTTGTCGCCAGGTTCACCGTGTCGCCGGCGCCCAGGTCCGTGCCGCCTCCATCCATGTCGTCGGCTGTCGGTGCCGCTTTCGTGTTCCCATCTACCCATGCCGTCATGCCGTCACCCCAATGCTCCTCGAATCTTCCTGAGAATGTTCCGCGCCAGGCTCTCCTCGTCGACGCCGCTGATGTTGAAGTTGTTGGTCACATTCGTCGTCGACCTGACCTCGCTGCTGCTCACGACGCTTGAGCCCTTGCCCGGAGCCTCTAACAGGGGAACGATTGAGGACCCGAGTTCCCTGGATAAGCTCCGCTCGAGTTCCTCGAAGCCGGACATCATACCTTCGGAATAGGCGCGTATTGTACCCTTGCCCCATGTGTCTATATCATGGAGGGGACCGACCTTGGGCGGTGAATGCGTCGGGCCGAGGGGCAGGTGATATTTGGCGATGGCCTCGTCGATGATAGCCTGGTTCTCGGGCGAGTAGAACCCGTCCTTCAGGCCCTGGCAATAGGCGTCTGCGACCGCCTCACCGAACTCTCTCGACCGTTTCTTCAGGTCCCTTCCAACCGGGCTATCTTCGGGGATGACCCCACCGATCCCGCCCTTCCCTTCACCCATGGCCGTATCATACATGGACTTGAAGACCACCTTGGTCACGGCGCTCGCTTCCTTGGCCCAGGTGGCGCCGAGCTCGGCCATGGCCGGGCCCTTCTTGCGGGCCTCCTCTATCATGGCGTCGAGCTCGTTGACGGTCTTGGCGGCCACCAGCTGCTGGTCTTCGTAGTTCTTCTGCCGGTCAGCGTATCCGAGCTTCTCGGCGGCCGCGGCCTTCTCGCCCAACGTTATGACCTGCTGATTGGCTGTCTCGCGCTGGGCCATCAATGACCTGACCTCGTCGTTCTCGCCGGCATAGAGGTTCTTCAGCTTCACGCCCAGATTATCGATGGTGACAATCAGGCCGTCATATTGCTTCTTCGCCTCTGCCGTCTGATTATCCATCTGCTGCATGGCGAGATATGCGATACCGATGGCCGCCGCCATTGCCCCAATGGCGATGGCAACGGCGCCAGCGGGGTTCGCGGCCAGCGCTGCATTAAAGGACCACTGGATTGGAATCGCAGTTGCCGTCTCGGCCGTATTGAGCGCCTGGGCGGTCGTGGCTGTTGCAACGGCTGCTGCGTGGGTCCCCCACATGATGGCCATCCTGGAGATCTGCGCATACATCTCGATTCCCATGCCCAGGACCTGGACGCCGGCGCCGACATAGGTCGAGAATCCGCCCGTCGCCTTGTCGAGGGAAACCACGAAATTGTTGATGGCTTCCTTAACCAGGTTGTGTTGCCCCTGGAGGGTCGAGCCCCATTGAATGCAGGTCGACCCCGTCATCCGGAGAATCTGGTTGTACTGCATCTGCTCGATGTTCATCAGCTTGTAGTCTCTCGAAGCCTCACGGACCGCCTGGGCGTTCTCTTTGATCTTGTGCTCGGCTATCGAGCAGGACTCGCCGACCACGATCGCCTCTTTGGACATCGCGCCGGCCTGGTCGACGAACTCGTCTCCGGCCTGCGTGGCCGCATCCATGAAAGTCCTGAGGCTCTCTTTGGCCGCCGCGAGGCCGTCCTCGGTGTCGTCCGTTGCCGAGACTTTGATGCCGACATTAAGGTCTGCCATTCACTTCACTCCCTGTCTCTTGAGGTTCCGTTTCATCCGCTCCAGCTCGTTGCTCTGTCCCAGGTCCAGCCCGCGCCTCTCAAACTCCACCTGGTCCCTCACGCTGATGCCGGCCGTGTCCCCGGCCGCCAGGCGCTCGCTCGTGACCGTCGAGGCGGCTATCGTTGCGTCGAACATGATGCGGTCCATGCCGGCGAGCTGCTCCCGGTACGGGTCCACCATGTCGCTGGGCAACTGATGGTATTTGTTGCCCAGGAACGACACTATCCGGCCTTCAGGGAGCCGCAGGAAACTTATCGGCGAGAGCCTTGCCCTCCGCGCCAGCACCGCTTCCCATGACCCCGCTGATGAGGGCCATCTTGTCCGCGGCCGCAAGGTCCGTGGTCACGATGTACTTCTTCTTTTCCTCCGCCGGCGCAGTCGAGGCCACCAGGATGGGCGCCTTCACGAACCGCACCACGAACTCGTCCAGGAGTTGCTGGGTGTGTGCAATCATCTTCATGCCGATCTCCAGGCTCTTGCCATCATCGATTCCTTCCGGGTCCACGCCGATTATCCTCCAGGCTTCCATGACCTCGAGCCCTTCGAGCCTGACCACCTCGAAGACCTGGCCGCTGGGGACCCTGACATCCTTCATCGGCCTGTTGCTCTCGAAGTTCGCCCTTCCCTTGAGATACCTCACCTTCCCGTTTTCCATACCTTTCCATTCTCCTATCCTCTAATGAGGACTGTGATCTCCCCCATCATTGAGGCGGGGGTCGGGCCTCCGCCTCTCCGGGGGAAAGGTTGCGAGCTCAATAGCTTGCTATCGAGTTTGTGTAGAGCACCGAGAACTGCGCCCCTGCCGTTGGCCAGAAGCACTCCCATTCTATGTTCTCGATGGTACGGTCCCGCTTGTTGATGTTGGCCTTGTGCGTCTTGAACAAGCACTCCAGCATGATGAATTTCATCGCGTAGAACTGCGTTGCTCCGCACAGGACATCCGAGACGAACTCCAGGTCCAGCCGCTGCTTCACGAGCGTTGCGGCCGGGGCCACCGCGGCGTTGTTGCCGAGGAACATCTTCAGCTGCGCCAGCTGGTCGAACAGCAGGTCCATGGTCCCCTTCACGCTGAATGTGTTGAGCTGGGCGCTCCGGAGCAGCCTCGAGCCGAGCGTGTAGTCGTTCTCGTTGTACTTGTTCTCCGCCTCGATGGTCATGGCCATGATTTGCGTGTTCGCCGCCGTGGCTATCTTGGCGCTCGCATGGCCCCAATGGAACGGCTGCTTCGTGCTGAAGGTCGGGGCCACGAGGGCTTCGACCTTGTGAGTCTGGCCGAAGATGTCGAACTCCGCCAGCAGCTTGGAGCTCTTGGAGATGCTGAACTTCGCCTTGCGAACGCCGGCGCTCCCGATGGTCTTCTGCCCGGCCGTGACATCGCTCCCGATGCCGACCGTGAGGTATTGGGGCGTGACCGTCGGAATCATGGTGTGCAGATACACACCGGTCTCCGGGGTCGTCGGGGTATCGCAGCCCGAGCCAAGCAGGCCCAGGAGCAGCAGCCCCAGGTTCTCGGGCTCCGCATACGCCTTGAACCCGCCGCCCGTCTTGAACTCCCCGGGTATCGGCTTCGTGAGTCCCCGGACACCCATGGTCGGGTCAGCCACGATGCTGTTGTCGTCCTTCACGCTCTCGTCGATGGCGTCGAGGAACTCCGTCAGCGCCACCTCCGTCCCATAGACCGTCTGCTTCCCTATCCCGATGTACCTTGCTCCCATTATCCCTCACCTCCTTGTCGCTTGGGCATGATGCGAGGCCCCTGCTCCTTGCGCGGCTCCGGGGTCGCAGACACCACCTGGTTCAACCTGGGCGCCTCGCGGGTGTTGCGCCAGGTCTCCATCTTCGCCTCCTGCTCCGCCTTGTAGGCCACGACATTGGCCTCCTTCAGGGCCCAGGTCTTCTCCCTGTCGCCCTTGGCCTTGTCGAACTCGCCCAGCATGGCCTTGGCCTTGTCCTCGTCCACCAGCACATACAACGGGTCGTTGAGGAACAAGTCCACAAAAAGGCCGTCCGCCGAGAAGGGCACGCCCCGCTCGATGATGTACGGAAACTCCGGCTTGAACACCTCGCTGGGCCCGCCCATATACATGAATTTACACATGTCCGATTCCTCCTATGCTATCCCCGTCTTCTGATACCTGACCTGGATTACTCCCCAATGCATCGTCAGGTCCGAGTGCGCCACCGGCGGCCCGAACATGACGCTGGGCTGGTCGATGATGGTCCCGCCATTGGCCAGCGTCTTGTTGGCCCACAGGACCTCCTCGATCTCCTCAACGAGCGCAGCCGCGGCCTTCAGGTCGGCCGCCGGGTCGTGGCCTATGACATAGACCACTATCTCGATTGAATGCGTCACATCGAGCTTGGAGGCACCCATGGTGAGGGGAACCACCGAGCCTCCTCCGAGCGTGACCAGGATGCCTCTCGTGTAGGAGAGCGCAAAGAGCTGCTCGATCCTCCGGGTCCCGAACCCGATGGCCTTGTCCTCCACTTTCGCCAGGCTGGTCTTCACGCTCGCCTTCAGGAGCGTGATGATGTCGTCGGCCATCACCGTCCGGTTGAGGCTCATTGGCTCACCATCCCGAACTCTGAGCCATGCGTGGCCAGGAGCGCCAGGACCATGGTCGGAGCCTCTTTCATGACCTGGTCGTAGGCCAGGGTGTGGAAGGGGTTCGCCGCGGTGCCCGGATGATGGACATGCGTCACGGGATGACCGCCCCCCGGCCAGGCGAGCGCTTTCTTATTCACCGGATAGATGTCGTGCGGGGGGGTCCCCTTGGCCACCCAATAGGCGTAATCGACCGAGTGCGTCCCCACCCAGAATCCATCGGGCTCGACATCCACGCCCTCGCTCGTGCGCAGGTGCCCGGTCTTGACCGGCGTGAAGCCCTGCATGATCGTCAGCATCCTGAAGGCGACCTGGTTCGCCAGGGCATACTTGAATGCCGGGACGAACTCGTCCTTGATCCTGCTGATGGCCAGGAGGGCCTGCTGCGCGGTCACGGCGATCTCTATCAAATCTCCCTCGAATAGTACGGCTCTACTATGTCCTCGTCGCTCTGGTCCATCTTGAACCTCGTCCGGTTCTTTCCGTGCCTGAACTGGTTGGCGCGGTTCTTGGGGGCGCCCTGGTATTTCGTGGCCATGAACGCCGTGAGCATCTGCTCCGCCCGTTCCCGGAGGATGTGCTTCTTGACACGCTCACCCTCGATGGGCTCCGTGGTCTCCTCCTTGAAGAACCCCGCGGCCATGTCGGCCTCGATCTGCTGGATGAGCTTCGTGTCCCCGGCATTGAGCCCGGTCAGCGGGACCGTGGCGCCGGCGCCCTCCAGGAGCGTGTTCATGAAATTGTACGCCTTGTCGCGGGCCTCGCCGAGCTTGATGTCGAAATCCGTGTTGGTGAGCTCGGTATGCGTCGCCTGCTTGATGCGGTTGAGGTCCGCGTTGTAGGGCATTCAGGCGCCACCGTTGGGGGCCTTGAGCAGCAGCGGCTGGGTCGTGAGCTTCCGCAGCACTATCCACAGCGCGCTCGTCGCCAGGCCCAGGACCATGACCACCCGCGGGTCGTCCGTCCATCCTGCCGAGGCCGTGGTCACCCAGAGGGCCGCGGTCACGATCGCCGCCCAGACCACCTTGCTCTTGTACCAGACCTTGCCGGCCAGGCATTCCTTGGCGGCCGCAACGCTGGCGTCGATGACCGCCTCGATGTCCGCTTCCTTTTCCTTTTCCAATTCTGTGTCTCCCATCTTTCTCACCTCAATCGAGCGTCTTCCCGACCATGAACGAGCCATCCGCCGTGTGCTTCAGGCCCGTCATGGTCAGCTCTCCCTGTATCTGCCAGACCCCTTCCTGGTCCAGGTCGCCGGCGATGGTGATGTACTTCATCTTCCCGTCGCTGCCGTCGCTGTCGAAGACCGCCGTCTTCGTGAGCAGCGTCGCGTCCGGCTTGACCAGGAGAATCTTCAGGCCCGTCGCGGTGCTGATGTTCACCGCAGCTCCGGCCTTGACGACCGTGACCTTGATTGGAACCCCGACATCGCCCTTCCGGAATGTGACCGTCATGATTGCATCTCCAGCTCGAACTCCGCCACTGTCGTCATCTCCAGGCTGAACCCGTCGACGGGCGCCTGAGCCGGCCCGACCAGGTCCACCACCAGGGTCGCATTCAGCATCCGGACCGAAGCGTCCAGGGCCAGGACATGGAAGTACATCGTCGGGGCTGAGGACCCCACGCCCTGGACCACGCCGTCGCCGTCTATCGTGCCGATGTGCGAGCCCGTCGAGTTGACCCCGGCCGAGTTGTCCATCTGGAGCACGCCGTCCACGGTGAGCGTGCCGGCGCAGGTGCACGCCACGGAGAACCGGGCGCAGACATTGACATTGATGACCAGGTTCCCGCCGACCGCAACCGAGAACGCACCTGATGGAGTCACATACCCGGTCAGGATGACCGTGTCCAGGGCCCCGACCGCAATGGCGTCGAGACCGATGCCGTTGAGCAGGGCCGTGATTCCTCCGCCGGCCGTGGTGATGCTGACCTGGCTATCCAGAGTCGATACCGTGCATGAGGACACCAGGACCGCGGTCGACAGGATGCTCGTCGTATAGCTGGCGCCGGTGATGGTGGAGGCGGAGAGCGAGTATCCCGCCGCTGCCAGGGTCGTGGACGCTGCCAGCGTGATGCTCGTGGCCGGGAGATTGGCGCCGAGGGTGTATGCGGTGTTGAACGCTGATGAATAGACATCGGCGTTCCTGACCGTCAGGACCCCGGTAATATTGGCGGCCCGATAACCCACTCCGTTGCTCTCGGAGGATAGGATGCCCATGACCGTCGCATTGCCCGAGGAGAGGGAATAGAGGGAGCCGTTTGTGGCTTGCATTCCAACTTTGGAATAGGTCAAGGTGCACCCACTCAGTTCTCCCGCCTTCCCGGTGTTGATGGTGATGTCCATCCCATCGTTCCAGGCGGAGCCATTGGTGCCCGTCAGCGTGGTATTGACGATTGGTTGGGCCGTGGCATTATTCATCTGGAAGGAACGATACCCGCTCCAGGTCCCACCGGTTATGGCAGAGTTTCCGGTAATGATTACATCCTTGGCGGGATTGCAGGTCACGGTTCCCGTGCTCATCGAGATTGTGTCGTTCGCGCTAACCGTGAACCCGTCGACCCCGATGTTGGTGAATGTGATGGTCTTCCCCGTCCCTGGCGTGACCGTGTCCCATTGGAGATCCACCAGGCTAATCGAGCATGTCCCCCAGGTCCAGGTGCCGAGGTTGATGTATTTCGTGGCGGCCACGCTGACCCCGGTGATGGCCACGCCGTCCGTCATGGTGAGGCTGTCGCCGACCGAGACCGTCCAAGACCTCGTCGACATCGTCCCGGCCCAATTAACCGTGCAGCCGCCGCCGCCGGTGACCGCGGCTATCTGGTAGTCGAGCCATTTGACGCTGATTGTTTTCGCTCCTCCACAATCCCAATCCCAATCATTGCCGGTACAGACGCAAGGATATGAGGCCGAGGCCGCTTGGACCGTGAACGATGAACCGACACCATATGCGGCCCGGATATTTGTGGAATTAACTATACTCCCAGCCGCAGAAGCGGTCCCCATTATGATGATGACATTGGCGCTCGCACCGTAAGCCGGATATAGACCCGCGCCCGAGGTTGTCAGCGTGTGCTCAACCGTAAACGAAATGTTCGGCGCTGGACCCGATGTTCCACCAGTCACATTATAGAAGACCGGTGAGCCGCTTCCGCCGAGGTATCCACCGCTGTTCCATATGGATGTCCCTCCATTATGTGTAAGCGTGCAACCCGAATAAACCGTGAAACCGCCGTTCACCCACGTCCAACTCCCGCCCGAATTTGGGGCACTGAGAGTTCCGCCAGAGTAAATTACCAGTTCTACATGGATAAAGGTCCATGCCGCATTCCCACCCAGCGCGCCCCCGCTGTTTATGGTGACCGCGCCGTTGAATGTGCAGGTCGAGGTGTTAGGGACAAGGGCTCCAGTGATGCTGGTGGCGTTCATGACGATGATAGGCGCATTGTAAATGCTGTTCGTATCCAATGCCCCAGCGGCGAGGGTCAAATTATTAGATACCGTCAAGGTATGATTGTACCACAGATAAGCAACACGCCCGGTATTATTGATTATAAGGTTATATACATTAATATCTGCAAACATTTCCAAATAACTGGCACCGGCCGTATATGATATTGAGAGCGTTCCATTCGAGTGGGTGAATACTCCAGTACTGCCCCATAATATCGTATCATTTCCAGCATTATTGCCGTTTATGAAAGTCGTTCCCGAAGTCGCTATCCATGTACCGCCGCCCAAAAGATTAACTGAACCATATGTGTGGTTTGCCCCAGTTCCGCCCGTTAGTATTCCGCCATTATTTATTAGTACGGCAAACCCGGCCGTGTACCCGCTCCCCAAACTGGCTGTGCTCGCCTTACAGTCTAATGTTCCACTAATCGTTGTATTGTTCTGCACAGTCAAACTCGCACTCGTCGTTCCGTCCCAGGCCGAGAAATTGCCCGTGATGATATTTAAACTGTTGGCGACGGTGAGGGGGAATGATTTACCTGCCGTGTATAGAACACCGCCGGTTCCCTTATTTATTGTGACATTATAAAGGGTTCTTGCGATGTTCGCAGAATCGAACATGGTTTGATTTACGTTCAGAAGTGTAAATGAAACCGTACCGTTGCCGTCATCAAACGCCGCTGGCGTAGTAAATCGCAAAGCATCGTAGGTGGCTCCCGATTCGGTTCCTGTTAGAAACATTGTACCACTGGTGAAAGTTATATTCGAGCCGTTGGCGATATTAAACGATTGGACAATATGCCCACCAGAACCTCCGAAAAATGTGCCAGATACGGACAGAGCAAAGTTTGATGCCCCTACCCCAGTGCAACTCACGGTGGCATTACCACACACCAGTATCCCTGAAACCGTACAAGCGTTGGTCGTGGTAAGGCTCGACCCCGCATCCATCGTGAGGGTGAATGTGACGTTAATGGTCAGCGTCGGCGCTGTTAGATTCCCGCACCCGCAGGACTTGTTGATGACCAGGACCTTGGTGATGCTGACCGTATCACCTGTTACCAGGTCTGTCCCAGCCCCATCCATATCCTCAGATGTCGGTGATGCCTGCGTGTTCCCGTCGTTCCACGCCGTCATTCCTATCGCCGCCGGCGCCGCCAGGTGCTGCCACTGGTAGCCCTGCAACAGGACAATGGAGACCACCGCCACGAGAATCGCAACGAGCGCATACCCCATCTTCGGGCCCAGCCACCAGGGCGTTCGTATCGAAAGCGTGCGCCCCTTGCGAAACACCAGCTGGTTCCACCTCAGCGGGATGTTCATGTTCTTCGGCGTCGTCTTGAACGACTTGAACCACCACCGCAGATGGTAGTACCCGACGATGACGAACCGCTTGACCTTGTAGACCTGGACCGGGAACCCGAGCAGCCCGGCGTCGACGGGATTGGTCGTGATGTTCCTGGTCGGCGAATGGTAGACCTGGACCTGGAGGCACAACAACAACAGGGCCAGGGGGAATAGCATGGAGTTTGGGCCTCCCTCAGACCCCTCCGGACTTGAACACTATCGCCAGGATGGCCAGGCAAACGCCGAACGCCCCGGCGAGTATCTTCCCGCGGTTCTCCATGACCGCGATCTTGTAGCGCTGGGCCGGCGTGAGGCCGTCCCCGGGCCCGGCCTGGGCCTTGGCCTCCGCGCATGGGGCGTGGGCCCGGTCGACCGGGAGGGCGCAATGGAGCACGACCTTGTCGACCAGCTCGTCGTGGCGGTCGCCGAGGTCCTCGAGGTAGAGTATCGTGAGGGCCTGGATGTTGGCCGGGTCCTTCTTGGCCTTGTCGTAGTTCTCCGTGTACCGGTCGTCCTGCTCCGTTATCCGCGGTCTGCGTGGCACTCGTCGACCTCCGGAAAAAAGAAAAAAGGGGCCTACTTGGGGGCCCCTGGTTTCGCTCCCGCTTTCGCCTCAGCCGCCTCTTTCGCCTCGGCCGCCTTGGCCAACTCGAGCGCCTCGGCCAGCTCGGCCCTGATCTCCTTGGCCGACTTGACCTCCTCGATTATCGCGTTGTCCTTGGCTTCCTCGATCACCTGTCTCAGGCGGTCCGCGGGGGCGCCGTCCGGGACCTCGTGCTCGAGCCCGAACTTCTTGTCGAAGATCTCCATGTGCTCCTTTCCGTCAGCCTTGGCGTACTTGAAGCTGAAGCTCCTGTCGCTGAGGTCTCGGATTCCTTCCCTGTCCTTTCCGCTTTTCAACCGAAATTTCGCCATGTCCTCCTTTCCTATCCACTTCGTGGACCGTGAGCGCCTCCGTCCTACGGAGGCGTGAGCAACTCGTCGGCTGCCTTCTTCTCGGCTGCCGCTTCGGCCGCCGCGATCGCCGCCTCTGCCCGCGCCTTCTCGTCGAACTTCCGCTGGATGGGCTGCTTGAGCTGCTCCAGCTGGTTCATCGAGCCGACCGCCTGCTGGGTCAGGTTGTGCCGGTTGATGGGGTCGTCGAACGATTGGGCCGGGAGGCTGTCGTCCTCCATGATGTCCTGGACCAGCTTCCGCACCGCGTTCTGCAATGCCGTCGCCCTGTCCTGGTACGCCTGCAACTGTTCATCTGTCGCCATGACTACCGCTCCTGTTTTTTTGGGGGCGGGGGCCCTCCCCCCGCCCTGGGTCTCTTTGTCTCTGGGGACCGGGGCCGGTTAGGCTCCGGTTACCGTGCCCACGCCGTTGGCCTGGAAGATGAAGGGCAGGACCGCCTCGCGGACCACGCCCTCGATCTGCTCGGTTATCTCGTCCAGGTCCTTGATGACCAGCGTGGTGTCCTCGGGGCAGAGCAGCGAGGCCACATCCGTTCCCTGCTGGATGACCACCGCCGTTCCGTGGGGGCAGAGCACGTTGGACTGGATGGGCCCGGCCAGCAGCCCTTCCTCGATGAGCTGCTTGTAGGGGTTGGCCGACCCTCCGGCCTTGACCTCGCGGATGCCGAGCTCCCCGTAGTTGATGGGGTCGCAGGCCATGAGGTAGGGCCCCATGAAGCCGTCGACGCGCATCAACTGGATGACGCGGTTGACATCCTCGTAGGCGTCACCGGCCGGGAGCGTGCTCCAGGCCGCGGTCGCGGCCGTGGTGTTGCCGGCGCCGGCGATGAGGCCATTCAACGCTGGCAATGTGCAGCCGTTGAATATCAAATCGTTCTCGGCCTCGGCCACCTGGCGCGTCGCCTGCTTCACATACCGCGCTTTCGCATCGAAGGATGCGAACTGGTCCAGCTTGTGCATCGAGAATGTCTTCTCGATCTTCACATACGGGAGCGCGGTCTGGAGGGCCACGAGGGGCTCGTCCTCGGCCACCCTGGCCTTCTGCCGGCGTGTCATGACGCTGGCGTCGTTCATCTGGGTCTCCAACCAGTAAGTGAAAAACTCCTCCTGGATTGGGCGCCTCTCTATCGGCAGGATGGTCCTGCCCGTCAGGGTCAGGAGCATCGTCTCGACCACCGCATCCCGGATGCCGCGCAGATCCTGCTGCGTCAGCACCGAGTTGCAGGCGGCCTCGACTTGCCGGTTCTGGAATTTTATTCCGGGTATCTTCATCCTTCATCATCTCTGTTTTGGCCTGGCTCCACCGGAGCCGGCCGGGCGTTCACACATCCCCGCGTATCCTATCCCCACGGACGGGAGCCTGGTCAGGCTTAGGCGAGTTTGCCCAGGAAAATGACCGCTGCATTTCCCGAAGCTGCCGTCGTGAACGCCGCTCCTATTATCTGGTCCCTCACCAGAAGCGATGCCGCCATCCCGGCGGTCGTGTAGGTGTTGCCTGCGGGCGGCGCCGTGTATGCGTTGTCGCTGATGCGCCCGCTCGTGGCCTCTCCCACTCCGACCTCGGTGCCGCAGGTTATCCCCCTGGTGTCCGCAATCACCTTCACGAACCCCCAGATGATGACCTCCAGCTGGTCGCCGGCCGTGTACGCTGTCGTCAGCGCCACATTGGTCCTGGCCCTGGCGTTCCTGTTCAGGTCCGCGATGCCCATGAAGCTCAGGCTGCCCACGGTGCACACCACGACCTGATTGTCCGCGGTCCCCTTCATGACCGCCAATCCCGGCGTAACTCCAGCGCCCTCGGCGATCATCGAGACTTTGATGTTGTCGCCGCAAGCGATGGAATTGGTCGGGACCTTGATGCCTGTGTTAACGACCATCTTCGTTCCTCCCTGATGTCTTCCTCCTTCAGTCCTCCTTCCTGCCTGAGTCCCGGGGGCTCAGAGCTTCCCCCAGAACATGACCGCGTAGTTGGTCGCCGTGGCTGTCGTGAACGCCCGGCCGAGAATCTGGTCCCGGCACAAGAGCGAGGCGGCCATGGCCACCGTGTTGTAGGTGTCGGCCGCCGGGGGCGCCGTGTAGGGGCAGACCCTGACGCTGCCGCTGGTGTTGCCGCCCATGCTGACCATGCTGCCCGCCGTGATTCCGCCGGTGTCCGCGATGACCCGGACAAAGCCCCAGGTTATGACCTCGAGCTGGTCCCCGGCTGCGTAGGCCGTCATCAGGGTGACATTGGTCCTTGCCCTGGCGTTCCTGTTGAGGTCCGCCACGCCTACCACCGTGAGGCTGCCGACCGTGGCCAGGAGCACCTGGTTGTCCGCGGTGCCTTTCATGACCACTTGTCCCGGGATGAAAGCGTCCTGGGCAATCATCGAGACTTTGAGATTGTTGCCGCAGGCGATGCTGTTCGTCGGGACCTTGATGCCTGTGTTGACTACCATGCTTCTTCCTCCGTCGTGTCTTGTTCGTTCTCCAGTCCTGGCCCCTCAGCTCAGTCCAGCTTTGCGGCCGCCCTCTTGGCCAGCCGCTTCTTGCTGAGCAGGTACATGTCGGGGAGCCAGCCGTCGTCCGCGTTCGCCCCCGCGGTCGGTGGGGTGGTCTTTCCGGCGGGGGGCTTGAGCGCCGAGTTCGCCGCGGGCTTGGCCGCTGCGGTCTCCGGCACTACCTCCGGCGGGGTCGCGGGCGCCTCGGCCTCCTGGTCGGCCTCCTTGGTCTCCAGGACCTTGAGGAACCGGGCGATCTCGGCGTCCGAGGCGTCCTTGGCATCCTCCGGGAACAGCTCCTTGAACTGCTCCGGGTCCATGAGCTCCTTCATCTTGTCGACCTTGGCCTTGCGCTCGGCAACCTTGATGGCCTCGAGCTTCGCCTTCGCCTCGTCGCCTTCCTTGACCTTCACGGTCATGGCATTGACGGCCTGCTCCAGCTCCTGGACCTTCGTCTTCAGAGACTGGTTCTCGGCTGCAGTGGCCTTGACCTGGGTCTCGGCGTGCGCCTTGCAGTTGGCGCACTCCGTCGGGGGCGCGGGGGTCGGGGTTTCCTGCGGCGGTGTGCCGCTCTCACCTGGTTTCATGTTGTCACTTCCATTGTCTGTTTCCGATTGCGACGCGCAGCCGATCCCGCATATCGGTTGTGGACATGCGGGGGGTTGCCCGTCGAGAATAGCGAGATGATACGGGTTCACATCCTCCTCGAGGTGCCCGTAGTTCTGCCCTGCCTGGGTCACGCCGTTCTTGGGGACCCGGCTGAAATAGTAGCCGATGCTGACATCGCCCATCTCTTTGGTCTTGAGCGCGGCGATGACCGGGCGGGCGTCGATGCCGTTGCGGTTCTTCCAGATATTCGTGTTCCCGATGACCTTCCAGACGCCGGTGCTCTTGACGGCCTTGGCGTCGGAGGTCCAGCCGATGACGGGGAACTTCGCGTCGTTGAGATTCACGCAGGTCTGGGATTTCGGGTCCATGTTGGGGTGCCCGACGACGACGCGCATCCCGTTGCAGAACGGGACCATCTTCTTGACCTGCTCGGGAGATCTCCAGCCGGGCTCGCCGTCGCTGGACTTGAAGATGCCTTCCGCGGCGAAGCTCGTCTGGAAGGAGACATATTCGCCATGGTCCTCGTAGGTGGTGAGGTCCGCCTGGCCGGCCTCGAGGCCCTGGGAATTGGTGTCCGGGGCCCTGGGTGCCTCTGGGGGCGTGGCTGCGGGGTCCTGGTCACCGAGCATATCTGTCCACCATCTCCTGCTGCTGCTCCTGGCTGAGCGCCATGAACTCGTCGTAGACCGTCATCGGCGAGACCACGCACCGGCAGCCGAACTCGCTGAGGTAGGGCATGGCCTGTTCACGCGTGACGACCTGGCCATCCATGGCGGCGTGCGTGGGCCGAACGCGCTCGTCCCGGGCCGTGAGGAACACGCCCTTGTCGAAGCCGTTGTCCTCCATGCCTTTCCAGCGCGCCTCGCTGGTGGCGGTGTGGATGAACTTCTGGACCGTGGCGGGGATGCCGCCGTTGTATTCGGCGAACTTGGCCGCGACGCGGTCCGCTATCTGGGCGTAGCTCTGGCCGGCCTTGATGCCGTCGGCGATCTCGTTCATCGCGGCCTTGTTGTTGTCGAGGTAGGTCTGCTTGGCCAATCGGCCGCCCTCGGCGTCGATCATGGCGATGGTGGCGTCGTCGATCTTCCCGAACGAGGCCTTGTCCGTGGGGGTGCGGATGCCGAGCGACTCGAGCGTCGATGTGTTCCCGGCGAGATATGCCTCGGTGAGGAGCTTGACCAGGTCGCCCTTGAAGGCGGCGAGGTCCTTGGTCTCCCAATCATTGAGGTCCCCGTAGAGATCGCCCGCGTCGGCCTTG
>Ga0315279_10005585_pt1 | contig 16256 bp, 18 predicted proteins | sample YL17G06_20_MG_FD_203694 | JGI IMG/M metagenome (GOLD analysis project Ga0315279, IMG submission 203694) | Sediment microbial communities from Yellowstone Lake, YNP, Wyoming, USA - YL17G06_20 | ecosystem: Environmental > Aquatic > Freshwater > Lake > Sediment | place: USA: Wyoming | collected...
TCTCTCCAAAGCCCAGCCAGGTCAAAGAGGGCGTTTCGTTCGCCCGTGGGAGCGCAGGACTGAACACTCGCAACGGCGTGTGTGTCTAGAGGCTCCTGTCCCGTAGGGGTTCAGGGGTTCGAATCCCACCCACCGTAAAAACGACGGAACCCCCCGTAGTAGGGGGATGGTGCAAGTGGGCGAACATCCCCTCCCCCGCACCAACAACTCACCCGCGATCCTACAACACGCCCTATGGATGAGCCGACAAGGCTACAGACCAACCACCATCAAAGCCAGCGTCAAAACCCTAAAATCCCTAACGAAACGCTGCAACTTCCTCATCCCAAACGAACTCAAAACCTACATCGCCACCGCAGGCTACTCCGAGAACCGAAAGTACAAGATCATCGGAGACCTCGACCGCCTCTACCGACAACTAGGCATCAAATGGGAACGCCCCCTAACCCGACGAGTCGAAACTCTACCCTTCATCCCAACCGAAGAAGAAATCAACCAGTTAACCGGCGGACTCGGCCCCAAGCTAACAGCATTCATGATGCTCGTCAAAGACACCATGACCGTGAGCTGCAATCAACGACATGACCAGGTCGGGCTCAAGTCCTCGACCTCCACACATACATAGCCCGCAGAGATCCTTGCGAAGAACCCTCCCAAGTTTGTTCTCGTAGGCAAGTAACTCGGCTGTCTTGGCGTTCTCAACGAAAACATCCGCCTCGCCCGCGGCCTGTATTCCCCTATAGCCAGCCTTCACCTTCTCATCAATCAATCTTGACCAATTGGCGATTATTGTGTCTGCTGACGCTTTACCGCGGCGCAAGTACCACTCCTCGCTGCACATCATCACAAACGCGCCGTCCTTCTCCAGCTCCTCGGTTTTGATGTCATTCATGCTGAGTTCTCTAGCGGCCCGTGTCATTCTTCGCTCGGAAACCAAGTAGACTGCCGCCATGCCTCTGAGTATGCCTGCCTTCAAGAAGGCATGCGACCACGCGAACGCAACTGCTTCATCGGTATGAAGCAGAAGTGCGTGATCCCCATCACTCAACTTCTCAACATATCTAACCGGATTGAACTCCGGTGTCACCTTGAGATCAAGTCGCCTTTTTTCATACGTCCGACGCAACTGGATAAGACTCTCTTGAGCACGTCTTCCTTCCCCGGTGAGTGTATAGACTGCTCCGCGAGGGTCATGTCTCACCATTTTCCTCATGGCTCTTAGATGATAGCCAAGTCCCCCGTGATTAGGTGAGCATTTCTGGGATATCCCTCTAAAAGTCAGGTCATGCTCCCATAGAAGCGCCAGTATTCTCCTTCGCAATGGATGCCGCAGGATGAGAAACATCTCATCTAGGCAATGGTCATGCGTGCATTCATCCATGAACCATGTAGCTCACCAGTGACCCTAGACTTTGACCTATACGTCTTTGGTGAACTTCTCTTCACTGCGAGTCTGCCACATCAGTCAGCATACCTGCAAGCTCGGCCTCTACACCCACCAGACCTACCTTGTGCAGTGATTGCTGACAGTTCGTTACCATGGTCTCGTCATAGGGGGAAGTGATCCTCGCGAGAATCTAATACTGAGGCGAGCTCTTCTCGCATGGGTAAAGAGAAAAGAAGGGAGAGGTTATTCGATTTTTCCGCCACACTTCACACAGTATGCTGTACCGGCTGTGGCTTCCGAGCCGCAGTTTGCACAGAATTTTCGTGCAAGAGCAGCCGGTTGTGGAGCTGGCTGTGCCCATGGCGCTGGCGGTAGTGATTTTTGTTTTTTCATGAATCCAAGCACCAACACGGCGGCTCCCACGATGACGATTGAGGCCCCGATGTACCATGGACCTGCCTGTCTACCTTCCATGCTGTATGTTAGAGTTAGTGGCCATTCGCTGCCCGCCTGTACGAAGGATGTCTCGAGTGAGACCGAGATCGGTACGGGCCATTGGCCGGCTGTCGGTTTGATCAGTAGGTAGTAGTCGCCGTCTGTTGGGCTTATCCAGAGGAAGGATCCGCTGCGTCCGGACGCGTCTGCGAGCAACTGGTTTGCAGGCACGGTTTCGCCGGCCTGAAATCTGTCATAGTCGGCTGCACTTATCAGAATCGCTCGAACTTCATCGTCAGCGTCGGCACATTCGAAATCCGCGGACACGACCGATCCTACTTTGAGGCTGAGTCTGCTGTACGAGTAGCCGTCGCTTCTTGTGATCGTCTGGTCGAAATTCTTTGTGACAAGTTTCGCCGGAGTCGAGAATATCACAAAATATGTTCCATCCTCAGTGGCGGTCCAGTCCAGTTTGCCCTGAGCGCTTTGGTCGTAGGCCAACTTGTTCTTTGCCTGTTCCGCCGCGGGGGCGAAGACGTATGCCGACAATGGGCTCTCCTTGACCTTGGCTGTGAACGCGTTGAAGTTTTCCTCAGGAATCAGAATTGCTGACACTTCGCTGCCTTGGCGTTCGTTTTTGAATTCGACAACGATCTCCGTACCCTTCTTAACGGGCACGCCATGATAGTCGAGGGGCTGATCAAAGGTTAAGGTTATTTCTTGAGGGCCAAAGGTCTCCGCAATCGTTGAAAAGGTTATTGCGACTAGCAAACCGACAATTAGAAGCGCGATTCCGACTAAAGCGTACGACCGTTTCATGTCAATCCACCCATTCTTCACGCGTAGGAAGCTCAACATCCGCCATTAAGATTCATGTAACCGGGCTTTCGTCACTTGGGTTCGATTTCTCAGACATGTCAGGCTCCGCTACGGTAAGTGTATCCTGTGGTGCAGGGAGTAGGATTGGGGTCAGAATCCCATGCCCCACCTCTGAACCTCACTCTTCTCGGGAAGAATTGTGCTGTGCGGTCCGCGGATTCCGACCGGTGCACAGAGCGCATCCTAGGTTTTGGATGGCCTCTTGAATTTCGAAATCACTAGGGCAACTGTGAGAGCTACAACAAACCAGACGATGATGTCGCCGATCAAGTTGAGCCAATTAACGGAGATCGGTGATCCTGGGTAGATGATTACGTAGAACCATGGGAGCGGCCAACCATGCCAAGTTGAACCCACCAGCGGCATAGGCGTCACATCAACCAACCCGGTGATCAGTGTAATCACCAAACCGGTAACAGCAGAAAGAAGAAGCATCAACTTCATGTTCATTGCATCAAACCCAACTGAAGCTGCGTAATGAATCCATAAGAAACCTTGGTGCGAGCATCAGAAATTAAACGGGCCAGTTTTGTGTGTGCGCACACCATTGGACCCACACGCACGACTTGTCTATTCAACCTTCTTTCCGCAGTTTGTGCAGAACGCAGTTCCTGTCGGCAATTGGGTGCCGCATTGACTACAATAGCTCGCTTGCTGCGGAGCGCTCGCCTCGCGCTTGTTCGGTTTGTAGTCCATAATGATCTGTTCGAACTTCCAGCCATTTGCTTCGACCAGTTCCTTTACGGGTCCACGGATCTGAGTCACATCGAAATCGTACTGGTAGACTTTTCTGAAGCTTGATGGGTCACCGGGCTTCTTGAAGCCAACACCGACCCCCATTTCTTTCTTGAAGAGAGCTTTGCCCTTGAAGAAACTCTTCTCAGCAGTCAACCTTGGAAGCGGCAGTACACCTACGCTACTTGACTGTTCTTTGATGATTTCTCGGTACTTTACGACTCGTTCCTCTTCAACTAACCACATCTTGGCCGCGTATTTCTTCTTCAGGTTCTCTTTTGAGGCAACGCCGTAGTATTTCGCGTCCACGATCGCATGCTCCAGGTAGAGGTCACAATCCTCGCCGGGGCGTACCGTGAAAAGCTGACTCGACGCGCCAAGGGCGAGTAGTCTCTCTCGTATTCCATCAGGCATAGGCAAATCCGCAGATATGTTCGAGGGCGCGTAGATAAGGTCGCGGTGACGTTACGGCAGAACAACTTGAACTCACATTGTTCCGTTGCTTTACTGTAATAGTTCTCAACAGTGAAACTTTGGCTTCAGCGTACGAAAAGAACTTCCAACAAAACTGGCAAAATCAAAGATCCAGTCAGTAAGATAAGCAAAAGATTGCTGCTAAACGTACTCAAGACCAGGCCACATGCCTGCCCTATCCAATCTTGTGTACCGGTAAACGCTTAAGGGCACAAGCGGCTCTGCTCGATTGTGCTTCTCCGTTGAGCCCCAATTTGGAACAGGTCCTCAGATATGACACAACGGTGAAGGTGTGGAACATCAAGGAGCCAGTATGGCGTTGGGGAGACAAGCACTGGGGCTACATGGCTACGCTATGCAACCTCATGCTTACGAACAAACGCCTGGTCTTCATAGAAGTCAGTGACAAAGTCGACACTGGCTATTTCACAGGCGTGCCTGCTCTTGATCTACTAGATACGATGGAGGCCATGAATCGTGAGAAAGCTAGAGCGGCGGAGATTGAGGCTACTGATCTAGACAAACTGAAAGGCGACCAAGTACTCCTGCAGAACATCCTTGAAGTCAAGGGGTACCGCCACTGGAACACTCTTTCAGGCGCATACTACCTGAGAGTCCGGTATAGATCCAACGGCGAAGAACGGTTCAAGTCAGTAATCTTCGGTGAAGGCTTCATGGCCAAGAAGGCTTGGATTGAGGCTATCACCAACGCCAAGAACTATCTACGGAGCATCACTACGAAACCCACGCACCGAACAACGCCTACGTCTAGAGGTCAGGTTGAATCGATGTAGAATTCTTAACAGAAGCGCCCTCTTCATTTTGGATTGAGTTCTAGAATGTGTTGTGCCGTTTCCTTGCCTGATATGAATGCATCACCTACGCGATGAAATACTGTTCTCCGGTCTCTTCCGTCTTTGTCCCTTGTGGGTTCATCGTATCCGAACCTCTCTGGGCGCTCCAGGATCCTCTTGCCCTCTTCGGTTTTCGCGGAGACCTCGGACAACACTAGGAATGCCTCTGCGTTAAGTCACAGTGCTTCACGAGTTCTGTGGCCGTATGACCCGAGAAATTGTACTCCACCATTCGGTTTCTATTTCTGACGGAAGGAATAGGCACTTGCCGCGTTCGAGAATAGGCCAAAGTCGTTGAGGATCTTCCGGTCCCTCATCAGCCTACGGCAGGATCCTCCACACGCCACTCTTCGAATTGACTTATCAGGACCCGTTTCATTGGATCCCGATTCACGCGCGACATCTTCCCGCTTGCTCCGGAACGAGAAACGCGCAGACTTACTACTTGAAAATGTTGTGAATGATGGTGTCATTTACTGTTTGTTGAAGGTGTTCAGCGTCTGTCTCGATGTACGTTGATTCTGCGGCTTTCTTCATCTCCTCATTTAACCTCGGGTCTACACGATGCTCAATGCACATGCGACAATCATTCGCATACTCGCCTGCGGATCCGGAGTCATATGCCACTTGCCATTGTTGGGCATGTCTTAACTCGTGTATGATAGTGCACAGGCTATCGAGCCCGATGGGTCGGGCTGCCCCCGTCCAAGTTGGGCTGCCTTTCCAAGTTGGGCTGCCCGTGTTCACGAAGATGGTCTTGGTATCGTGATCGTATACGGCGTCACTGCCGGCGTATTCCTTTCCAAACTTGGTCAAATATTCTTCTTCGGAGAGAAACTGAGGTCCGGACACATCTCGCACACCCAATTCCTCTTTCACGGCATTGCTCATCTTTGTGATCAAGGTTTCTCTGTCTTTCTCAGGAAGGCTCATCCACTTGTCCGGATCATTCAAGGTCCTAGGCTCGCAGGTCTTCAGTATGGCGTCTTTGATCCGTTCCGATAGGTCGGCAACGTCCGGGTGTGCCTTGTTCACGAGGCCTTTGCTTCGTAGAAACTCCAAATTCTCTTTCGCTTGTTTGATCCGTTCCGATAGGTCGGCAACGTCCGGGGGTGCCTCTTTCTCGTTGTCCTCCTTGATGGGTTCAACCTTGGACTCGAATGATGTCGCCTCCTGAGCGGTCGAACCCTGCGTAACTCCAGCGGGTTCCACCGATTCTCCAACGGGTTCCACTCCAGACGGAGGGGGTCCAGTGACGGGTTCAACCTCTGCGGATGGGGTCTCCTGGGTTGGAATCAGCGGCTCATACCATTCGCCCACTTGAATGTATCCCACAGGAGGATACGACCCTGACGTTGCTGGAATCCGTCCTGACACGCCCGCTGTCGTCTGCGCGGACGCAACGGGAGGCTTTGCCTGCAGGAATCTATCCAGATTCGTGTTCAGAAAGTCTCTCAATCCCTTGCTCCAGGGAGTGTTTGCCAGCCAACCAGCCAGCGGGCCAGCACCGCTCAGTCCAGCGCCAGCGGTCACCCCGATCACTGTGATTATGAACCCGCCGGTCGCCACAGTAACGATGGCAACGGCGATCCCTGCCGGGCCACTGTTCCAACAATCGCTTGGATTCAGCTCACCATTCGCGATACGCGCAAAACAGTCATCAGCATGCGCCATGGGCATGAAGGAAACCGATACGACCACAAGGAAGAACATGGACAGCAGAACCGTGAGCACGGAACTCCGCAAAGAAGCCAATCCCACTCGATTGGTGGAATGCTGTGTGGAGACGATATAATCGTATCTGCCCTTGTTCTCAGAACGTCCCGACATCTGATGATGCTCTAGAGATGACGCTTGCAAGAATCTATTCCTTCGTAGCTTCCTTCGAAGTCAGGGTGCTCAAACGGTTATATCGATCGTCAAACGAGCGATTGGTCGGCTGGCCTTGCGAAGATTCTTGTTAGCTTTCGCTCCAGTTTTGCTTGCGTGGGTGTTTCCCATGGTCTACGCTGATGTTCGGTCAGATCCTTTGAACATGGGCTACCGTGGGGCAATTGCGGTTGGAATAGTAGTTGTCGTGATAGGGTTGGGTCTCAAAGGCAGGGGTCCTTTCGCGAAGCTGTTCGCCAAGAAATGACCTCGTACTAGACCGGACCACCGCAATTCTTGCAGAAGCGTTGTCCGGGTTGGATCGCAGTCCCACATCTTGCACAGAACCTACGCGCAGCTTTCTCGGGCTGCGCCAAGCGCACCCCACACGACATACAGAAGGCGTCCTGCGGCACCCAAGCCCCACAAGAAGCACACTGCACCTGTGGACCGGCTGGTCGCTTTTGATACTGCATGCTCGGCTGGGGTGTTTGCGGGACAGGTTGATAGTATGCACGAGCAAGTGAGGGGGCCTGACTCGTAGGCTGAGTTGGCTGCCCGTACTGCGCCGCCATTGAGGGTAGCGATACTCCGCCCCTGAACATGGCATATCCGATCACGAAGGACGCCACGAAAGCGATGATCGCTCCCAAGATTCCTGGAATAAGCGTAGTGAAAATCATGGTTGTGATCCAGCCTGTCACCACAGACAGCACCAACTTCTTGAATTGCACCTTCAATCCAAGATTCTCCGAAGAATATTGCCGACCGGAGATCTAGTTGTCATCATTTCTTCTTAAGGATTGCCACGTTGCAATTCCAGTGACTTGCCCGGAAGAATCTTCCCTCGAGAACACAACGAGGTGTCTTTCACGTCTTCTCTATGTCCTTCCGGACAAGCGATACGTTATACTGTCCAGCCAACCATTGAACCAAGACTCCGAGTGCAATTCCGTACACTATATGCACGGACACAACAAAGGTCAGGAACTCCTGCCATTCGGATATCTCCAGAAGCAGCGCCCAGCCCAGACCATAGAGCCACCTTGACCTTCCGGCGACGACTGCATAGGTCATGCCGATACTGATGAAATAGACGAAATAGTACATGAAAGTCAGCATCATGGGTCCCCAGGCCGCCGAACTCAAACTCGTCAACATAGCCTGTCTGATCATAGAAAACTGCAAGAGACCTGCAGAGTAGAGAAGAAGCTCGGCCACGACCTGGAGAATTGTCGCGCAGAGACCTGCTAAGAAACCCACAACCAACCTATCAGAAAAGACCTGACGATTGCTCGGAGAGAAGCCAAAACAAACGAGTGCTAGGATGAGGAGGTAAGTAGGTACCAGCGCGACCGAGGTGAAGAAGGAACGAACCTGCCCAAGACCTGTCGCGTTGAGTAGAAACGTCCCAATCCATGCAAGGGCGGTCAATACCGCCACGACTGCAGGTCCTGCCAGACCTTTCCCTTTGTCATATGGCTTACTATCGGTCATGTCTTGAGTCATTTCGCAGACATAGCGATTTGAATCCTTCGAAGCGGAGCGGTGTAGAATACAAGGACATATTGCACAACTCTGGATTCGCGAGAGAAAGAGTCGTGCAATCATGCCGGAGAAGCCTAGAGACGAGCTGAGGCTTAGACGCTGGTGCGTCAGAAAACTCCTGAAAGGCGAAGACGTAGAGACCATCCGACTAACCGCCAAAGTATCGAGAAGAACCCTCTACTGTTGGCTTGAAAGGTTCCAACGGAACGGAGGGGAGGGACTGATCGACAAGCCTAGAAAACCCCACACAATCCACCGCCTAAACTCCAGCACAGTCATGAAGATCATCCAACTCAGACAACAGCACGGATGGTGCGGTCAAGCCATCTCCGCCCACCTAAGACGAGAAGGCGTAGAAGCCAGCAACGGATCCATCTACACGATACTCCACAACCACGCTCTACCAGTCAAGGCATACGCGCCTAGAAGAAGGAGAACCTACATACGCTTCCAACGTGCGCACCCAGACCGCCTATGGCAGACAGATATCAAATACTACGGCAACCAGTACCTCATCGCCTTCCTAGACGACTGCAGCCGCTACGTGCCAAACGCCATCCTATGCAAGCACGCCACAACATGGAGAATCCTGAAGCTTCTGGCTCAAACCCTAAGCCAGGGAAGAATCCCCAGACAGATCCTGAGCGATCATGGCACCCAGTTCTACAGTGAGGATGGAGGAAGCCAATTCACAGCCTACCTGGAAGCCCATGGCATAGAACACATCATGGGTTCCATTGGAAAACCTACAACGCAAGGCAAGATAGAACGTTTCTGGCAAACCTTCGAGCTGTACTATCCAAGATTCAACGACATGACACAATTCCTCGAACACTACAACTACGTCAGGCCACATCGAAGCCTAAACTTCTTAACCCCAGCAGAAGTCTACTACTCCTAGCTTGTGCAAAATGTCTCTGTATCCCGCACTTCGAAGCGGAGCGGCGCAAGTTAGAAGAATATCATATTGGGCTAGAGCAGAGTTGTCAATCAACGGAGGGAAGCGAGAGCGCATATCCCGTCGCGTCCTTGTCCAACCTTCCAAGCTGCGGCGCGGAGGCGGTTGAAACGAAGAAGGTAGTTTGCGCGCTGTTCATCATTGCAGTATTGGGCTTGATTTCGTCCTTCGCACTCTATCAAACGAAGCAACCGCAACAGACGGTTGTCATATACACTTCGGTTGATCAAGTCTACTCGGAACCGATCCTGAAGGACTTCGAGAAGAAGACTGGAATCAAGGTTCTTGCTGTGTACGATGTTGAGGCAACCAAGACGACCGGGCTCGTCAATCGTTTGATTGCGGAGAAGAGTCGCCCTCAGGCTGACGTGTTTTGGAGCGGCGAATTTGTCCAAACCCTACTGCTCAAACAAGAGGGTGTCCTGTCCGTCTATCGCTCTCCAGCCGCGGGCGACATACCAGCGCAATATGTTGACCCCGACGGCTACTGGACTTCTCTCGGCGCCCGGGCGAGAGTGCTGTTGGTGAATACCAAGCTTGTTTCGCCCGCTGAATATCCAAAGTCAATTTTCGATCTATTGGGACCCGCCTGGTCAGGCGACGACATCGGCATGCCCTATCCCCTCTTCGGCACTTCGGCCACGCAGGCAGCGGCGCTGTACGCTGCACTAGGCGCCGATCAAGCGAGAGACTACTATGTTCGGTTGAAGTCTCGAGGCCTCTGGGTCGTGGACGGCAACTCGGTCGTAAGGGATTTGGTCGCGAGCGGCCAACTGAGAGTGGGTTTCGTGGACAGCGACGATGGCTGCAAGGCGTTGAGAGACGGTGCACCGGTCGCGATCATTTTCCCTGATCAAGAAGAAGGCGGGCTGGGATCACTCATCATACCGAACACTCTGACATTGATCGCAAATGCTTCTCATCCCCGAGAAGGGCAGGCGTTGATCGACTACCTGCTAGCTAGGGAGGTTGAGCAGCAGTTGGTCGCTGTCGGTTGGATCCAGATCTCCCTGCATGAGAACGGTGCCAATTCATCCTGTGCTGACATGAGCAACATCAAGTACATGTACGTGCGCTTTCCCGAGATCTTCGCTCAGTTCCAACCAGCAATGAAGGACCTGTCCGAGATCTTCATCCAATAGTAGAAGTGAAAGCCCAAATGCCCAGCCTCAGCGAGACAAGACTGCGCTGGTCATGGGAAGGCAGCATACACTGGTTCTGGCTGTTTCTTTTCATCATCATCGTGTTCGGGCCACTGGTTGCACTCATGGCTGAGGCAGCTCAGTACGTGCTAACCGATGGATATGATTGGTTTGCCCTAGTCGTCCCTGCCGGGCGAAGGCTGGGACTTCTGGTCCACAGTCTAGTGCTTGCTGTAGGCGTCGCTGTTTCTGGAATCGTAATCGGTATGTTGGTTGGAAGCGCTCTGTGGCGTTGGCGCACCGGGGCACGTGCGTACTTCCGATGGGTTCCTTTGGTGTTTGTTGCACTTCCAGCGTACGTGTATGCCTTGGCATGGTCTTCAACCGTCTCGACGCTCGGCCTCGTGCTTCAATCGTTTGGGTTGCCTGGAATCCAGCTCACGGGTTGGGTGGGCGGCTGGTGGGTTGAGGTGATGGCTCTCATGCCAATCGGTGTGGGGTTGTCCATGTTGGGATTGGAGTCGGTAGAGATACCTTTGATAGAAGCTGCCCGACTGCTGGATTCCGACTTGCGGGTCTTTGCCAGAGTGATTCTGCCTCTTGCGGCCCCGATAATCGCTGCTGGCGTCTCCTTTTTGTTCCTGCTCAGTTTCGCGGACTACAGTGTGCCCTCGTTGTTCGCAGTCAGTGTCTACCCTCTCGAGATCTTTGCTGAGTATAGCGCGAGCAACCAGCCGGCCAGAGCTTTCTTGCTCGCCTTGTCCGCACTCTTTCTAATGGTAGTTGTGGTTGCGGTTTCTCAGAGCGGGCTTCGAAATGCAGCTCAAGCCCCGATTTGGCAAGGTCGCACAAGCCTTTTGGCAATGCGCTGGCCTGCCTGGTTCGTTTGGCTTCAGCGAGGAGCCGTAGCCGTCTACATGCTCCAGATTGGAGTAATCTCGATCAGCCTCATCTTCACGGTTGGCGCAGGGGCAAACCTGACTTCTGCCATTGTTTCAGCCGCGAGTGAGATTGGTTTCACGTTCTGGGTGGGCTTGACAACCGGCTTGATGTGCCTGCCGGTGGCCTTCGCCGCCGCCAAGGAGCTGTTAAGGTCAGGTGCGCGGGGTCGGACGTGGTGGTTCTTGGTCACGGTCCCGCTCGCGGTACCTGCACCGCTGATCGGCATCGGTCTAATTTCTATCTGGAATCAGTCCTTCTGGATTGGCCTCTACGGTACCGCTATGATGCCCGTGTTGGCAACTTTGGCACGCTTCACTCCAATGGCGGCGCTCGTCCTGCTTGCACAATTGCGACAGATTGATCCTCTGCTTGTCGACGCGGCAAGAGTTTTTCAGACCAGCTCCTTGCACGCTTGGCTTCGCGTCCGGTTGCCTTTACTTGCTCCTGGAGTCTTAGCTGCGGCCGCAATTGTCTTCGCCCTGAGCATAGGCGAGTTGGGGGCCACCTTGATCGTGGCTCCACCCGGCCAGGCAACGCTCACGATGCGAATCTACAACTACCTTCACTATGGCTCCTCCAGTGTGGTTGCCGGGCTCTGTTTGATGATGGTCGCACTAACGCTCGCAGTAGGCATCCTCGCGATTCTAGCCCTTGCCAGCTGGTCGCGCATCTCGGAGGAACAGACATGATTGAGACGCGCCACGTCACAAAGTACTACAGAAGTGTAAGGGCGGTTGAAGATGTCTCTCTTGAGGTCGCTGAGCACGCCTCTGTCGCGGTTCTCGGACCATCAGGTAGCGGTAAGACAACTCTGCTTCGTTTGATTGCAGGGCTCGAAGTACCTGACAAAGGCGAGATAACCATCGATGGGAAGATGGCCAGCACTGTTGGATGGGCACTGGCGCCCAGTCAACGCGGCATCGGTTTTGTTTTTCAGACTCCGGCTCTGTGGCCGCATATGACCGTGACCCAGAACATCATGTTTGGTCTGCACGGAATCCCGAGAACCGAGGCGCGCAGCAAGCTGCAAGAGCTTCTTGTTCGCATGTCGCTGGCAGAACTGGCTCGTCGATATCCTCACCAGATCTCAGGAGGCGAAGCGCGACGAGTCGCTCTCGCCCGCGCGCTTGCCCCAGAGCCCAGATATCTGTTAATGGATGAGCCTTTGACCAGCCTGGATCCTAAGCTCAAAGGGGAGATGATTTCCTTGATCAACGAAAGCATGCGCAGAACAAAAGCTTCTCTCTTGTACGTGACTCACGATTTGAGCGAAGCGAGAAAGATCGCGGCACGCATTGTCTCAATCAGAGACGGTCGTCTCGCACGAGACTCAGTCCCTTCGGCTGACAACGAAGCTGCGTGAGGCAGTTTGGTGGGCGACAACAAGCGACGGGTGCATGCACTTCTAGTTCTAGGGATCATGGCTGTTCTCGCATTCGGCCTCTGGGTCGGCCCTCAGATGATAATGCCGCCACGCAAGCAATCTCCTGTTGGTTGGCAGATCATTCGACCTCCACATGAAGTATCGGCGCTTGCGATTCAAGGGGATGTGGTGTGGGCCGGAGGCAAGGACGGCGTTGTCGGCCTAGACCGACATAGTGGGCGTGTCGTCACGGAACTGGTATGTGATCCTCCGCTTCTCTATGTGCGGGCACTGCTTGTCGACAGAAAGGGGACGCTTTGGATAGGGTACCAGAATGGGCTGGCCAACTACGATGGCGCTGCATGCGTCACCTTCGGGGAGAAAGTTGGCGTGCTGGATGGGCAGGTGAACGCTCTCCTGGAAACCCGTGATGGACGACTCTGGGTTGGCACCTCGCATGGTGCAGCTTTCCGCGTTGCTGCACGATGGAGCACGCTGACAACGGCAGACGGGCTCGCGGACGACATGGTCAATGTCATGCTCGAGGATAGACACTGCGGAATCTGGTTTGGCTCATACGTAGCCCCGCGTGGCGGCATTAGCTATCTCAGGAACGGGCGATGGCAGTTGTTTTCCACAGCCAATGGTTTGCCGCACAACGACATCAACGCCTTGTTCGAAGACCTAACTGGGGATGTCTGGGCCGGAACTGGATTGTTAGATCGCGGAGGAGCTGTCCGGTTCGTCTTCACGGAGTCCGGCTGGGTTCTACAAGAGGTCTTGACATCCCTCGACGGATTGGCTGACAACACCGTGCGGTCGGTCTTCCAAGACAAAGACGGGGTATTCTGGTTCGGCTCAGAATACGACGGCCTCGCGCGACTGGAGGCTGGAAAGTGGCGACTGTTCAACGTTGAAGATGGGCTCTCGGACCCAGAAGTCAAATACATCTTGCAAGATCAAGATGGAAACATCTGGTTCGGAACCGCGGATGGCATCACACGACTTACGGCCGAGGCTCTCCATCAAGTCCGGTGAGACCCAACTCGCCGAGATTGGAAAGTGACCAATCTGACCCCTGGAACGAATAGTGGGGTCAGACTTAACTCCCAATCTCATCCAGAAGTAGTGACCGTCCCAAGAAAGGTCAGCTTCGAGCCTATGGGAACTGACGGCTGGGAGAGATTGATGACAGATGGCGTTTGAGCAACTGTACCTTGATCTTGTTGATCCGCTGCTTGTTCCCGGGGTCGTCTTCTTCGAAGTTGCCGTTGTCATGATCGAAGCCGTCGTACTATTTTTCCTGCTCGAGCGAGCGATGGGGAAAGCGATTCTTGCATCTTTCACTGCGAACATTGTCACGGGCTTGTTGAGTATCGTCTATCTTCTGTTCTCTTGGGAGGCCATCCCGACACTCGAGCGGTTCGCTTTGATGATTGTCGTGGCGTTGCCAGTCAACATTCTCGTTGAAGCGGCGGTGCTCAGGCTATTCTTCTATAGAACTGTGGGCAGGGGGAGGCTCCTAAAGGCCTCAATAGTCATGAATATCGCATCATATGCAATCGTTATCTTCTACTTCCTGTACCTAGTTGCACCTCAGGCTTGAACAGAATCTCGAACAAGGTCTGGTAATTGGATCTAGGCCTCATCGGTGGCGTGGCAGGATTCATCGCGGCTGGACTGGGCATATACGTGATGCTCTACGCGTTGGGATACTTTCAATATCTGGGCGGAAAGAAGAGACCCAAGATCCCGCCCGTAAGTAAGCGGGAACTGTTGGATGGACTTCTGGCTCTGAATGCTCCGTCAAAGCCCTACCAGATATTCGGCAGCGCGGAGTCAGATCTCATCGCGGAATGGAAGATCGTTGATGCAGAATGGTATGGTATCTTCAACAAGAGCGGTTTGAAGCAATCCTACCGGGCTTTTCTCCTCGCCGACGAGACTAGGCACGCCGTAAGATACTATGAGGAACTCGGCACGATAGCATGGACGGTTGGCCTAGAAGGGCCAATCCCAGTCGTCAGGTACGCGAAGAGTTTCTTCCATGGAAGAATTCTCTACAGCAGGGAGTACGCCAAGGGCTACGCAATAAGGCAGCTTGCCCCGCCGGACTCGGGGAAAGTCTACGACTACGAGTTCGATGTCAACGAGATAAGAGGTCCAATAATCTTGACTGTGGAACAGAGCGGCTGGGAATGGGTCCCAGTCACCGCAAAGAGACATGCTGCTTGCAAGAAGGCGGAACCGCCGAATCCTGATGCTGGGACGACTGGCCTCTCACGAGCAAATGCTACGGCTGCACATCACCATTCGTGTGGGTCGATGGAATGCTCGAAATGAAGACCTCATCTGCAACTCAACAGTTATCTCAAGTACCTCGCCGAGAAAATCAAAGATGAGGTTTTGTGGTTCTACTTGATACTGGCGATAGGAACCGTAGCTCTTGTACTCCTCGCCGGATACGGATCGTCTGAGGGGGCATCCGGGTGGCACAACTTGGCGGGGGTCTTCCAAAACATGAACTCGCTGCGGACTGCGGACTCCCGATATAACGAAACTGAATAGATCGTTTGTTGGTGACGCCGACCAGCCAAAGGTTTAGTGTAGGACATACATTAAGGAAGAGCGTGAAGCGAATTGTCCGACGAGAAAAGCCAGCACGCTAACAAACATCCGGTGTTCATCCAGCCAAGCACAGGAACTGCGGGGGGTTCGAATCCCCTCCCCCGCACCATTGTACTAAGCGAGTTTCTGACCGCAGTTAGTACAAAAGGCAGCACCTGACGGAATTGAGCTTCCACATTGCGAGCAATACTCTTGCCCGCTGGCCACCGGACGGTAGTCGGTGATGATCTGTTCGAACTTCCAGCCGTTAGACTCCACTAAGTCCTTGACTGGATCTCGGATCTTCCTCACATCAAAGTCGTACTGGTAGACTTTTCCGAAGCTCGAAGGGTCAGCGGGCTTCTTGAAGCCAAATGCCACTTCCTTCTCCTTCTTGAAAAGCACCTTTCCCTTGAACGCACTCTTCTCAAAACTGAGCTTGGGCGCTGGAAGAACTCCTGCGCTGCTGGATGCTTCTTGGATCATTTCCCTGTACTTCACCGTCCGTTCTTGATCGACTATCCAGATCTTAGCAGCGTACTGCTTCTTGACCTGCTCTTTCGAGGCAATGCCGTAGTATTTCGCATCGACGATGCTGTGTTCTAGATAGAGGTCGCAATCTTTTCCTGGGGAGATCGTGAATTGCTGGGTTGATTGGCTCAACTGAAGCAGTTTCTGTCGCAAATCGGAAGACAAATGAGGAAACCACGAGGTGCATGAAGGAATCCAGAGTTAAAGCCATCGTTTGATAGCAGTAAACCTGTTTCACATGAAGAATGATTCCGAGCCGACTCAGCTTATGTGTACTGGTAAATTGGGGTCAAAATCCCCTTGCCTATTCATAATACCGCGAAGTAGAATTTCGAGGCGGTAGGTTAGCAAAGCAAGAAGATTCGAACAGGGTACTTGTGATTTCTCTCCCCTGATACTAACAGGCCTAGGTAACCTCACATAGGTCATCCACTGAAAGCTAAAGCGGGATGATAAAGAATTGTCTGAGAGGATTGTAGGGAAGGGCGCCGTAGGATTCTACCCTAAAGAAAAACCGGGGATGGGACAGGCA
>Ga0315279_10005586_pt1 | contig 16255 bp, 14 predicted proteins | sample YL17G06_20_MG_FD_203694 | JGI IMG/M metagenome (GOLD analysis project Ga0315279, IMG submission 203694) | Sediment microbial communities from Yellowstone Lake, YNP, Wyoming, USA - YL17G06_20 | ecosystem: Environmental > Aquatic > Freshwater > Lake > Sediment | place: USA: Wyoming | collected...
GGACGGTTCTCGGACGGCGCCAGCTGGCGCGCCGAACCGCGCGGCGTCGCCCCGGAGAACCCGGGCGCCGCGGATTCGCGCCGCCCGGAACCGGCCGGACGATCGATGCCGCGCTGTGATGGCGCCGTGGAATAAGGGAGTGATCGCGCGTCGCGTCGCGGCGAGATGGATGACTGGCCGCCAGGCGTCACGCCGCGCGCCGTCGCGCGCGAGGCGCGAGGCGATGCAAACACCGAATCGCGAGGCCGTCCCTGCATCGAGACGGTCGGCAGCGCGCGCGGCGTCGCGGTGCCCATGCCGCCACCCGCCCGGCGCCCGCCCGCGAACGGCGCCTCCGGCCCGCCCCGCCGCACGACGAACTGGTTCCTCGCCGTGGCCGTCAGCCGCCCGCCGGGAATGGCGTACTGCGCCACGCGCGCGCCGATGCCGAACCGGTGCCGCGGGAACACCGTCCAGGACAACCAGGGATCGGAAAACGCGCCGCGGTGTCCGAATCCGCTCCCGAAGAACAGGCCCGCGAGCGGCCGGTTGTAGAAATCGAGCGGACACCAGCTCAGGTAGCCCGGCGAGTACGCCCACGACACCCACGCGGGACCCCAGTGCCGTCCGGGAATCCAGAACCACAGGTCCGCCCTCGAGCCCCAGCGGCCGAAATGGTGCGTCGGCCACGCCCACCTGTCGTAGCCAATCCACGTCCACCCGTACGGGCCGACGTAATCCCAGTAGCCGTTGTAGTAGGGTCGCCAGCCGACGCTCACCGTCGGATACCACACGTTGCCGTACGGCTCGACGTTCTCCCAGCGGCCGTCGCGATCGAACGTGCTCGAGTAAGCAGACAGGTCGGATGGCAGGTACTGCGCCGATTGCGTGCCGACGTCGGCGTCACGCTGCGCCTCGCTCCACTGGTCGAACGCGTCCAGGCGCGCCGAGTTGAACGCCTCCGGATCGCCAGGAGCCCCGCCCTCGCGCGCAAACGACCGTTCGCCCGCATCCACCTGCACGCTGCCCTGGTCGGTCGCCAGCGCCGCCGTGCCCGTGACGACATCGAGTTCGACTTCGCCCGAGTAGGTGGACACCCGGTACTGGCCGGCCGCCTGCACGCGGACCGACCCGGCCGGCGCGTCCACCTGGTACTCAACGGCCGGACGCTCGCCGCCGCGACCGGCGGCGACCAGAATCACGCGGCCGTCGAGCAGGCGCATCAGGCTCAGGGACAGGAAATCCACCGTCGTGTTTCGATCCAGGTGCAGCAACGTTCCGTCGGGAAACGTGACCTCGACGCGCCCGGCCTCGGTCGTCAGGCGATCGCCCTCGACCAGCGGCATATTGGCCACCGCCGCCTGGGCCTGTCCCTGTCGAGACAGGCGGGCCGTACCGTCCACGACGGTGATCGCGGGCGGCGTCTCGTAGCTCGGTGGCGGCGCGTCGGACTGCGCCGGCGGAGGCGGCTCTGAAGGCGTCGTCGGTTGCTGCGCGCGCACCAGACGGTTCGCCGCAACCAACGCGATGACCAGGAAAGAGATGACCAGCAGAAGACGGCGGGCCATAAGAACCCCCGGGGTTCTAGCAAGAATGCAACTGGCGGAGGGGCATTCTTACTAGCGTGTGCGGGCAGGCTGGCAATCGTGATTATACCACCCCGGGACGGTTCCAGTATGTGCCCACAAACCGCTGGAAACGTCATGGGTTAGGCATGGAATAGGGCATCCGACCGCATTGACAAAAACACACTCAGATTTTATATTGAGAGCGGTCATAAGGCCCCGAGAACCTGTTCCGACGTCGGAAGGATGAAGCATGAGCAAGATCATCGGCATCGATCTGGGCACCACCAACTCGGTCGTCGCGGTCATCGAAGGCGGCGAGCCGGTTGTCATTACCAACGCCGAAGGGAGTCGGCTGACGCCGTCGGTCGTCGCGTTTGCGAAGAGCGGCGAGCGCCTGGCGGGCCAGGTCGCCAAGCGGCAGGCCGTCACGAACCCGGAAAACACCGTCTTCTCGATCAAGCGGTTCATGGGGCGCAAGTACTCGGAGGTGACCGAGGAAATGAAGATGGTGCCCTACAAGGTCGTCCAGGCGCCCAACGGCGACGTACGGGTGCTGGCGGGCGGGCAGGAGTGGGCACCGCCCCAGATTTCCGCGATGGTGCTGCAGAAACTCAAGCAGGCGGCCGAAGACCATCTCGGCGAGCCGGTCACCAAGGCCGTCATTACCGCGCCCGCCTACTTCAACGACGCGCAGCGGCAGGCCACCAAGGAGGCCGGCCAGATCGCGGGGCTCGAGGTCATGCGCATTGTCAACGAGCCGACCGCGGCGGCGCTGGCCTACGGCCTCGACAAGAAGAAGGACGAGACCATTGCGGTCTACGACTTCGGCGGCGGCACCTTCGACATCTCGATTCTCGAGGTCGGCGAGGGCGTCGTCGAGGTGAAATCCACCAACGGCGACACGCACCTGGGCGGCGACAATCTCGACCAGCGCATCATCGAGTGGATCATCGCGGAGTTCAGGAAAGCCGAAGGCATCGATCTGGGCAAGGATCGCATGGCGCTGCAGCGCCTGAAGGAGGCGGCCGAGAAGGCGAAGATGGAACTCTCCACGGTGATGGAGACCGACATCAACCTCCCCTTCATCACGGCCGATCAGAACGGGCCCAAGCACCTGACGATGAAGCTGAGCCGCGCGAAGTTCGAGCAGTTGGTGGAGGACCTGCTGCAGAAGACGGTGGGGCCGGTGAAGCAGGCGCTCACGGACGCCGCTGTGGATCCTTCGAAGATCGACGAAGTCGTGCTGGTGGGCGGTTCGACCCGCATCCCGCGCGTGCAGGCGATCGTGCGCGACCTGTTCGGGAAAGAACCGCACAAGGGCGTCAACCCGGACGAGGTGGTAGCGGTCGGCGCCGCGATCCAGGCCGGCGTGCTCGCCGGCGAGGTGAAGGACCTGCTGCTGCTGGACGTCACGCCGCTGTCGCTCGGCATCGAGACGCTCGGCGGGGTCATGACGGCGCTCATCACGCGCAACACGACGATCCCCACCAGGAAGAGCGAGGTGTTCACGACGGCCGCGGACAACCAGACGACCGTCGAGGTGCACGTACTGCAGGGCGAGCGGCCGATGGCGCGCGACAACCGCACGCTCGGCCGGTTCCAGCTGATCGGCATTCCTCCCGCCCCGCGCGGGCTGCCCCAGATCGAGGTCACCTTCGACATCGACGCCAACGGCATCGTCAACGTGTCGGCCAAGGACCGCGGCACCGGCAAGGAGCAGAAGATCACGATCACCGCGTCGAGCGGGTTGAACAGGGAAGAGGTCGAGCGCATGATGCGCGAGGCCGAATCGCACGCCGAGGAGGACAAGCGCCGGCGCGAGGTCGTGGATGCGCGCAACCAGGCCGACGGCCTGATCTATCAGATCGAGAAGACGCTCACCGAGAACCGCGCCAGGTTATCGCCCGACGAGATCAACCCGGTGGAGTCGGCGATCGCATCGCTGCGACAGACGATCCAGGGCGACGATCTGGCCGCCATCCGCAGCGGCACAGAGGAACTCCAGCGCGCGTCGCACAAGATGGCCGAGGCGCTCTACCGGCAGTCGGGAACGCAGGCGGGAGCGGCCGGACGCGAGGCGGCGCCGGGTCCCGAGGCGGGTCCGGGGCCGGACGGCAAGGCGGCGGGCGGCGCCGGTCAGGGCGAGGTGATCGACGCCGAAGTGGTGGATGAGGGGAAGAAGTGATCGGGTGGCTTCGGGCTTCGGGCTCCTGGCTTCAGATGCGAAATGGCTCCGGCCTGAGGTTCTGAGTAAAGGCTCCGGCCGCGACCGGGAGGAAATCCCGAAGCATGAAGCACGAAGCTGGGCCTGGAGCCCGGAGCCTGAAGCCTGGAGCCACAGATCTTGCCCATGGACCTCTACGCGATTCTGGGCCTGAAGGCGACGGCGTCTGCCGCGGACGTCAAGCGGGCGTACCGGCGGCTCGCGCGCAAGTACCACCCGGACATCAACCCGGGCGATCGTGCGGCCGAAAAACAGTTTCGCCAGATCGCGGAGGCGTACGAAACCCTCATCGATTCCGAACGCCGGCGCCGCTACGACGAGCGCGGCGCGGTGGCCGAGACGGAATCTACCGAGAAGGTCGGCTTCGAAGGTTTCGATTTCTCGGTGGAAGCCGTGGAGGGGCCGAGGGCCTCTACCTTTGGCGACCTGTTCGCCGACGTGTTCCAGCGCGGGTTCCAGCACCCGCCCGACCAGCTCGAGCGCGGCGCGGACCTGCACACGCGTATCGAGGTGTCGTTCAACGAGGCGGTGCGGGGAGCGGACCGGCATCTGACGATCACGCACCTGGCCGCCTGTGGCGGCTGCGGCGGGTCGGGGGCCGTGCGGACGCCGGAAGTGCGCTGCCTCTACTGCAGCGGAACCGGCGCGATCCGCTCGGCGCGCGGGCACATGGTGTTTGCGAGAAGCTGCCCGCACTGCGGCGGCGCCGGGCGGCAGCGCCAGGCGTCGTGCGGCCGTTGCGGCGGCGTCGGGGTGGAGACGCGCACCGAGTCGGTGCTCGTGCGCGTGCCGGCGGGAACGGCCGACGGGGCGCGGCTGCGCGTGGCGGGCAAGGGCAACTGCGGGCGCAAGGGCGGCCCGTGCGGCGATCTGTACGTGACGGTGCAGGTGCTGCCGCACGCGCTGTTCCGCCGCGAGGGCGACGACCTGTTCCTGCAGGTGCCCGTCGCGCTGCACGAGGCGGCGCTCGGCACCAGGATCGACGTGCCGACGCTCGAGGGCGCCACGCGCCTGCGGGTTCCGCCCGGCACGCAATCGGGCCAGCGCTTCCGCCTGCGTGAACGCGGCGTGCCGTCGCGCGACGGACGGAAGGGAGACCTCATCGTCGAGATCCGGATCGTGCTTCCGCGGTTGCTCGATGAACGGTCCAAGGAACTGCTGCGGGAGTTCGGGCGCATCAACGTCGAGGATGTGCGTGCCGACTGGCTGTCGGGACGACGCAGCAGTTGAGAAGGTGCCACCGGTCTGAAGACCGGCGGTCCCACAGTGTGCCCGGAAGCACCTCACCACCGTGTGGGACCATCCACCACCGAGTGGAACTTCCGGGCTTCAGCCCGGGAGCACGCCACCCCGTGTGGGACTTCCGGGCTTCAGCCCGGGAGCACGCCACCCCGTGTGGGACTTCCGGGCTTCAGCCCGGGAGCACGCCACCCCGTGTGGGACTTCCGGGCTTTAGCCCGGGAGCACGCCACCCCGTGTGGGACTTCCGGGCTTCAGCCCGGGAGCACGCCACCGGACGACGAGAGGAGATCGACGTGGCGACGAAGCGATCATCCGGCAAGGCGTATTACATGATCAGCGCCGTCGCGCAGAAGTACAACATTCATCCGCAGACGCTGCGGCTCTACGAGCGTGAGGGACTGCTGCGGCCGTCGCGCACCGAGGGCAACACCCGCCTGTACTCGGAAGAGGATCTCGAGCAGCTCGAGACGATCCTGGCCCTCACGCGGGACCTGGGCGTGAACCTCGCCGGCGTCGAGATCATCCTCAACATGCGGCGCAAGATCGAGCAGATGCAGAAGGAAGTCAACGAGTTCATGGAGTACGTGAAGGGCGAGCTGACGCGCGGCATCGACGACTGGGAGCAGCGCCTGAGCACCGCGCTCGTCAAGTCGTCTCCCGCGGAACTCGTCCGCTCGGCCGCGCCGGCGACGCCCTCCGCGCCCTCCGAACCCGGCGAGCGGGCCCCGCGCAAGCACTCCTGAGCCGTCGCGCCCACGTGCGCAGAATCTGCGCCAGTAGATCGGGACGAATTCTACTTTCTGCCATACGACGCCGAATCTGCGAAATTCGTCCCGATCTGTTTTTCATTTCTCGATCAACTCGCCACTCGTCATGTCCTCGGGTATGATGGCGCGGTGAAGAAAAGGACGCACACGGGCGAGGACGAGAACCTCCAGGCCTACCTCCGGGAGATCTCCGCGTTTCCATCGCTGACGGCGGCGGAGGAGCGGCACCTGGGCCGTCGCATTCGCCGGCACCGCGACGAGCACGCGTTCCGCCGCCTCGTCGAGTCGAACCTCCGGTTCGTCGTGGGGTACGCGAGACGGTACCGCGGACTCGGCGTGGTGTTCCTCGACCTGATAGACGAGGCCAACCTCGGGCTGATGGAAGCGGCGCGCCGGTTCGACCCCGAGCGGAACGCGGAGTTCATCACCTACGCGCAGTGGTGGATCCGCCAGGCCATCATGCACGCGCTCGCCGACCAGGGCCGCGTGTTCGCCGTGCCGAGGAGATTCTCGCCGCTCACACGCGGCTTCCAGGGCGGCGAACTCTCGTCCGGGCATCGGACCGCCGTCCCGGAGGACGGCGACGAGTTCCGGGCACATGAAGACGGCGCGGGGCTGTTCGAGGACGTTGCGGTCCGCCGCGCCGTCATCGACCAGGTGCGCGACGTGCTGTACGAGCTGTCGCCGAGGGAGCGCGAAGTGATTCAGCTGCGCTTCGGCCTGGACGGCGGCGAACCGTTGACGGTCCAGGAGGCCGGCAGGCGGCTGGGGGTGTCGCGCGACCGCGTGCGGCACCTGGAAGGCCACGCCCGGCGGAAGCTGCGGCGGTCGCAGAAGGCGCGGGAACTGCGGAGCAGTCTGAACTAGGGCGGGTAGGGCTGGTGGGGCGGGTAGGGCTGGTGGGGCGGCGCCACCTGCGACAAGGGAGCGTCCATGGGCTGCGCGGTGTGCGAGGACACGGGCTGGAAGGCGATCGAGCAGGACGGCGTCCGCCGGATGATCCGCTGCGATTGCTGGCGCGAGGAAACCGTGCGGCGCCGGCTGGCCGAGGCCGGCATCCCGAAGCAGTACAAGCACTGCGACCTGTCGAACTTCCTCACGTACCCGAACGAGAAACTGCTGGGCGCAGTCGCGGGCGTGAAGAAGTTCGCCGACGCGTTCCCGGTCGTGGACAAGGGCCTGTTCCTCATCGGTCCGCCCGGCATCGGCAAGAGCCACCTCGCGGCCGCGGCGATGAAGCAGGCGATCCTGCGAACCGGGGCCCGAGGTCTCTTCTACCCTGTGCCCGAGCTGCTCAAGTTGATTCGCAGCACCTACGACCGCGTTGCCCGGATTGCGGAGATGGACGTGCTGAGACCGGTCCTCGACGCCGACCTGCTCGTGCTCGACGACCTCGGCGCGGAAAAGACCTCCGAATGGGTGGGCGAGACCCTCAACCTGGTTGTCAACACGAGGTACAACGAGCGCCGTGCCACGATCTTCACGTCGAACTTCGAAGACGAGCCGCCGGAAGACGTCTACGGGCACAAAGACGACAGCCAGCAAAACAGCCGGCCGGAGACATTGGTCGAACGCGTCGGGTACCGAATCTACTCGCGCCTTCACGAGATGTGCGATTTCCTGGAATTCAGCGGCGTTGACTATCGCAGGTTCGCGCCGCCGAACGCAACGTCGGACGACTTGAACAACCTCTGGCAACAGAAGCGCATAACGCAGAGGCGAAACTTGCCGCCCCGTTCGCACGGTCCCGCCCGCGCGCAACTGCGCGACGGCCGCGCGGACCTGAAATGGCCTGGGGGCCGAGCGGGAAGTCAGGGTTAGCGAATTACGTCGTCCGGTGTCCGGTGTCCGACGTCCGATGTTCGGCGTCCGGTGTCCGAAGTCCGAAAGTCAGGGCCCAAAGCCTAAAGCCCAAAGCCGAAGAAGCCCAATGCCCCCCCTCGGCCTCTATATCCACATCCCGTTCTGCGCCTCCATCTGCAGCTACTGCAATTTCAACCGTGGCCTGTTCGACCAGTCGCTGAAGGATCGCTACGTTCGGGCGCTTTGTGACGAGATCCGGCACGTCGCCGCGCGGGTGAATGATGGCCGCCATCCGTTGACCGACCAGCCGCTGTCGGACGTGTCGTCCGGTGTCCGGTGTCCGGTGTCCGATGTCGACGCACGTCGAATGTCGACGGTCGGACTTCGGACTTCGGACTCCGGACTTCGGACGACGTCGGCGCGCATGGCGGCCGACACGGTTTACTTCGGCGGCGGCACGCCGTCGCTGCTCTCCGCCGAGGAGATTGGCACCCTGATCGACGCCTGCCGCTCGGCATTCCACCTTGCCCCGGACACAGAAATCACGCTCGAGGCAAATCCAGAGACGGTGACCTTCGAGGCGATGGCCGCCTTCCGGTCGGCTGGCGTGAACCGCGTGAGCATCGGGGTCCAGTCGTTTCGTGACCAGGAGTTGCGGCGATTGGGTCGTGTCCACGACGCGGCCCGCGCCCGCGGCGCGCTCGACGCGATTCGGTCCGCCGGCATCGACAACGTCAGCTTGGATCTGATCCTGTGGCTGCCGCAACAGACCGTCGAAGACTGCCTGTTCTCGGTCCGGGCGCTGGCCGGGCTCCAGCCGGCGCACGGGTCGCTCTACCTGCTCGAACTCTACCCGAACGCACCGCTGAAGGAGGAAATGGCCCGTTCCGGCTGGTCGCTCGCGCCCGACGAAGACGCTGCCGAGATGTATCTACGCGCCCGGGACGTCCTTGCGACCGCCGGATACGAGCACTACGAGATCTCGAACTTCGCCCGTCCCGGCCTGGCGTGCCGCCACAACCTCAAATACTGGTCGGACGGGGAGTGGCTGGCATTCGGCTGCGGTGCGCACTCGACAATGGATGGCGTGCGGTGGAAGAATGTGTCGGCCACCGAGGCGTACATCCACGGACTGGAAGCCGGCGGAGGGCCGATCGTCGCGGAACGGCGCGAACTGAGCCCTGTCGAGCGGTTCCAGGAAGCGGTGTTCATGGGCCTGCGCCTGGTGTCGGGCATCGATCTCCAGGACTTCGAGCGGCGTTACGGCATCGACGTGTGGCAGCGCTACGGCGAGCGGCTGGCGCCGTTCGTCGAGGCCGGCCTCCTGATCCGGGAGCCGGGCACCCTGAGGCTCTCCCCCCGCGGCCTGCTGCTGTCGAACGACGTCATGACAGTTTTCATCGAATGACAGTTACATCGACAGGGCGGGTACGGTAAAGTAGCACCCTTTGACAGCCTTTGCGCCAAGGAGGCCTGCATGCGATTGACCTGGGTTGCACCAAACCGGAACGCGACTCTCGGCCTGGTGTTCGTGCTCGCTTTCGTCCTGGGTTCGGCCGGCGTCGTCGTCTTCGCTCAAAACCCGCCTGCGCAGCAGACCCCGCCGGTACAGCAGCAGGCAGCGCCTCCGCCCGTGACGTTCCCCGGCGACTCCGCGATCGTCCTGCACTACATCAAGGCGGACAAGACGGCCGACTTCGAGGCCGCGATGCAGAAAGTGAAGGAGTCGCTTCAGAAGAGCCAGTCGCCTGAACGCAAGCAGCAGGCCGCCGGCTGGAAGGTCGTCAAGTCGCCGGATCCGGCAGGCGAAGGCCAGGTGCTCTACCTGTGGATCATCGACCCGGTCGTGAAGGGCGCCGATTACGGTCTGGGGAAGATCCTCAGCGAGACATTTCCGGCCGAGGCCGGCGAGATCTTCGGCAAGTACGCTGCCGCCTACGCGAAGGGCCAGCTGAAGATCAACGCGAACGTCGTCATCGCGATGGGGCAGTAGCCGCATTGTGGACTCCCGGGCTGAAGCCCGGAAGTCCCACAGTATCGCGGGCGGTCGCCAGGCGAGCATCGACATCGAGGGCGGGACGCCGCGCGTTTGGCGCGGAGGTTCCGCCCTTCGTGTATTCGGACGGCTTTCGGCCTTTGGCTTTCGGCTTTCCGGTGGCCCGTCGCGCCAGGACACGGCCCAGGGCCGTAAGCCCGGAGCCCAAAGCCGATCAGAACTTCAGATTCAGCCCCGCGTACAGGCGCTGCGGGTGCGAGAAGAGCGGCGAGCCGTTCAACTTGAACACGCGGTAGTCGATCCTCAGCCTGAGGGGCCCGGCCAGCGAGATCTTCACCCCGCCGCCCGTGTTGATGGCGAAGTTCGTGTCGCTCGCCGTGCCGAGCACCTCGCGGAAGATGCCGCCGCCGGCCGTCGCGTAGAATTGCATCCGCGCGATTTCGAACGGCGTCTGCACCAGGCCGTTGAACGACCCCGTGCGCAGCGACGGCGCGCCCGACAGCGGGTCCTCGGTCGTGCTCGCGTACTCGAATTCGAAGCCGACGATCAGCAGGCCGACGCCCAGCGCGAAGCCACGCGCCGAGCGGTTGGCGGGCGTGGCCGTCAACCCGAGGAACGCGGTGGCGTCGGCCGCGGCAACGCGCGGCCACGCGAGGACGAGAAGCGCGATCAGGGCGACGAACGACAGGCGTGATCTCACGGCGACTCCTTGTCTTGGCTCATCATAACAGCCCTTCGCCCGCCGGGACGCCGGTGCGGCGGGGGCTCCCGTACCGGCCCACACGCGCATGTTATAGTGGAGATGGGCAGAATCTTCGGCAATGGTGTCGTGAAAACCCACTTCTACAGCCGGAGCACGACGGCGCTCAAGGCCGAGCTGGGCCAGGTGATCTCGCGCCAGACCCTGCGAGCGCTGCATCGCAAGTCGCCGGCCCGCCACCTGCTCGTCGCCGCGCGGCAGTTCGCGATCCTGGGGCTCTCGACCTGCGGCCTGGTGCGCCTGACCCAGCCGCTCGCCTGGATCCCCCTCGCGGTCGTGCAGGGCTTCACGATCTTCAACTTCACGGTCCTGTTGCACGAGGTCGTGCACCACACGGTGTTCGAACACGCGCACCGGCGGGCGGAGCGCCTGCTGGGGTTGCTGTACGCCGTGCCGAGCGGTCTCTCGGCCAGCCAGTTCACCCGCTGGCACCTCGATCACCACGCCGAGCTGGGATCGTCGGAATCGGATCCGAAGCGCCATCATCTCTCGCCCAAGACTAATGCGCGCTGGTTCAAGCTGCTCTATTGCTCGCCGGCGCTGTTTCCGATCTACTTCCGCGCGGCGCGCCGCGAGGCGGCCACCTACGAGCCGGACCTGCAGCGTCGCATCGCGATGGAACGCCGGCTGGCGATCGGTACGCACCTGGCCATCATCGCCGCCCTCTGGGCCTTTGTCGATCTGCCGGCCGCGTTGCGCGCCTGGGTCGTCCCGGTGTTCTTCGTGTTCCCCATCGCGTTCACGCTGAATCGCCTCGGGCAGCACTACGACATCGACCCGGACGATCCGGCCAAGTGGACGACGCTGGTCCAGGGGCAGTGGTTCTGGGATTTCGTCTTCCTGAACTCGAACTACCACCTCGAGCACCATTACTTCCCGGGAGTGCCGTTCTACCGGCTCCCGGCGCTCCAGCGGGCGCTGACCCCGTTCTACGAGCGGCGCGGTATGCGGTGGCGCACCTACCCGGGGCTGGTGTACGGTTGGCTGTTCGAGAACCGCGCGCCGCACACGGACTGGGCGGCCGACGCGCGGCGCCCGGCCGCGGGCGACCGGTCGGTGGCCGGCGCGCGTTCGCGGGCGCTTTGAGGGCGGCTTCATGGACTTCGCCCTGACCGAACAGCAGCGGCTGCTGCGGAAAGCGGTGCAGGTGCTGGCGGAGTGAGCGGAGTGCATGGTGTTGATAGTCGATAGTTGATAGTTGATAGTCAATCGTCGAGAAGGCATCGGGAACTCGCAACGATGAACCATTGACCATCGACCATCGACTGTAATCGTCTCTGACCCCCTGTTCCGGATCCTTGAACAACCCATCCGACACCGCACGACTGACCGCCACCGGTCTGGCAGACCGCCTGCTGGCCGGCGATCCACGCGCGATTGCCCGCGCAATCTCCCTCGTCGAAAACGAGGCACCGGCGGCCACCGAGCTGCTCCGCGCGATCTTCCCGCACACGGGTCGTGCCTATCTGATTGGCGTCACGGGGCCGCCGGGGGCGGGCAAGAGCACGCTCGTCGATCGGATGACGCAGGGGCTGCGGGCCAGAGGCAAGACCGTCGGTATCGTGGCCGTGGACCCGACGAGCCCGTTCAGCGGCGGCGCCATCCTCGGCGACCGCGTCCGCATGCAGGCGCACGCCGGCGATCCGGGGGTCTTCATCCGCAGCATGGCGACGCGCGGTCATCTCGGCGGGCTTGCGCGGGCCACCTACGAAGTCGCGCTCGTGCTCGATGCGTCGGGCAAGGACGTCGTGCTCATCGAGACCGTTGGCGTCGGCCAGGATGAAGTGGACATCGTCCGGACCGCCGACGTGTCGATCGTGACGCTGGTGCCCGGGACGGGAGACGAGGTGCAGGCGCTCAAGGCCGGCATCATGGAGATCGCCGACCTGTTCGTCGTGAACAAGGCCGATCGCGAAGGCGCCGATCGGACGGTCGCCTCGGTCGAGTCGCTGCTGGCGCTCGAGGCGTACGGGCCCGAGCGGTGGCGGCCGCCGATTCTCAAGACGCAGGCGACCAGCGGGGCGGGGGTGCCCGAGCTGCTGGATGCCATCGACCGGTTCCACGCCCGGCCCGCCCACGACGGCGAGGCGAGGCGGCGGGCACGCTCGGAATCCCGGCTGCGCGAACTGCTCGCGGATCGCTTCCTCGAGCACGTCGCGCACGACGTGCTCGGCCACGGTGAATTCCAGGCGCTGCTCGAGCGCATCGCCGCCCGGGCGGTCGATCCGTACACGGCAGTCAACGAGATCGTGGCGCGGACGCTGGAGTCTCGCGGCCCGGGGCCCGGAGCCGGGAGCCTGAAGCCGACCACCGCGACCCTCGATCACGTGGGCATCGCCGTCGGCGACCTGGAGGCCGCGCTGGAGTTCTACCGCGACGCGTTGGGCCTCGAGGTGCGACCGCCCGAAGAGGTGCCGTCCCAGCAGGTGCGCGTCCATTTCCTGCCGCTTGGCGATTCTGCGCTCGAGTTGCTCGAGGCGACCTCCGAGCAGTCGCCCATCGCGCGCTTCGTCGGGAAGCGTGGCCCAGGCTTGCATCACATCACGTTGCGGGTCGACAACATCCACGATGCGCTCGCGCGCCTGCGGGAGCGAGGTGTCAGGTTGATCGATGAAACACCTCGCACCGGTGCGGAAGGGGCCCTGGTTGCGTTCGTTCACCCGGCATCGACCGGCGGCGTGCTGGTGGAACTGAAACAGGGCTGAACAACGAGTCATGGGAGCGCCGGGCTTCAGCCCGGTGATCTGCCGATGTGCCATTTCACCTTCAAGCGCGAAGCGAAGTGGCTGATGGTCTTCACGCTCGCGCTTCCGGCGATCGGGATCCTCCTCGCCATCCTCTGGCCCGCCGTGGCGCGCTGGCTGGGCGCCAGATGGGGCGGGTAGGGCGGGTAGGGCAGGTAGGGCAGGTAGGGGAGGTAAGCCCCACCTGCCTCACCCGCCCCACCCGCCCCTGTCCCCCGTGCTACCATCTCCCGGTTGTGCCCATCGCCCCTGACGCAGAGGTTCCATGGCAGTTCAGATCGGCATCATCGGCGGCAGCGGCCTGTACGACATGGCGGAACTCGTCGACCGCGACGAGGTGTTGCTGTCGACGCCATTCGGCGATCCTTCGGGTCCGTATGTGACCGGCCTGCTGCGCGGCAAGCGCGTGGCGTTTCTCGCGCGCCACGGCGCCGGCCATCGCCTGCTGCCTTCCGAGCTCAACTTCCGCGCGAACATCTACGGGTTCAAGCTGCTCGGCGTCGAGCGGATCTTCTCGGCCAGCGCGGTGGGCAGCCTGAAGGAAGAGTACAGCCCGCAATACCTGGTGATTCCCGATCAGTTCTTCGATCGGACGAAGGGCCGGGTCAGCACGTTCTTCGGTCGCGGCGTGGCCGCGCACGTCAGCTTCGCGCATCCGATCTGCGAGACGCTGGCAAGCGTCGCCTACGAGGCGGCGTCGGCGTGCGGCGCGCGCGTGCGCCGCGGCGGCACCTATGTGTGCATGGAAGGGCCGCAGTTCTCGACGCTGGCCGAGTCGCAGCTGTACCGGTCGTGGGGCATGGATGTCATCGGGATGACGAACCTGCAGGAGGCGAAGCTCGCGCGCGAGGCCGAGATCTGCTACACGACACTGGCGCTCGTCACCGACTACGACTGCTGGCACCCGGACCACGACTCGGTGACCGTTGAGATGATCGTGTCGAACCTGATGCAGAACGCGGCCATGGCGCAGAAAGTCATCGCCGAGGCGGTCGATCGCGTGCCGCCGGCGCGGACGTGCGAGTGCGTGCGCGCGCTGGCCAACGCCATCATCACCCGGCCGGATGCGATCCCCGAGAAGGTGAAGCAGGAACTCGCGCCGATCATCGGGAAGTACCTCAAGTAGGCTCCGGGCTCCTGGCTTCAGGCTTCAGGTACAGTCGGCCGGAGCCCGAAGCCTGGAGCCTGAAGCCTTTGAACGTCCATGAACATCATCGTCACCGGTTCCATCGCGTTCGACTACCTGATGTCGTTCCCCGGCAGCTTCAGCGAGCACCTGCTGCCGGATCACCTGGCGCGCGTGAGCGTCAGCTTTCTCGTCGATTCCATGGACAAGCGCCGGGGCGGGTGCGCGCCGAACATCGCCTACACGCTGGCGCTGCTTGGCGAACGGCCGCGGCTGATGGGCACGGCGGGGCAGGACTTCGAGGAGTACCGGCGCTGGCTCGAGGCGGCGGGCGTGGACACGTCGCTCGTGAAGGTCGTCGACGGGAAGTTCACCGCGTCGTTCTTCTGCAGCACCGACAAGGACGGCAACCAGATCGCGTCGTTCTACACCGGCGCGATGGCGCATGCCGGCGAACTGTCGTTTCGCGCGGTCGAGGGCTGCGACCTGGCGATCATCTCGCCGAACGACCCGGCGGCGATGGTCCAGTACGCCGCGGAGTGCCGCACCGTGTCGATCCCGTACCTGTTCGATCCGAGCCAGCAGGTCGCGCGGCTGAGCGCCGAGGAACTCCGCGAAGGGGTTGCAGGTGCGTACATTGTCGTGTGCAACGACTACGAGTTCGAGATCATCCGCCAGAAGACGGGCATGTCCGAGGCGGACCTGCTGCGCCACACCGAGGCGCTGGTGGTCACGCGCGGCGAGCAGGGCGCGTCAATCCTGACGAGCGATCGTACCATCCAGATCCCCGCGGTGCCGCCCAGGCGCATCGTCGACCCGACCGGCGTGGGCGACGCGTTCCGCGCCGGCTTCATGAAGGGACTGGCGATGGGCGCGCCCTACGAAGTGTGCGGGCGCCTCGGCAGCGTCGCGGCCACCTACGTGCTGGAGCACTTGGGCGGCCAGAGCCACGCGTACACGCTCGAGGAGTTCGCGGCGCGCTACAAGGAGCACTTCGGGCCGTTGGAGGAGTAAGCCGCCGGGCTCCGAGGTCCGAAGTCCGACGCCCGCACCTCTGCGGTCGCGACATCGGACACCGGACACCGAACACCGGACCTGATTCTGATGATCCTGCGTGTAGTCGTGCTGGCGGCGGGAACCGTCCTTTCCTACGCGCTCGCGTGGCAGATCGGCATTCCGGCTCTCGTCCCCGCGCTCAACGTGTTGCCCGCCCTTCCGTTTCTCTACCTGTCGTTGCGACAGGGCCGCACCAGGCGCGCGATCGTCGAGATGCTTGCTTGGGCCGCGACGCTCGCCGCGGCCGCCACCGTGATCTCGTACCTCGATCCCGTTCGATCGGGCCGGCTGTTCATCCACGCCGAGGCCTATCGGCGCGACATGTTCTTCTGGGTCCTCACGGGCATCGGCGCCGAAAGCGATCCGGCGCAGTTCGTGCCGACCCAGTCGATGCACGCGGCCCTGTTCTGCGCGCTCTCGTACGTCTCGGCCAGCCTGCTGTCGATGCCGATGGGCGCGCTGCTGATGAACTACATGGGACACTACGTGGGTGCGCTCGCCGCCGTCAGCCGGCACCCGCTGCTGACCGCGTTCGCGGCGTGGGTCCCATGGGCGGTGATCAGGATCGCGAGTTTCGTCGTGCTGGGCGTCGTGCTGGCGGGCCCCGTCTCATCGCGGCTGCTGCGCTTCCGTTTCCGGCTGCGCGATCACCTGCCCGAACTCGCACTGGCGCTGACCGGCCTGCTTTCCGACATCGTGCTGAAGGCCGCCCTGGCGCCGCACTGGCACCTGCTGCTGCGCCGCCTGGTCGGCTGGTAGGAAAATGAGACTGACATGAGAAAAGGGGTCAGACCCCATTTGAGAAAAGGGGTCAGACCCCATTACAAATTTGTCATCGTCGGGTGGCGATGACGGCGGCGGCCAGGACGTAGCAGCTGGCGCCGGTCAGCAGGGCCACCGAGAATCCCCAGTTCATCGCGACGAACACGGCGAGCGTCGCGCCGACGACCGAAAGCGCGCCGTTTATCGCCCACACCCACGGAATCAGTT
>Ga0315279_10005587_pt1 | contig 16252 bp, 9 predicted proteins | sample YL17G06_20_MG_FD_203694 | JGI IMG/M metagenome (GOLD analysis project Ga0315279, IMG submission 203694) | Sediment microbial communities from Yellowstone Lake, YNP, Wyoming, USA - YL17G06_20 | ecosystem: Environmental > Aquatic > Freshwater > Lake > Sediment | place: USA: Wyoming | collected...
CTCGCCCGCCTTGGCCTCGGCGGGCGAGGACGCCCGCCCCACTGTCTCGTTAGCATTGCGCGGACCAATAGGAGTAAAAAAGGAGCGGCATGTTGGAAGAGAAACAGACGGGCAACCCAGTCTTCGATTACCGTGCTTCTTTCCGCAAGAGAGCGGACAGACTCCAGCGCCTGCTCATTCTGGGCGGATTGACGCTCTTCTTTGTCTGCGGAATAGCGTTCCTGGGATTTAGGAGCGAGGGTTTGCGGGTCGCAGCCGGACTGGCCTGTTCGGCCGGCTTGCTGAGTCTTGCGCTGGGCCTCGCGTGGGGTTTCTATTGGCGCAACAAGGTCCGCGCGGAATTCCGGAAGGTCTATGGAACCGCAGATGAACGCAGATAACAAATGGTTTCAGGTTTCAAGTTTCAGGTTTCAAGTTCACCCAGCGCGGCATTTGGCTTGAAACCTGAAACTCGAAACGTGAAACTTGAAACCGTCTGTTCCTATCTGCGTTCATCCGCGGTTACCTATGCTCTTCTGCGGTTTCAAGGAGCGCTCCTCTGCGTCTGGCATTGCATCTGGAAGGGGAGCAGGTGCGTCGGGCAGGAGGGCGGACAGTTTCCGGTCCATCTGCCGCTGCTCGTCAGCCAGGAGAAGGTGGGCTTCGGCAATCCGCTCCTCGAGTGTGTCGCAGCGTTTCTCCAGTGCCGCGACGCGGTCGCTCAACTTCATCGTCTGGCGGTTGGAAAGGCCGCTCATCCGCAGCACTTCGCGGCGGTGGTAAAGGAATACCGGCAAGCCGACCACTATGAAAAAGAATAAGACGACCGCTCCCAGGATGAAGACGGCCACCAGGGATAATTCGCTCGCGAACATGTCCGCTGCCTCCTCTGGATTGAAAGCTCTTGGCTCCTGGCTCTTGGCTCTTGGCTCTTGGGTGCGGCGCGGCGTGGCAATGCGAAGAGCCAAGAGCTAAGAGCCCAGAGCTACTTATAGCTTCGCCCGCTTCGCCAGTTTGTCCAGCAGCGCGAGCGCTTCAAGCGGCGAAAGGGCGTTGGGGTCGAGGGCGCGCAGATCGTCCAGCAGCGCCTTGACGGCCGGATCCAAAACGTCCGGGCCAGGCTCGAAAAGCTGCAGTTGTCCATCGCGAGCGGCAGGCGTCAGGCGTTTGCTGCCGGCCTGGCCGCGCGCGCTGGCCCACGCGCCGCTCCCTATCTGCGCGCCGCCTTCCGTCACGTTGTCCACCCGATGCGCGGCCTCCTCCTCCAGCTCAGCCAGGATTGCGCGAGCGCGTTCGATGACGGGCGCGGGCACTCCCGCCAGGCGCGCCACATGCAGCCCGAAGCTCCGCTCGCTGGGCCCTGGCACAATGCGGTGCAGGAAGGTGATCTCGCCCTGCCATTCCTTTACCGCGGTCGAAGCGTTCTTCACGCGCGGCAGTTCGTCTTCCAGGCCGCAGAGCTCGTGATAGTGGGTGGCGAAAAGCGTCCGCGGCCTCGCGGGCCCGTTATGCAGGTGTTCCACCAGCGACCACGCCAGGCTTACACCGTCATACGTGCTCGTTCCGCGCCCGACTTCGTCCAGGATCAGCAGCGAGCGGTCGGCGCAAGCGGCAAGAATCTCCGCGACTTCAGTCATCTCCACCATGAAGGTGCTCTGCCCGCCGGCCACGTCGTCGGCCGCGCCAACGCGCGTGAAGATGCGGTCCACCAGGCCAACCTCGGCCCTTTCCGCGGGCACGAAGGCGCCCATTTGCGCGAGGATCACGCACAAGGCGCCGGCGCGAATATACGTGGACTTGCCGGCCATGTTCGGCCCTGTCAGCAGCAGGATCTGTGGCCGGTCGGCAGCGCCCTCCCCCCGCCCCCTCCCGGAACCGGGAGGGGGAATGGGGGAGGGGCCGGTGTTCAGCGGCGCTGCCAGGGCCAGGTCGTTGGGCACCAATTCGCCTTTCGCGCAAGTGTCTTCCAGAACCGGGTGGCGCATTTGTTCGAAGACCAGCTTTCCCGAATCGGAAAGCAGCGGCCGCACGTGGTTCTTCTTGTGCGCGATCTCGGCCAGGGAGCAGAGCGTGTCCAACTCCGCCAGCGCCCGGCCCGCCGCGTGGAGCGGCAGTGCGGATTCGGCCACTTTGTCCCGCAACTGCAAAAAGAGCCTTTGCTCCAGCGCGCAGATTTTTTCCTCCGCGCCCAGCACTTCGGCCTCGCGGTTTTTCAGCGCTGGCGTGGTATAGCGTTCGGCGTTAGTCAGCGTTTGGCGGCGTTCGTATTCCTTCGGCACCAGGTGCTGGTTCGCGCGCGAGATCTCCAGGTAGTAGCCGAAGACGCGGTTGTAGCCTACCTTCAGCGAGGGGATGCCTGTCCGCGCCGCTTCCTCCGCCTGGAAACTGGCGAACCATTCCTTTCCGCCGCTGGCGATGCCGCGCAGCCGGTCCAGTTCCTGGTCCACATGGTCCTTGAGCAGCCCGCCTTCGCTCAGAATGTTGGGGCAATCATCCTTGAGCCGCGAGGCTATCATCTGCGCCACGTCTTCAAAGCCGGCCAGCTTCGCACGAATCGCGCCGAGCAGAGAAGCAGGCTGGTCAGCAACGCCTGCGGGTGCGGGGCCCGGTGGGATGCCCGCCAGTATTCCCCTGTCGCCGTGAAGGTGCTTGTGCAGCTCAGGCAGCAGCAGCAGTGTGTCCTTGAGCGCCAGCAGATCGCGCGGCGTGGCCTTGCCCGAGAAAAGGCGCGCGGAGATGCGCTCCAGATCAGCCAGGTTTCTGATCAAAGCGCGCAAGCTGGCCCGCAGCTCGAAGTCCTCGACGAGCTTCTCCACCGCGTCGTGCCGCGCGCGCAGAGGCTCCAGTTCTCGCAAGGGCCGGATGAGCCATTCGCGCAACATGCGGCTGCCGGCCCCGGTGCAGGTGCGGTCAATGGCCCACAAGAGAGACCCTTCGAAGCCGCGGTTGCGGAGCGTCTCCACCAATTCGAGGCTGCGGATGGTGCAGTCGCCCAGCCCCAGGTGTTTGGCCGGATCGAAAGGCACGGGCGCCGAAAGGAGCACTTTGGCGCCGGCGAAGGTCTCGTCAATGTAGCCCACCAGCGCCCCGGCGGCCGCCAGGGCCAACGGCAAGCGTTTGGCCAGCGCCTTCATCTGGCCGGCTTTCTGGCTGTCCCGTCCGTTCTGGCTGAAGCGGCTGACAATCCGCTCGTGTCCCTCCCGCGCGCCGAATGCCGCTGCCTTCAGGCGCACAAGGGCCGCGTTGTCCGCCAGGCCCGCCAGACCTGGAGGAAGCAAGGGCGGCGCTTGCTGGCCCAGGGGCAGCGGCGGGTCTTCGGGCAGGAGGCACTCGCTGGGCGCCAGGCGCGCGAACTCCGCGCGCAGCTCTGATTCGCTCTCCAGTTCCTGCACGAAAATCGTTCCCGCAACCAGATCGGCCACGGCCACGCCGTAGAGCGCCCCGCCGCCTGCGGCGCGCGGCAGAACCGGATCAGCCGCGCTTCTGGGCAGCACGGCCAAAAGCCGATTGGCTTTCCGCGCCTCAAGCAGGTTGTCCTCAAGCACCGTGCCGGGCGTGACGACGCGCGTGATCTCGCGCTTCACCAAGCCCTGGGCTTGTGCGGCCTTTTCCGTCTGGTCGCAGACCGCGACGGAAAAGCCCTGGCGCAGCAGACGCGCCAGGTACGGTTCGACGGTATGGTACGGAATGCCGGCCATAGGGATGGCATCCGGCCCCTTCTGGCGCGAGGTCAGCGTCAGGCCCAACGCGCGCGCCGCGGTCTTGGCATCCTCGTAGAAGAGCTCGTAAAAATCGCCGATGCGGAAGAGCAGCAGGTGCCGCGGGTAGCGCGCTTTCGCGATCTGATACTGCTTCATGATCGGGGTGTCGGAAGGAGAAAGCTGCGTGCCGGGCGGTTCGCCCTTCTGGTTGCCAGCGCTGCGGCGCGCCAAGTTGCCATCGTGACTGTTCATTTCGGCGTCCAGTGTCAAGTTTGAGCGCCTTAGTTTCAAGTCAATGTGAGAGCCAAGGGCCTTTCGCTTGTCTATGAGCAGCACTTTTGAGAGACTTCTTGGGGGATGTATGGGGAGCGTTGACCGTGACAGAACCCGCACCACAGGCTGGGCCTTCGGAGACAAAGCCCCCTGAAGTTGACGTCAAGGCGCGGCGCTACGCCGCGGATCTGGGGGGACTTTACCGCCTCAGCCAGCAGTTGACTGCGGAGAGCGAAGAGGCGGGAATCCTCAAGGTTGCCGTCAGTGCGGCGCGGCGCATTCTGAGCGCCCAGGCAGTGGCGATTTTTGTGCCCGCAGGCACGGGCCCGCAGTCCTTGGTCCGCTGTGCCGCGTGTGACGGGACCGCGGAGAAGACAGCCCTGGCCCAGCAGGCCGTGGTTTCATTGCAGAGCCAGGGCTTGCTGGCGGACGCGATGCGCGAAGCGCGGACCATGGGAGTGGGCGTGCGGACGCTGGCCGCGTCACCGCAGGCGATTGCGGATGGCTGGGAGGAACGCAGCGCCATCGCGGTGCCCTTGGCGGTGTCAGGTGGCACGGCCGTCCCGGCCGTGGAACACGGGCTGGAAGCCCGTGCTACGGACGGCGGAGCCACCGGGGCCGTGGTCTGGGTGTTCGAAGGCCGCGAGCCTGTCGGGCTGGAGGAGGTCGGTCTGGCGGAGGAAGTCGCCCGACAGATCGCCTCCGGTTTGCGCCGCGCGCGCCTCGTTGCCCAGACGCAGCAGCAGACCGAGGAACTCAAGCTCCTTGACCAGATCGGACGTTCGCTTTCGCAGCGCCTGACCGTTGCGCATACGCTGGAACAGACGGTCCGGAATGTCAGCAAAATCGCGGTGATGGCGCACGCCGCAGTCTTTGTGCTTGATCAGGCGACTCAGATCATAAGTACTTATGCAAGCAATCCGCCGCTGTCCCAGTTCCCGAAATACTCCGTGCCGCTCAACGGACACTCAGTCGTCGCGGCCTGCATGAGGGAAGGGCGCACCCAGGTCGTGTCTGACGTGGACAAGGACCCGCGCTGCGATGCCGCGGCTGCGCACCGCTATGGCGCCTCGGCGTTGATCTGTGTGTCCCTTGGCGCGGCGCCTCAGCGGTTCGGTGTTCTGCTCGTGGCCAAGCATGAGCCGGGGGAGTACAGCCCGGACGAGGTGCGGCGAGTTGAGCAGGTGGCGCAACTTGCTTCGGGGGCCATCGAGCGCGCGAGGTTGTACGAGGAAGCCTGCCGCAGGGCCGACGAGCTGATCCTGCTCAATGAAGTGGGACACCTGCTCGTCGAAAGCCCGGCGCTGGAAGGCACCTTGCAACGCATCGCGGAACTGGTGAGCCGCCATTTCGATCTCGCCGGCGCGGGTTTTCTGCTGCTGGACGAGAGCCGCCGGGCGCTGGTCAGCAGCGCCATTTTTGGCGCGCATTCTCCCGAGATCGCGGGGGTGCGCATTCCCTTGGAGGCCCCCACTATCACCACTTTGGCCTTGCGGCAGAACCAGACGCTGGTGATTGAGAATGCTGACACCGACACGCGCGTGGAACGCACACTGCTCCAACACCTTCCAGGGGCTGCATCCGGCGCCGTCATACCCATGGCCGGCACTGGCGGCCCCGCCGGCGTATTCGGCGTGTGGAAAACCCAGCCGTATGTGTTCCAACCGCACGAACTGCAGTGCCTCGGCAACGTCGCGCGCCTTGCCGCAGCCGCGGTAGGCCGGGGCGAACTCGTCCGGGCGCTTCAGGCATCCGAGAAACGCCTTCAGGAAGTGGTGGATGGCATCCACGACATACTTGTCAGCATTGACCCGCAAGGGAACGTCCTCAGCTTCAACGCGGCGGCCGAACGCATGACCGGGCACAAACAGGCGGAGGTGCTCGGTTGCGGTCTGGCCGGCGTGGTGAACTTGAATGCCGCCGAGCGCGGCAGGCTGGAGAAGTACATCACGCGCGCCTTCCAGACCCTGAATTGCAGCGAACAGCTCGTGCTGAACTGGCCGTCTCATGAGGGCGGGGAGCGCAAGATCCGCTGGCGCAGCAGCTTTCTCCGCAGTCCCGGCGGAAAGGTCACCGGCATGGTCTGCCTGGGGGTGGACATCACGGAGCAAACGCTGCTTGAGGCCCAACTCCTGCAAGCGCAAAAGATGGAATCCGTTGGAGCGTTGGCCGGCGGTATGGCTCACGATTTCAACAACCTGCTCGGCGGCATCATCGGCCAGTGCGCCGTGGCCCGTTCGCAGACACGCGACGAGGGCATGCTGGGGTCGCTGGCCAACATCGAATCCGCGGCGCACCGTGGCGCGGACCTCACCGCCAAGTTGATGACCTTCGCGCGCAAGTCCGTGCTGCAGCCTCGCGCGGTGAATTTCGGCACCCTGATTCAGGAGACCGTGTCGCTCCTCTCCGGTTCGTTTCCGCGTACCATAGAGATTGTCTCCCACGTGGCGCCGGATCTGCCGCTGGTACATGGCGACCCGACGCAGTTGCAGCAGGTCCTGGTCAACCTCTGCGTCAACGCGCGCGACGCGATGCCTGATGGCGGTACGCTGACCATCTCCGCTGTGACGGACGAGGCCGGGGACGCTTCGCTGGAGCCGGGCGGCGTGAGGGTCAATGTCTCTGACACCGGCACCGGAATGACCGAGGAGGTGCAGCAGCACCTCTTCGAACCGTTTTTCACCACCAAGCAACCTGGCAAGGGCACCGGCCTTGGTTTATCCGTGGTTTTCGGAATCCTGCGCAGCCATGGGGGCCATATCGCCTGCAACAGCGCGCTGGGAAAGGGAACCTGTTTCTCCATCCGCTTGCCCCGCGCCAGGCCACCGAGAGGCAAGACCGATAAGCTGGTTTTCGCCAGCGGCGGCCGGTATCCTGCCGGCGCGTCTCTAGCCTCCGCGGCGTCGTTCGCCGGGCGTGAGAACCTGCTGCTGGTGGATGACGACGCGATTCTGCGCGAAACGATGCGCCAACTTCTGGAGAACCTTGGTTACACGGTCCGCACAGCCAGAGGAGGCGCCGAGGCCCTCCAACTTCTGGATGCCGGCGCCGGGTTCGTCCCCGACGCCATCCTTCTGGATGTGGTGATGCCGGGTTTGGCCGGCTTGGCGCTTTTTGCCGAATTCCGCGGACGGTTGCCTCGCGTGCCCGTGATATTGATGTCCGGTTACAGCACTGACCAAACGGTCATTGGCATGTTGGAGGCCGGCGCGCGCGAGTTGATCCAGAAGCCGTTCACTATCGAAACGATTGCCGGCGCCATCAGACGAAGCTTGGCGGGAAACAGGGGTGAAGGTCTGGGAACCGCAGCGGATCTCGAGTATCGGATTTGATTTTTTGGTAACCGTTCAGTGGGGCAGGCCGACGAGCACGGACGAACACGGACGAACACGGACTGACACGGACTCTCCCGCCGTGGAGAGAAAGCTCCTGGCTCCTGGCTCTTAGTACAGCTCCGCAGAAGTCCCTGACCCACTAACCCCCGGCTTCAGCCGGGGGTGGCAGGCCCGATGGGCCACTGTAGCCCCGTTCACGGGGCTTACCCGAGGCGCTTGGGCTTAAGCCCTTGGCCACTGCCGGTAACCGTCGTGAACGACGGTATTGGCACGTGCCTCTGCCTTCTCCCCCGGCTGAAGCCGGGGGTTAGTGGTACGGCGCGCGAAGGGTCACTTACTTCTGCGGAGCTGTACTAAGAGCCAAGAGCCAGATGCCAAGAGCTTTCGATGCGGATCAGAGGACGCGGTAGAATTGCGCCAGCCCGTGTCCGCGCACAGGCATTGCGTGTTCCCTTTCGGCCCGCGGTCGTGCCGCGGCGCTCATGGCCGCAAGGCGCTCCGGAGTCCTTAGCAGAGCGGCGATGGCTGCGCTAAAGCCAGACGGATCATCGGGCGACAGGAGCATGGCGCAGGCCGGGTCTTCCGCCAGTTCGCGCAGGCCGGGCAGGTCCGCGGCCAGCAGAGGCACGCCGCATGCCAGCAACTCCGTGCCTGGCCGGGACGTCCCGTCGCTTCCCGCCGCGAATACCAGCCCCAGGTGGAAAGTCGCAAGCAACTCCGCGAAGCCCTGCGGCGACTGCGCAGCGAAATTGACCAACTGCACGCGTTCTTCGGACAGGCCGCACTCGTCGTAGGCCCGGTGGCGGAGCACGTCCGCCAGCTCGCCGCGCCCCACCAGAAAGCCTTTCCACGGCAGGTTGCCGGGCAACCGCGAAAAAACATCCAGCGCCAGGCGCTGGCCGCGATCCTGTCCTTTGCGATCAAGTTTCCAGCGGCCAACGTGTGCAATGCGGACCTCGTGGCCCGCCTGGCCAGTGGAACTGTCGCGGCCGCGGGGCCTGAATAAGGACGTGTCCACCGGGGCGTGGAGGAAAACGCTGTGCGGCGCGCCCGCCGCGCGCAGAGCTTCAACGTGCTCGCGCGCCACGCAGACGCAGCCGTCCACATGAGTGGCGAGTCTCGCCAGGAGCAGGCGGGGCACTGCTTTGGGGTCGCGGTGCCAAGTGCGCACCAGCCTGGCGGTCAGGTTTCGGCCCAGCGCCATCGTGGCCAGGAACTGATCGTCGCTGCGGTGGACGTGGACTGCATCAATGGCGTACTCGCGAATCACGCTGCGCAGCCAGCGGGCATCGCGAGGCAAGTGCAGAAGTCTTGCTGGGCCTGCGCCGGCCGCCAAGCCGTCCAGACATGGCACTCCGGACTTCTGGCAAGCCTGTGCGAGCACGGAGCCGCGGCGCGCGGCCAGGTAGGCCTTGTGCCCGGCCGCGAGCAGCGCCAGAACATCGTTCATCGCCGCCGCGGCGGCGCCTGTCGGCCCGCGGCCTGAGCTGATGTGCAAGACGTTCACGAACCCAGCACCTCACTGAAAGCTCTTGGCTCCTGGCTCTTGGCTCTTAGAGACGATGCGGCGTGGCAAGGCCAAGAGCCAAGAGCTAAGAGCCAGGAGCTTTCAACACCTCCGACAACTCCGCCTCGTCCGGACGCGTTCCCACAAGCGTGCGGACGTACTGAACCAGCTCGCTTACCGTTTGCCCTTCCTGCAGACCGTGCTTCAACTGCCGCAGCAGATTTGCCTGGCGCTGTGTAAAGGGCGCGCCTGCTGGCGGCTCCTGCCCATCCAACAATGTCCCCGCGATGGCGTCCAGGAGCTTATCCAGTCCCCACCCGGTCTTCGCGGAGACAACCAGCGGTTCGCGTCCCGCCAGAAAACCCAACCCGCCTGCGGACTCGTCCACGCCCAAGTCCTGCTTGTTGAGCACCAGCAGTGTCGGACCGCAAGCCGTGGTGCGCGCGATCAGTTCGACGTCCGCGTCCCCAGGCGGCTGGGAACCGTCGAAGATCAGGAGCCGCAGGTCAGCTTCCCGCGCCGCCTCGGCGGCCCTCTTCTGCCCCTCACTTTCCACGCTGTCAAGCGCCGTGCGCAGGCCGGCCGTGTCGGCCAGAAGCACGTTCAGCCCGCACAGCTCAATGGGCGTTTCCAGATGATCCACCGTGGTGCCGGGCGCCGGGCTGACAATGTGCCGTTCGGCCCTGGCCAGCCGGTTGCCGAGTGTTGATTTGCCGGCATTGACCGGACCCGTCAGCGCGACACGGTGCTGCGCCAGCAGCCTCTGCGCGGCGCGGAACTGCTCCAGCGCCGTGTTCGCTTCCTGGAACAGCTTGCCGCGCCACGATTCGTCATGGTTGCGCGTGGCCAGCACCATGTTGAAGCCCAGCCGCTCCCAACGCTCCTGGAACCGCGCGTGGCTCAGCAGGAAGGCCGCTTGCCGCGCAGTCGCGGCCGCGGCCAGGCAAAGACGAGCTTCAATCGTGACCAGCGGGAGCGTGGCGTTCAGATGAGCGCGCCGCAGCAAGTCGCGGGGCTGCCCACGCGCAAAGCCGGCAGCCAGCAGGGCTTCTTCCACCGCGGCCAGCACACCCACGCCCCCGTGGCATGAAAGTTCAACTTGTTCGTTTCCGGTCTCGCTGTCCTCCCTTGCCAGGGGCGCGGCCACTACTTCGTCAATGCTGCCGCCATGTTCATCCACGAACTGTCCGAAGAGGAGATCGCCGGTCGTGGCCTCAGCGAGGAGGCGCTTTGCCTGGAAGCGGAGCTGCAGAAGCATGCGCGCGCCAACGCCGTCCAGCACGAGCGCCGCAATGCCGCCGGCGCCCGCGCCCGTCACGCGGACGAATATCGGACGGCGCAGGCCGGGCCGTTGGCTCTTGTCTCTTGGCTCTTGGCTTTGCATCGTCGCGTGTCTCTCAAACGCCACCAAGAGAAGGCGTGGAACGGCGGGCCTTCCAAGCGGAGAAAAGCCCGAGGTGGACAAGCTCCGCATTAAAAACGGCCTTCCTAGGTGCAAACGTTCTCGAGAACCCAGAGTGGAACCCCGCCGTTTCCGACTCCCTGCCGGTCAAGACCACGCGAGTACGCGGGCCTAGTTGGCGTATTTGGCCTTTCGCAAGGGCCACCGCAGCCGCGATCTGCCCGTGGTATACGCCAAGGAGCATGGCCTGCTCAGTGCTCCGTCCGATAAACGTGGAATGACACAGCCCGGCAACCGGCAGGCGTGCGACCAGCGGAAGCTGCGCCGAATGCTCCGACAAGGCCACCAGGCTCGTCACCGTACTTGGCACGATCAACCCGCCCTCAAAGCGCGGCAGGCCGCCCCGGCGAGCAGGCGTCACGGCGTTGATGGTCATTGCCGTGCCCGCGTCCACGATCACCCACGGCTTTCGGGGATCGAGCGCCAGCGCGCCCAGCGCCCCGGCGATGCGGTCGTCGCCCACGCGCTCCGCTGGACGCGGTACAATCTCTATCTCCGGCTTCAGGTCCTTGCGAAAAATGAGCGTCTCGTGTCCCAGCTCCAGAAGCAGCGATGCCAATTCATTCCTGTATGCCGGCACGACGCCGGCGAGAACCACCGGCGCGTGCGCATTCCGATTTGCCTGCAGGGAGACCGCGAGCCAAGGGGGGGGCTTCGTCCCTGTCTTCCATGCCAGTGATCTAGCCGCAGTGCCTTCGCGCCAGCCGATGAGCCTGGTGTTCGTATTGCCCACGCTCAGCGTGAAAACTTCCCACCACATTCGCTTCATGGGCTGGTCACTTTTCATGTGTCGCCCCTCACTTGTCACCTGTCACAACGGCTCCGGCCGCTTAAGCGGCACCGGTCCCTCGATGAACATCCTGTGCCACAGCTCCAAGGATAATAACGCATACAGCCGCTCGCCGTGCTGTGCTTTTTTCTGCTGATGTTCCTGCCAAAGCGGCTCCCAGAAACGCGGCTTGAGAAGCTTGGCGCGCACCAGCGATGAATCCTCAAAAATGCCGAGCGCGATCTTCTGCAGCGGCCCGCGAAACCAGTCGTCGAGCGGCACTCCGAAACCGCGCTTGCGCGCGTTGACTACTTGCGGCGGCAAGAGCCGTGCCGCGGACTGGCGCAGCAGCGGTTTGGTCTGCCTGCTCGGCAACCGCACGTTGTCTGGCAATGCAAGGGCGAACGACACGAGATCAACGTCGAGAAAAGGCGAGCGCACCTCCAGCCCGTGTGCCATGGACATGCGGTCCACCTTATGGAGCACGTCGCCGGGCAGATAGGTCTCGATGTCCGCGCGCTGGAGAATGCCCGGCGCGCAAGCTCGTCTCGGCCCGGCTTTAGCGCGCCGCAGCGCGCCTTCCAGGTACTCACGCGCGTCGCAGCCCTCAACGGCCTCCAGCATGGCCTCTCCGTAAAGCCCGGCCTTCTGTTCCTCACTAAAAAGTTCCATCGCGGCTAGGTAAGGATGGTGTCCGCTGGCTTCCATCAGCCGGCACTTCTCCAGCCAAAGCAGCATTCTGTCCCAGCCTTGGCGCGAGGACGCAGGATGCCGCCAGCGCGCAAACGCCAGGGCCAAGCCACGAAGGCCGGCAGGCACTTGCTTATAGGTCTGCAAGATCCGCATGCCGACGTAGCGGTCATACCCGGCGAAGGCTTCATCTCCGCCGTCGCCGCTTAGGACAACCGTCACGTGTTGTTTGGTCTTTTCAGACAGCACAAACGTGGGCAGGCATGAGCTGTCGAAGAACGGCTCATCCGCGTGCCAGACGATCTGTGGCAGCAGGCGGAAGACATCGGCGGGCACTTCAAAGTCCGCATGTTGGGTGTCAAGGTGTCGCGCGGTGGCGCGGGCTAGACCACGCTCATCGTATTCCGGCTGAGCGAAGCCCGCGCAGAAAGATTTGACCGCCCCGCCCATTCCCGAAACGACAAGCCCTGAGTCAATCCCGCCGGAAAGCCAGGCACCAAGCGGAACATCGGCGGTTATGCGGCGCCATGCCGCGCGCCGCAAGTACTCGATGGTCAGGCGCAGCGCCGTGCGCCCGTCAGCGGCGGTCCTCGCGAACACCTGCCATTCGGGGACCTGCGGCCCGGGGAGCGTGGCGCCCGTTTCCAGCGTCCAGAAGCGGCGGTAATTCAAACCTCCGCGGTCCGCGAGGGCGAGGTGGCCGGGCGGCAGTTTCTCCACGTCCTTGAAGCCGGAGCGGGGCGGGGGCACATAACGATACGTCAGCGCCTCGTGGATAGCGACCGGATCAATCTCCGGTTTGATGCCCAGCGCGAACAGCGCTTTCGGCTCACTGGCAAAGGCCAAGAAACCATCGCGCTCAGCGATATGGAGCGGCTTGACGCCCAACGGGTCGCGGGCGAGGAGCAGCCGGCTGCCCTTCGCATGCGTGCCACGGTCCCAGAGCGCGAAGGCGAACATGCCGCGCAGCCGCGCCAGCATGTCCTCCCCGAGTTCCTCGTACAGGTGCAGCAGCACCTCGGTGTCCGACTGACTCTTGAAGACATGGCTTTTTCGAATCAACTCCTCGCGCAGTGCCCGGAAGTTGTAGATTTCGCCATTGAAGACGACGTGGAGTGAGCCGCTCTCATTGCTCATAGGCTGCTCGCCAGCAGGCGAAAGATCAATCACTTTCAAGCGCCGGAAGCCTAGCGCGATGTGGCTGTCGGCGTAGAAGCCCGAGCTATCCGGGCCGCGGTGCGCCAGCACGCCGGCAGCCTCACGCACGCGCACGGCGTCATCGGACGCCAAGCCCTGCCACCTCAGCAAGCCGGCAAAACCGCACATGGGAATGAATATAAGTGAAAAGGCAAAAGGCAAAGAGGACATTTTCGATTTTCGATTTTCGATTTTCGATTTGAACTTCCAGCGCGATGCAATCTGAAATCGAAAATCGAAAATTAGTAACCGTTCAGGGGATGGGAGCGGACTAACACGGACGAACACGGACGAACACGGACTAAACGCTCCCCTGCCCTGGGGAGGCTGAACGGATACGAAAATCAAAAATGTTCACTCTGCGTCTCCGCGCCTCTGCGGTGAATAGTCCAGCCTAAAGGTCCAGACGCCAGATCACGCAGACTTCGTCTTCATAGACGGCCCGGCTCATTTGTTCCAGAATCCTGCCATATCCGCGCGGCACCGGGGCTGATTTGCGCCACAAGATATAATTCGGCTTGAAGCGCTTCAGGGCCGCAGTGTATGCGTCCTTGCCCACCGGATAGCCAAAGGTGCCGAGATGAAGCTGCTGGAGCGCGTCAACATCCGCTGTGGCCAAAGCGTTTCCGTACAGACGCATGGCGAAGACCGGACGCCTGCGCGAAACCATCTGAAAAAGGTCATCGAACGCCATGCGCGAGTTCATCAGTTCGCGCCAGCCCGCAATGTCACGGGGCGCCTGCGACCATTCGCAGCCGTCGTCGACCAGGATGAGCGCGCCGGGCGGCGTGTTCTCCCGCACCCAATTGTACGCCGGCAGGAACCGCAGGTCTGCAGCTATGCTGGCGTATGTGCCGCGGGGGTAGCGGGAAAAATCCAAGGTGAGATTGGAGCAGGCCAGATAGCCGGCGCCAACGGCCGCCAAGGCCAGGAGCACATGCTGCGCCTGCCTGGCCCAACGCCAGCCGGAATGCCCGCTCCAGCCCAGGCTGTATCGCCCTACGGCTAGCAGCAGCGCGGCCAGCATGGCCACCAGATAGAAGACGCCGAAGCGGTCGTAGGGCAGCAGTTCGTTGGAAGCCCTCAGCAGGCCGCAGCCAAAGGGCAGCACCGCAAGCGCGAAGGCGCACGAATAGTTAAACGCCGGACGCGACGAGAACCGCCCAAGAGCCGCAATAAGCGCCGCCAGGCCCAGATATAGCGGCCATTGGTGGTGCACGGCGTATGGCGGGCTGGCATCGGGCGCGGGCAGATTGAGATACCGCGCGATCATCTCCGCATATACTGGCCGTTGGCCGTTGTGATGCATCACATACAGCAAGGGGATAAGCGCGAAAATGAGAATGCCGGCCGAAGCCGCGGCCGTCTTCAGGGGCACCCGCCGCAACGCAGTCAGCACTGTCAAACCGGAACCAATGGCCAGGCCCCAAGGCAAGGCCGCGTAAGGCCGGATGTAGATCAGGCCGGCGCCGCACAGGGCCACGCAGGCGCCGCGCCAGGCGCTGGGCCGGTCCAGGAGGCGGATGAACAAGGCGGCTTGCACTGCGGACAAGATGTACTCGATGTTAGTGGGCACGCGCTCTAGAAAACCGTGGCGCGGCGGGTACGCTGTCAGCAAGTCGTACGCGCAGTAGAGGAACGCAAAACCAACCGCTCCGCCCGCCAGCCGCAGCCCAAGGCTCCAGGGCCTTCGCTCCCGGCGCAGGCAGGCGCAGGCCAGCGCGCACATGGCCGCGAGCAGCACAAGCGGGAAGAGAAAACGCCAGGCCCAGAAGAACCGTGGCGCATCCCAGCCGAGGAGCGTGATGCTCAGGCGGCAAAGATCCTCAAGGAAATAAGGAGAGATCACCGTGGCATCGCCGATGCCATTGATAGGGTTGCCTGGGGTGCAGCCTGCGCACAGAGGTTGCAGCCGCTGGGCGTAAAGGTACTCATCGCCAACGTAACCGATCGTGTAGTAGGAATCGCCCCTTGCGGACAACAGCCGCAAGGGCACAACCCAGCAGGCCGCAAGCGCCAGCCCGAGCACGGCGAAGGCAAGGGATTTTCGATTTTCGATTTTCGATTTTCGATTTGCTCGCGGCCGGAAACCCAATGGCAAAGCGAAGATTGAAAATCCAAGAGCCACGGGCTACACCCCGCGTTTCAGACTCAGAAAATAATCCTGCAAGGCTTTCACGGTGAAACCGTTCTTCATGCTTTCGATGCCCGTCACGGCGGCTTGTGCGCCGGCGATGGTGGTGAAGCAGGGAATGTTGCCTGCAACCATGGCGCTGCGGATGCGCGCCTCGTCGGTATAGTGGCCCTTGCCCGTGGGCGTATTGATGACCAGCGCGATGCCGCGGTTCTTGACCAGGTCGAGCATGTTGGGCCGGCCTTCGCTGATCTTCTTCACGCGCTCCGACGGCACGCCATGGCGGGCCAGGGTCTTGTGCGTGCCGGCGGTGGTGACGATCGTGAACCCCAGGCGCAACAATTGCTTGGCCAGTTGCACCGCGTCCCGCTTGTCGCGGTCGCAGACAGAGAGGAAAACGCAGCCCTTCTCAGGCAGCGTCTGCGAGGCGGCCATCTGCGCTTTGGCGAAGGCGCGCCCGAAGTCGGTGTCAATGCCCATGACCTCGCCGGTGCTCTTCATCTCCGGGCCGAGAATGACGTCGTTGCCGAGAAACTTGTTGAAGGGGAAGACCGACTCCTTGATCGTGATGTAGTCGAGGACGGGCGGAGCGGTGACGTCTTGCTGCTTGAGCGAAACCCCAACCATGCACTTGGCCGCGATCTTGGCCCAGGGCGTGCCCGTGGCCTTGCTCACGAACGGCACGGTGCGGCTGGCGCGGGGATTGACCTCCAGAATGTACACGGTCTCGCCCTTCACGGCGAACTGGATGTTCATCAGGCCGACCACATGCAGTTCCTGCGCGAGCCGGCGTGTGATATCCGTGATCTGCGCGATCTGGCTGTCCGAGAGGCTGTGGGGCGGCAAAGCCATGGCGGCGTCGCCGGAATGCGTGCCGGCTTCTTCGATGTGTTCCAGCACCCCCGCGATGACCATCTCTTGCCCATCGGCGACGGCGTCCACGTCCACTTCGATGGCGTCCTCGAGGAACTTGTCAATGAGAACGGGGGCCTCCGGCGCGGCCTCGATGGCCGCCTCGACGTAGGGCACCAGGTTTTCAGGGTGGTGGCAGATCTCCATGGCCCGCCCGCCCAGGACGTAGCTGGGCCGCACCAGCACCGGATAGCCGATGCGCGCCGCGATCTGCTGGGCCTGCTCCACGTCCGTCGCCGTGCCGCCGGGGGCTTGGTTGAGGTTGAGCCGTTCCACAAGCGCGTTGAAGAGCT
>Ga0315279_10005588_pt1 | contig 16247 bp, 17 predicted proteins | sample YL17G06_20_MG_FD_203694 | JGI IMG/M metagenome (GOLD analysis project Ga0315279, IMG submission 203694) | Sediment microbial communities from Yellowstone Lake, YNP, Wyoming, USA - YL17G06_20 | ecosystem: Environmental > Aquatic > Freshwater > Lake > Sediment | place: USA: Wyoming | collected...
ATGTTACGTAAAGACCTGGACTTTCCCGCCGAATTGAGCGTGAATACGGACGGAGGAGAGGGCGGATGTTACATAACAAAGTTCGTTACATAATCGGCTTTATGTAACGCGTTACATAAAGCGAACTTGTCAAGGCCAGGGTGACTGACAATGCGCGCACAGGACGCAGAGGCGCGCCTGCCGCGGGGCGGGAGGGGCAGCCTGCCAGCATAGGCCCAGGCGCGGCCCAACGCGCCACACGGGCGCCCGTGGCGCGCCGTTCGCGGCCACGTGCGCACCCCGATGCTACTCTGCGTAGTAGCGTGGCTACTACGCTACGAAGCGCGAGCCTCCTGACGGTCGCCATCCGCGGCTACTTCGCGACCAAGATGCGGGTCCTCTCTGAAACCACCGGGATGAGCCTGGCCAAGCTGTTCAAGACTCTCGCCGTCTTGCGAGAGCGCGAGCAAACGAATGACATTGCCGCTGCCGTTCAGCGGTTGCTGGCGGGCCAAGAGGCAGCCTAGACGACTCGCTTGGGCTGGAAGGTCTCCACCAGGCCACGAGGCCTCGGGGCCGCGGCCGGCCAAACAATGCAGTCACCCTTCATCGCCAGGCAAGCCTATTGACCGCCTCCCATCCTAGTGCTAGACTCCGTGCACATTGGCGCTAAGTCTGATGGGGCTATATCATTTGTTAGTTCAAGCTGCCGATGTAGGGGGCACCGGGCGGCCGCTCTCGCGCAGGTGCACCCTGCGGCGTATCCTCTGACCGCTCGGCGTGCGGGCGCGGAAGGGTACGAGTGGTATGTCTGGTGCATGGTCCACGGCCGGACCAGGAGGGAATGGAATGCAAACCAGATTGGGGATTAGCTGCCGCGCTGCCGTGGCGTTCTTGTGTCTGCTGGCCACGAGTTGCGTGCGCGCGAGTGCAGATGGCGAAGGCCAGTTGCTCCGGTTCCACCATGGGCAGGGCGATGTCGCGAGCTACGACTTCTCCCTCGCGGGACGCGGGCTGCGTGATGGCAAGCCCATCACGTTCTTCGAGAAGGTAAAGTGCCGGGTAGCATTCCAGGCGGAGTCCGAAGGGACGCAGCAGGTGGAAGTGCGCTTCTTGTCGGGCACGTTCGACGCTACGAGTGGGGATCGGCACAAATCCGGCGCGGTCACACCGATGGTGACCACGCGTCGCATCTCGCCGACGGGCGAGGTTACCGCCTGCGAGGTGATCTCAGGCGAGGCCGTGACAGTGCCCTTCGGGGAGATCAGCTTCTCCCCCGACGACGTAGGCTTCGTTCTCGACCTGCCAGCCGGGCCGGTGGGGGTGGGGAGCACATGGAAGGCGGATCACCGGAATCCGGAGGAGGGTCGACTCCCTGAGGCCGAGACGATCACCTACACGCTCCTGGGCGAAGCGAGTTTCAAAGGTCGGCCCTGCGCGAAGATCAAGGCGGTGAGCCTGACCGAGTTCACGGGCGACACGCGGGCCTCGGCAGATGAGCCGGCCGTCCGCATCAGGGCCAGCATCGGCGACATGACGGTCTTCCTCTTCGACTACGAGCGCGGGCTCGTGATGTCCGCCGAGAGCACGCAGGACCTCAGCTTCACGACCACGGTAGACGATCCGGGCAAGGGGCCGGTTGTGAAGAAGGACTCCCTCACATTCACCGGCAGGAGCGTGTTGACCGGTTTCGTGCCTCGGAAGGCGGGTTAGTCGTTAGCATCGGCCGACGTGGGATGACCGATGAGCTCATGCCAGTGTGAGATCGGCAGCTGGAAAGCGACCAGGGTGGAGTGGCGCTGGTAGCGGTCCTCGAGGACCTCGAGCAGATCGTGGCGCTGCTCCTGGGTGAGGGGGGCAGTTGCCCAATCGTCAAGTACGACCAGGTCGATCTTGGCCAGTGAGGCGAGCAGTTTTGCGTAGCGACCATCCCCGCGAGCGATGGCGAGCTCTGAGAACAGCCGCGGTAAGCGCAGGTAGCGTACGGAGTAGCCTTGCCGACAGGCTTGCTGGCCGAGGGCGCAGGCGAGATAGCTCTTGCCGGCCCCGGTGGGTCCTACGATCAGGCAGTTGTCGTGATGAGCGACCCAGCGGCAGTCGGCCAGGGCTAGCAGGAGGCTTTTGTCGAGGCCGCGCGGAGAGCGGAAGTCGATGTCCTTGACGCACGCGGGCTGGCGCAAGGAAGCCATCCTGGCGCGGCGAAAAGCGTTGCAGATTCGGGCCCTGGTGGCCAGGCGAGAGCACTATCGCAGGACGGCGGGGAATGATGGGAGGACGGGCGTGGGAACACCCGATGCGCGCCTTGATTCACCCCCCGGTTTGTGACACAATCGCTGACGCTCAACATCGGAACCTTCGCGTCCGACGAGAGAGCTGTCGGAAGACGGCAAGAGCAGCTGAGGCGCGCATTGTCTTGCCGATCTTCTCACGGACGTCCCACGGGCGTTGACGACTTACAGCCGAATGACGAAACCGCCGAGACGGGAAAGGAGCCGGAGAATGCGCAAATGCCTCGTGCTGATTGTCGCCGTCCAGGTCGTTGCCGTCTGCTTGCCGGTCTGCGCGTGCACCGTGTTTTACGCATCTGACGGGACCGTGGCGCTGGGGGGCAACAATGAGGACTGGCACGATCCGAATACCAAGGTCTGGTTCCTGCCCGCCGAGAAAGGGAGACACGGCCGTGTTTACTTCGGCTACGGTGACCTCTTCCCCCAGGGAGGCATGAACGACCAGGGCCTGTTCTTTGACGGCCTGGCAGTCCCTCCACGGAAGGCGCTCCTATCAGCGGGCAAGCCGGAATACCAAGGAAACCTGGTAGGGAAGATCATGGAGGAGTGTGCCACGGTAGAGCAGGCTCTGGAGGTGTTCAAGGCCTACAACCTGGGATTCATGGAGCGTTCCATGTTGCTGTTTGGGGACGCCACCGGAGACTCAGCGATTATCGAAGGCGACGCCATTGTGCGGAAGAAGGCTGCCTTCCAGGTTGCAACCAACTTCCGGCAGTCTACTGCAGAGTCCCCCGAGTCGCAATGCCTGAGGTACGCTCTCGCCACCCGCTCGCTGAGAGGTGCCGACCGGTTCACGGTGGACCTGTTCCGCCGGGTACTTGCTGCCACACACGAGGAGCATGACACCCCCACAGTCTACTCGAACGTCTACGACCTGAAGCGCAAGATCGTCTACCTGTACCACTTTCACAACTTCGAGAATGTGGTGGTTATGGATCTGCAAGAAGAGTTGGCGAAGGGCAAACGCGTCCTGAGCCTGCCGGATTTGTTCCCGCCAACATACGCGGCTCAAGACTACGAGGACCGCGTTCGCGAGCAACTCGCTGCCCGCAAGCGTGTTCAGGTAGCACGGCCTCTGCTCGAAGAGTGTGCTGGAGTGTATGACGCTGGCCCAGGGATAAGCGTCCGCGTTAAGGCTGGAGACGGTTGCTTGATCGCAGAGTCCGCCAGCTGGGGCGCTACCCTGACGCTGATTCCGGTCTCCGAATCTCGCTTCGTGTCGTTGACTCCAGCCCCGGACCTCGAGGCGCAGATCGTCCGTGACGCGACTGGCCAAGTTACCGGAGTGGCCGTCGTCATCGATGGGAAGCTGGCCTACGCAAGAAAGGTGGATTCGGCGCACTAGCGGTTGCCGGTTCGCCGGAGGCGCAGTTGGTGTGCCGATTTGTACGGTGGCGGAGTGGTCTGACACAAGCCGCGGCGTTCAGTTGGGCGTAACATCAACCGCAGTGGTCGCGCGGGCATGAGACAGCCTGCATAGGTGGCCTTGGGGCTGAGCGGAGCCGGACTTGCTGGCGCGGAGGTGGTCAATGCATTCGCTCCCGGAGCAGGTTGAAACCCTCGGCTTGATGGCGGCGCACGAGTCGGCCATCGCTGAACTCTATGAGGAGTACGCGGCAAGGTTCGCCGAGCACGCGACGTTCTTCCGCGAACTCGCCGCCGAAGAGAAGGAACACGCCCGGCTTATCGTGAGCTTCGCCGACGACGTCAAGCGCCACGTGGTGCAGGTGGACCCCGATCGGTTCAGCTCGATATCCATCCTGGAATCTGTAGACAACGTGCGGCGGCGAGTCAAGGACGCCCAAAGCCGACACGGCCCATCGCTCGTCAACGCGCTCTCGGTCTGCGCTGACCTTGAGAACACGATGATCGAGCGCAGGTACTTCGACGTGATCCAAGGCGACGGGCCGGAGCTGGTGGAACTCCTTCGGGCGTTGGAGACCGACAGCGAGGCTCATCGAGACAAGGTGCGGCAAGCTCTTGCAAGAGCGCATGAGGCCGCCGCCCAGGATTGAGCATGTCCACGCATAGCCGGCCCCGCCGCACGCTGACTGCGAAACTACCGCTCGTCCTGGCTTATCGCGGAGCCCCCCGACCTCGCTGGAGAGCAGCAACTCACAATACCACTGCCGCGACCGAGGCGGTGCTGGCGGCGCACGACAAGTGGCCGCAGGGAAGCGATCCTGACGCGCAGAAAAGCGTTGCAGATTCGGGCCTTCGTGGCCAGGCTCGAGAACTATCGCAAGCAGCGCGGGACCAATCAAGATGCGGGAGCAGGGACACCAAAACTGTGCCCTAATTCACCCCCGGATTTGTCCCACAATCGCTGAGGCTCGACAACTTGGGTCAGCAAGTACGTCAAGCGATTCGGTGACGAACGTGGCGTGGCGAGCAAGGTCCTTCCCCTGCTATGGGACATGAAGAGGAAAGTGGTCGACGAGTGTTTGTGCCTCCCGGCTCATCATTACGGGCTCAAAGCCGTGGAACAGTGCGCGGAGTTCAAATGCAGTCAGGAAGACTACGGCTCTCTCTCGTCAGTCGCGCGGTACAACGCCTACCTGGAGGCCGCGGACGAGACGGAGCGCAGGGCCATTCAGAAGGAACTGCTGACCTACAACGAGGAAGACTGCGTGGCCATGCGCCACGTGCTCCAGTGGGCATCCGGGCTTGCCTAAGAAGTGCGCGGTGCCATAACCAGGGTTATCGCGCCACTCGCAGGATCACACGTTGGCTCGCTCTTGCCCGGCAACCCGTTGGCTGATGTCCCCTGGCAATCGGTACCGTGGCGGAGTAGAATAGGTGGCGATGAGACGAGGTTCACCTGCCGTCGAGCGCTACGGTTACCTGATCGCGGCAGCCTTCGTGGTGGCCGCTACCGCCGCGTTTTACCCTGGGCGGGCGCACTTCGCCAAGGGGCAATGGGCGCTTCTATACTTGCTCATCGTTGGTCTGGTGGCCGGAATCAGCGGAGTCAGGCCGGCGCTGGCAGCGGCGTTTCTCTCGTTCTTCACCTGGAACTACTTCTTCCTGCCACCATACGGCACATTCCGGGTGCACGACCCGAGAGACTGGCTGTCTCTCTTTGTGTTCCTGATGGTGGGCGTGTTGATGGGTATCCAGACCGGACGGCTCAGGGAACGGGAGGCCGAGGCGCGAGAGCGCGAGCGAGAGGCAGCACTCCTCAATCGCTTCAGCGCGCACCTCGTCTCCGACATCTCCGTGGAGGAGATGTCGAGAAGGCTGATCGCTGAAGTGGACGGCGTCACCGGCGCGAGGTGCACCGCGCTGTTCCTTTGCGGCAACACGGCAGGTTCACACGAATGCATCTCATCGCCAGGAGCTGATTGTGCTCAATCGGCTGAGGTTACGGACCTGGTGGCATGGGTGGACCGGCAGTCCAAGGCGATAGGGCTCCCCACGCCGCCAAGCAGCATGAGAGTACACGCGCAGGAGTGGCCGATAACGATTGGTCACCGCGAGGCGGGAGCGCGCGCCGAGAGGAAGGACATGTTTCTGCCGCTGCAGACTGCGACTCGGCAGTCAGGCGTTCTCTATGTCGGCGAACGAGAGGACAGCACTGCTTACACGTCCCACGAGGCCCGGATGGTGGTAGCTTTGGCGTACCAGGCATCGGTTTTTCTGGAGCGAACCCATCTGCGATCAGTCGCGGTGCAGGCGGATGCGCTGAAGGAAGCAGACCGGCTCAAGTCCACGCTCCTGTCCGCGGTTTCCCACGAACTGAAGACGCCCCTGGCGTCACTGGAGGCAACCGTCTCGAACCTGCTCGAGCAGGACACACACTTAGACGAGTCGCAGGTTCGAAGAGAGCTGCAGGCGGTGAAACAGGATCTGGACCGGTTGGGCAGCAGCATCGATTCGCTGCTCGATCTGTCACGGCTGGAGGCCGCCGCCTGGGCGCCTCAATTGGACTGGTACGAACTCGGGGAAACAGTGGGGGCGGCGCTGTCCCGGGTGTCCGAGCAGGACCGCGCTCGGGTGTCGGTGTCTTTCCCGCCCGACCTACCGGCGATTCGTGTGGACTTCGCCCAGTGGGTGCGGGTGCTGGAGCACCTGCTGCGCAACGCGCTCGCCTACAGCGGGCCGGACAGCCCTGTGCGGGTGGGGGCATCATCCCTGCCAAAAGAAGTCAAGCTATGGGTGGAGGACGAAGGCCCGGGGATCGCGCCGGACGAACGCGAACGAGTCTTCGCCAAGTTCTACCGCGGCAAGTCTGCCGCGACGGTCCCCTCGGGAACCGGGCTGGGGCTAGCGGTCGCGCGCGAGATCGTTCGCTTTCATGGGGGCAGGATATGGGTCGAGGACGTGATCCCACACGGGGCGCGCTTCGTTATCTCGATCCCCAGGGAGCCGGTCGCCGATGCATGAGAAGACGGGTGCTCCTGAGAAGCCGGCCAAGATACTCGTAGTCGACGACGAGGCCCAGATACGCCGCGCGCTGGGGTCCATCCTTTCGACGAGAGGATACAAGGCGATCTTCGCTTCCGACGGCAGCGAGGGCCTTGACCTGGCGATTGACCAGAACCCGGACTTGGTGATACTCGACTTGGCTATGCCAGGCATGGAAGGACTCGATGTTTGCCGCGAACTGCGCACCTGGTACACGGCCCCGGTCCTGGTGCTCAGCGTGAGGGGGAGCGATGCCGACAAGATCGCTGCTCTCGACATGGGAGCGGATGATTACGTCACCAAACCTTTCTCCGCGGGCGAACTGCTCGCCCGCGTGCGCGCGTTGCTGAGGCGCGCCTCGGGTCAGGCCGCGTCTCGCCCGGTCATCACGGCCGGCGACCTGGAGATAGACATCGCCCAGCGCCGCGTGAGGCGCGCCGGGCAAGAGGTCGAGCTCACGCGGATCGAGTTCGATATCCTCGCTTTCCTGGCCCAGAACGCCGATTGCGTCGTTACCTCCAAGATGATACTCGAAAAGGTTTGGGGGCCAGAGTACGGCGACGACACCCAGACTTTAAGAGTGCATATCAGTCATCTGCGCAAGAAGATTGAACCTCACCCCTCTGTGCCCCGCTACATTCTTACCGAGCCGGGCGTAGGCTTCCGTTTTTGCACGGCCTGACTCGGCTTTCACACAGACTTTATACCTCGCGGCTTCCCCTTTAGGCCTCCTTTACGCCGCCTGCGCGATAATTGCATGATAGTCGCTGAACGCCGATGATCGAGGTCAGGCCGATGATGATGATATTGCTCTCCATCGCCTGGGTGCTTCTGTTGCTCGCGCTGCTGCGGTGGTGGGCTCCGGATGCGGAGTACAGCACTGAGCCGATGCAGCGGGCCTTGTATCACGGCGTCTGGTTGGTGATGGCGGGCCTGCTGGCATATGTTCATTACCAGCTCATGACCAAGGCGGGACACCGAGCGTTGGCTGTTGCGCTGGACGTGGCAGCGGTGGCGCTCTTTGTCTTGCTGCGATGGTTCCGCACTGGCTTGCAGCGGCAAGTGCAGTAGCTCGGCGCCTGACTGGCGCAAGGCAGGAGAAAGTGTGAACGCGATGTCAGCGGATCGCGACAAGGAGTCATCATGACGGACGTCGGCCTTGGGCTGCTATTGCTGGCTTTACTAGCCATCTGCCTGTGGTACGTTCGCGCTGCCGATCGCGTGTGAAAATGGAAATGAGGACATGAGCATTGAGTACCTGGTCAATGGGTTGATCGCGTTCGGCCTGCTGCTTTACCTGGGGTACGCGCTCCTCAAACCTGAGCGGCTGTAACGCGGGGGTCGGAGTCTGGTGACATGAATGCGACGGGGGTTTCCCAATTCCTGCTCTTCTTCGTCCTTGTAGTCGTGCTGACGAAGCCGCTGGGCCGGCATATGGCACGCGTCTTCTCCGGGGAGCGGATGCTCCTGACCCCGGTCCTGGGGCCGCTGGAACGCCTGATCTACCGGCTCTGTCGCATTGACCCTACCCACGAAATGCGCTGGAGCACCTACGCCGTCACGATGCTGCTGTTCAATTTCACTGGTCTGTTCCTGCTCTACCTTATCCTCAGATTACAGGAACTCCATCCCTGGAATCCGCAGGGCCTCAGAGGGATGCGCCCAGACCTGGCATTCAACACCGCGGTGAGCTTCTCGACCAACACCAACTGGCAAGCTTACGCCGGGGAGAGTACGGTCAGCTACTTCACCCAGATGGCCGGACTGACCGTTCAGAACTTCGTCTCGGCAGCCACGGGACTGGCCCTCGCTATCGCCCTCATCCGCGGCCTGACGCGCCGCAGCATGCGTGAGATCGGCAACTTCTGGGTGGACCTCGTTCGTGGGTGCCTGTATGTCCTATTGCCGCTGTCGGTCATAGGCGCGCTCGTGCTGGTGTCGCAAGGCTGCATCCAGAACCTATCTCCCTACACCCCCGTCACCACGTTGGAGGGCGCACGCCGGACCATCGCGCAGGGGCCGGTGGCCTCCCAGGAGATAATCAAAGAGCTGGGCACCAACGGCGGCGGTTTCTTCAACGCGAACTCCGCCCATCCATTCGAGAACCCGACTCCCCTCACCAACTTCATCGAGATGCTAGCCATCCTCTGCATCCCTGCCGCGTTGACCTACACGTTCGGTCTCTACGCGCGCAATCAACGGCAGGGCTGGGCGCTGTTCGCTGCCATGGCGATTCTCTTCCTCGCGGCCTTTGCGGTCGTCTACAGCAGCGAACAGGCTGGCAGTCCCATTCCGGCCCATCTCGGGGTGAATCAGGTGGCTAGCGCGATCCAGCCGGGCGGCAACATGGAGGGAAAAGAAGTCCGTTTCGGCATCTTGAACTCCGCCCTCTTTGCGACTATCACCACTGACGCCTCGTCCGGGGCAGTCAACAGCATGCACGACAGCTTCACCCCGCTCGCGGGCGGAACCCTGATGCTCAACATCGCGCTGGGTGAGATCATCTTTGGCGGCGTCGGCGCGGGCATGCTCGGCATCCTGGTGTTCGCTGTCCTCAGCGTCTTCATCGCCGGGCTTATGGTCGGGCGCACACCCGAATATCTCGGCAAGAAGATCGAGGCGAAAGAGATGAAGATGGCCATGCTTGCCATCCTGGTGCTCGAAGCCAGCATTCTCTGCTTCAGCGCGTTGGCGGTGGCGACTCCGTCCGGACTGGCCGGCCGCCTCAATCTCGGCCCGCATGGTTTGAGCGAGATTCTGTACGCAGCCACCTCGGCCACAGGAAACAACGGCAGCGCCTTTGCCGGGCTGAATGCGAACACGCCGTTCTACAACATCACCCTGGCGCTGGCGATGCTTATCGGGCGGTTCCTCTTCATCATCCCAGTGATGGCCCTTGCCGGGGCAATGGTTCAGAAGAAGACGGTGCCTGGATCGAGCGGCACGTTCCCGACGACCGGATGGCTTTTCGTGGTGTTGCTCGTCGGCGTTATTCTCATCGTGGGAGCCTTGACCTTCTTCCCGGCCTATGCTCTCGGCCCTGTAGTGGAGCACCTGCTCATGCACGCTGGCAGGCCGTTCTAGTGGGAGTGCTTTCGTATGGTCGTTGCACGTGAATCGAAGAAAGACTCAGCTATCGAGGAGCGCGCGTCGGCATCGGAGCCTGCCCTCGGGGAATCGCGGCGACGGCGGCGGGAAGTCCAAGTCGGCCGGCTGATCAGGCAAGCTGTCATTGATAGCTTCAGGAAGCTGCATCCGGCCGTAATGATCCACAACCCGGTGATCTTTGTCACCGAGGTCGGAAGCGTCGTCTCCACTTACTACTTCGTATCCTCGCTGATCTCTCGCTCCAGCGACACAGGCTTCCTGGGCGCGATCGCCGCCTGGCTGTGGTTCACAGTCCTGTTCGCCAATTTCGCCGAGGCGATGGCCGAAGGCCGCGGCAAGGCTCAGGCCGACGCCCTGCGCAAGATGAAGAGCGAAACCATGGCGAATCGCGTGTTGGACGGCGGGGTGGAGAAGATCCCGGCCGCGAAGCTGAGCAAAGGCGACATCGTGCTGGTTTCGGCAGGGGAGATCATCCCAGGCGATGGGGAGGTGATCGAGGGCATCGCCTCGGTGGACGAGTCGGCCATCACTGGCGAGTCCGCGCCCGTGATCCGCGAGAGCGGGGGGGATCGCAGCGCGGTCACAGGCGGCACGAAGGTGCTGTCAGACGAGATCAAGGTTCGCATCACCTCCGAGCCGGGGCAGACCTTCCTGGACCGCATGATCGCGTTGGTAGAAGGCGCCTCGCGTCAGAAGACGCCGAATGAGATCGCCCTGAACATCCTGCTGGCCGGGCTTACCATCATCTTCTTGCTGGTGGTGGTGACGCTTCTGCCTTTCGCCGTCTACTCTGGCGGTTCGGTTCCCATCACCATCCTGATCGCACTGCTGGTCTGCTTGATGCCGACTACCATCGGTGGCCTGCTCTCCGCGATCGGCATTGCCGGCATGGATCGCCTGGTCAAGCACAACGTGTTGGCGATGTCGGGGCGTGCCGTCGAGGCCGCGGGTGATGTTGACACGCTGCTGTTGGACAAGACCGGAACCATCACGCTGGGCAATCGCCAGGCGACGGAGTTCATCCCGGTCTCCGGGTTCACCAGGAGGGAGGTCGCGGACGCCGCCCAGCTCGCCTCGCTGAGCGACGAGACCCCGGAGGGCAGATCAATCGTGGTGCTGGCGAAGCAGTTTGGTTTCCGCGAACGGCAACTTCATCCCGCAGAGGCCCAGTTCGTGCCCTTCTCGGCCCACACCCGCATGAGTGGGCTGGACATGAATGGGCGCCGGATCAGAAAGGGCGCGACCGATGCCGTGTGCGCCTGGGTGAGAACGCAAGGTGGAGCAATCCCCGCCGATCTCCAGCCCATAGTTGACGGGGTCGCGCACACCGGCGGCACGCCGTTGGTCGTGGCCCGGGACAGAGAGATCATGGGGGCGATTCGCCTAAAGGACGTTGTCAAGGGAGGCATCCGGGAACGGTTCGATCACCTGCGCGCCATGGGCATCCGTACGGTCATGATCACAGGGGACAACCCGCTCACCGCCGCTGCTATCGCGAGGGAAGCCGGAGTGGATGACTTCCTCGCCCAGGCCACCCCGGAGAACAAGATGGAGTTGATCAAGCGGGAGCAGGCACAGGGGAAGCTGGTGGCGATGACCGGCGACGGCACCAATGATGCCCCCGCGTTGGCGCAGGCCGATGTCGGGGTGGCGATGAACACGGGCACCATGGCGGCGAAGGAGGCTGGCAACATGGTTGACCTCGACTCCAACCCCACCAAGCTGATCGAGGTGGTGGCCATCGGCAAGCAACTGCTGATGACCCGCGGCGCGCTGACCACGTTCAGCATCGCCAACGACGTGGCCAAGTACTTTGCCATCATCCCGGCGATCTTCAGCAGCACCTATCCGCTGCTGGGGGCGCTCAACATCATGCTCCTTCACTCCCCGCACAGCGCGATCCTGTCTGCGGTGATCTTCAACGCCCTCATCATTATGGCCCTCATACCGCTGGCCCTGCGGGGAGTGACATATCAGCCGGCGAGCGCAGAATCGCTGCTGCGGCACAACCTGCTCGTCTACGGCGTCGGCGGCTTGGTGACACCATTCATAGGTATCAAGGTTATCGACATGCTTCTGGTTGCCCTGGGCCTCGCGGGCTAGAGAGGGAACACCCATGTGGAGACACACGCTGGTCGCGATTCGTTTGACGCTGCTCACGACGGTGCTCCTTGGACTGATCTACCCGCTCGTCATCACCGGTTTGGCGCAACTGCTCTTTCCCCGGCAGGCAAACGGCAGCCTGATCATCGCAGACAACCGCGTGATCGGTTCCGAATTGATCGGGCAGGATTTCACCAGACCGGGTTACTTTCACCCTCGCCCCTCCGCTGCCGGGAGCGGCTATGACCCCACGGCCTCGGGCGGATCGAACTTCGGCCCGACCAGCCGCAAGCTGGCGGAACGGGTGGCCGCGAGCGTGTCTGAGCTGATCAGGGAGAACCCGGGGCTTAGGCCGGGGAAGATCCCGGTGGACATGGTCACAACCTCCGCCAGCGGACTCGATCCAGACGTCTCGCCGGCAGACGCTTATGCTCAGGTTGCCAGAGTTGCCAAGGGACGACGTATGAGCGAAGATAGAGTCAGGATGCTTGTGGAGTCGAACGTGACCGGTCGGCAGTTCGGATTCCTGGGCGAGCCGCGTGTGAACGTGCTCCGGTTGAACCGCGCGCTTGATGCCACCAGTGGAGCCCATTCCCAATGACTCCGGAAGAGCAATCATCAACAGAGAGTCACGCCGTCAGGCAGCGAGGGAAGCTCAAGATCTTCCTGGGCGCGGTTGCAGGCGTGGGCAAGACCTACCGCATGTTGGCGGAAGCCCACCGGCGGGTGTCCCGGGGCGAAGAGGTTGTCATCGGCCTGGTGGAGACGCATGGTCGGCCTGCCACCGCGGAACTGGTCAAGGGGTTTGAGCAAGTCCCCCTGAAGGCCGTGGAGTACCGGGGCAAGGTCTTCTACGAGCTCGACGCGGAGGCGGTAATCGCGCGCAAGCCCGAGTGGGCGCTGGTAGACGAACTGGCGCATACCAACGTGCCCGGCATGGTTCCTCCCAAACGCTGGCAGAGCGTGGAGCAGATCCGGGATGCGGGGATCAGTGTCATTTCGACCCTAAACATCCAGCATTTGGAGAGCCTGAACGATGCGGTCTACGAGATCACAGGGGTCCGGGTGCGCGAGACCATTCCCGACACCATCGTCGATAGCGCCGACGAGGTCGAACTGGAGGATTTGACTCCTGAAGCACTCATCAACCGCCTCCAGCGCGGCGACATCTACCATGGGGAGAAGGTCCCTCAGGCGCTAGCCAACTTCTTCCGCAAGGGGAACATTGTGGCGCTCCGCGAGCTGGCGCTACGCAAGGCGGTGGACGAAGTCGACACTCAGCTCCACGACTACATGAAGGCTCACCACATGGAGCAAGGCAGAGTCGCCCAGGAGCACATCACCGTGCTGGTCGCTCCGCGGCCACTCGCGACCAGATTGGTTCGCCGCGGATACCGGCTGGCCAAGCGACTCCAGGGCACTTTCAGCGCCGTCCACGTGCGGGTGCCTGGGGCAGCGCTGAGCAACAAAGAGCAAGCCCTGCTCGATGAGGCCTACGACCTCACGCGAAACCTCGGTGGCCAGGTGATCGAGCTCAGCGGCGACTCTGTAGCGCAGGAGATCATCAAGCATGTCAACGAAGCGGAGACCACGTACATCGTGATGGGCCAGTCCGCTCGCAGCCGCCTGGAGGAGATCATCCGGGGCTCGATCATCAACCGCATCATGCGCGAGACAAGGAACATAGACATCGTCGTGGTCGCCGATTGAGACGAGGAGGAGCCAGAAGCAAGGATCGAATCCTGAGTGCCTGAGTGGGTCGGCTGCACCGTTAGCATGGCCCGACGAGGTGGGAGCGCAGCCTGCGTCATGGGCCACTGTTGGCACCTGCATCCCTGGTATTGACGGTTGCTACGTCCAGGTTTCGATCTCAGATCTGCTTCCTAGATCAAAACACTCTGGCATCGAAATGCGGCCCCCCGTCCGAAGCTCCGCAGTTTCGACCTGTGGTGAGCGCAGCCGAACCATGGCAGGTCGTTTTCCTCCACCACCGTCAAAGCGCCTTGGCACCGGAAAGCTTCGTCTCCGTCCCCCCTGGCCTTCGGAGTTGGGGCGGCCTGCAGGTGGGGAGGTGAGTTCCCATCCTACTGGCGCCCAATCACCTCCCAGGCATTGTGTTTAGGGTGCATCACGCTCCTCCAGAGTACGCTACCTTGCTTGACCCATGGGCATCAGGACGGTGACGAAGCCTCTGGATGGGTCGAGTGTCCGCCGCAGAAGGCGGTGAAGGTCATCGGCTGTCACCGCTTGGAGCGCCTTCGTGACCCGTGCCGAGTCGGAGCCGAGCAGCACCTCGCGCAGGCCCAGTTGAATAGCCATGTTCCCCATCACAAGCCCGGCTGCTTCCTCAGGGTCTCGGCCAAGTTGCGATGCAACCGCCTGACCCTGCTGCCGAATCACATCCCAGTTCAGCACCGGCTCCTGGGCGAACTGAACTGCCATGAAGCGAAGCTGAGTCATTTCTGGCTCGCCGGGTCCTCTGGTGATGATGGTTTGCAGGCGTGCGGCCAGCAGTCGGTGAAGCTGCTCAACGCTCACGTTTGTCTTCGCCGTTGCATAGACGAAGAAGGGCAGCGTCCCCACGGTCCAGGCCTGATTCGTGCAGAATATCGCATCGGCTGCCCCCTGGACCTCGGTATCAGTCATGAGTCCCTGCATCAGCAGATTGCCCCACAGGGTGAGCAGAAGGCGCTCGTTGACATCATCCGGCGGCGGGAAGCCAATGCACACCGCCCGGACGCTGCTATCCCACTGCACCGTCATCTCTTTAGGCACCTGTGACCACGGCAGCGGCTGAGGCGCAGCGGCGTCAGATGGTTGGATGCTGCCCAAGTGTTTCCCGACCAGTTCCAGTGCCTTGGCGCGCTCGAATCCTCCGACCAAGACCAGAACCAAGCCTTTGGGATTGTATGAGGCGCGATAGAAGCGTTCCAGGTCCGCGACGGGAATGCGTTCCAGCCCCTCGTGCACCTGCGCCTCCCTCGCGCCGTGGCGCCATGCCTGACCGAACGCCATGAAGGCGTGCTTCAGCATCCCTGCGCTCGGGTTGCGCTCGACAAAGTCCGCTTCCTGATGACACTTCGGCACTTCCTGGCGAACGATTTCAGGGACGATTCTGAGGCTGCTCAATCGCTCCGCCACGATTCGCAGCGCCAGTTCCAACTGCTCCGAGGGAAGCACATAGTCGTAGTGCGTCAAGTCTGCCAGCGTCTCTGCGTTCGCCATGCCCTTTTGGTTCAGCAGCCGCATAGCCTCTCCGGCCTCGTAGCTCTTCGTCGCGCATTGACATGCCAAGTGTTCAAGTAAGTGGGCAGCCTGGATCATGCCCCTCGGCTCGTGGAGGAACCCAACACGGTGGAAGGACTCAAGGGCAACCCTATCCGCTCCGGGTATGGGGTACATCAGAACTGTAATTCCATTGGCCAGCACCACACGATTGCCGGAGCCGCGCTGCACTTGAGCGGTGTTCCCGCGATTCAGCATCAGCACCGCCAGGACGACCAATCCGACCACGAGCAGACCAACCAAGACCAGCGTTCGAGTTCTCATTTCTTACGCCTCCTTAGGTTGAGGAAATGTCGCTTGCCGAGATACGGCGCATCTCCGCCGCCTGGTAATCGCGGCGGACACCTGAGAGCCGGAAAGGTACTAGCAGGCACCCGAGGACGCCGGGCAGCAGCCAGGCATACCAGATGTACCAGGGCCGGTGCATGGCCAGCAAAGCCAGGCCGCCTACGAGCATGCCGCCACAGGCCCCTACCAGCAGCACACCGCAGGTCATCACCGCGTTGCGCCGACGACCTGTTCGCGCCAGACGCCAGGCAATACTTCCGTATGTGCCCGCCACTACTCCGAAGAGCGTGCCGGGAAGCCATGCCCACCGCGCAGAGACCGTCCAGTGCCAGTCCGCAGTCGAGACGGCCGCGTAGGCCGCGCCAATCGCGACCGCCGCGAACCCAATGATGATGGGTTTATTGCCCACTTACTCTGCCTCCGTTCTCACTTTCTTTCACAGTCTCAGCGTGCGCTCGGATCAACTCCCGAGCCGCGGAGGGCGCCAACCTGCCATCGGCAACCAGGATCGCGATTCTTCTGCGGAACGGGTCCGATGGCGAAGCGTCCTCCGCCGCTTTGACTTTCGCAATCAGCCGATCGAGACGCGCGCGCACGGTTGGGTAAGAGACGCCATACGCCTCGGCCAGCGCCTTGAGCGAGCCGGAACCCAATACCAGCCGTCTGATGAACTGTAGATCCTCCTCATCAAGGTCGGCCAACCAGTCTGGCAGTTCGCTCGGCATCGTCCATGTCACTCCTGGTCGCATTGAAGAAAACTCAACCGTGGTTCATTATAGTTGAAGTTCG